>Ga0180435_10003155_pt1 | contig 16627 bp, 11 predicted proteins | sample SS_ome_3_FD_132467 | JGI IMG/M metagenome (GOLD analysis project Ga0180435, IMG submission 132467) | Hypersaline lake sediment archaeal communities from the Salton Sea, California, USA - SS_3_S_1 metaG | ecosystem: Environmental > Aquatic > Non-marine Saline and Alkaline > Hypersaline >...
CTGATAAAAGAGGACAACTGGGAGCGCATGCGAAAAGTGCTTCGCTGCAGCGTCATGGCATCTATAATCGACGTTCCGTGTCAAACATACGCATTGGAAATACACCACCGCTATCACTATGGCGATATCGCAAAGGAAATGGCGTATCAGCGGAGTCTCCAGTGAATGCCGAGGATGTAATTCAAACCCCTGGTGAACCGCTGACTCCAACAGTGCAACGTTTTGCCGGTTCCGAACTGGGCTATGACTTTAGTCGCGTTCGCGTGCATACCGATGGCAATGCGGCGCTCTCTGCCCGAGCCGTTAATGCAGAAGCCTACACCGTAGGCCAACACATTGTCTTTAACAGGGGCGCATACCGACCCCAAACCCTGAAAGGCTTGCATCTCTTAACCCATGAGTTGACCCATGTTGTCCAACAGCGTGGCGTAGCCGCCGGACAGCAAGCCCGACTAAAGATAGGTCCTGCTGATTCAGTGCAAGAACGGGAGGCGGAACGTGTTGCTCAACAGGTGACTAATGCTACTTTTCCCAAGACACGGTCGCGAGAAGATGCAACGGATTCGGTGCGGAAACAAGGCGTTTCCAATTCTTTAAACTGGACGTCGACGGATATTCGTCATTATACGAGTAAAGGTGTTGTGCAACGACGGAACATTCTTCAACAATTTCTCGGCCTTTTCGCTGGAGAAGATTTTGACGAAGCGACTCTGCACGATTACCTGCGAATTTTGGACGAAACCGGCGAAATTCAAGGCTTTACAGATAGCGACAACAAGGCCCGCTCTATCGTTAACCGGTGGAAACGCGGCAACAGCCCCTATGTGCTTACGCCGCAGCGCATTATTTTACTCATACGAGAGATGCAATCGGGTTTTACCGGAAATGAAGATGAACAGGCCATCCTTGAGTTGTTGGAACGCGCTGAAAATCATCATCTTCAGGTCATCTTTGGTTCTAACGGCGTCAATGTAGCCTCTTTAAATTCAGATTTTCATGGAGACGAATGGCGGTCTCTGCAGAACTTTTACCAACGGCGTTTCAGAGGTGGAATGCAAGCCTTGCTTCGGGGGCAGGTAATCCCCCAGGGACGTGCAGTTTCCCTTGGCGCACCATTGGGAGAACGTTCGTCCCAAACGCCAACTCATGCAGGTGAGGCTGCCGTCGAGGCCGTTTGCAGCATTCGCAACCCAGCCAACTGCCATAGTTACGAGGATTGGATCCAACAGTTTCAGGGACTGTCCACCTTCCAGGCCCGCTCCAGGCACCACGTCATAGGAGGAGGACCAGCGCCAGAAGGTAGTTCAACCGATCCGACCGCTGATCCTGCTATGCGCCGTCCCACTGTGTTACACGAACGCAGAAGTTTTTGGCCTACCGATCGATTCATTGATGGCCCAACCGATGCTTGGGTGCGCACCAATCTCCCGCCTCACCTTGTGCGTACGGCCTATCAACTCCCCTCCGACTGTGCCGACATTGCAATCATCCTGCGCCACGTCTGGCTGGTGGCGCACAGACGCACCGAGGTTTATCGTGGTTGGGATGTCGGCGCCGGTCTACACATGGCGAGAAGCGCCCATTTACGGGGCCTTGTTCGTGGCCCGGTTACTTCCGCCACGGTAGGGGCCATAGTACGTAGCTATATCGGTCCCGGTGGCGAACCTATCCGAAGCTTCGAAACCCTAAATGGGATGCTGCACGAGGGTGACGTCCTGGTTTGGGAACACCAGGACCGACGCGGCCGACGTATTCGTCCAAGCGGCGGACATGCCCAGACAATCGTTCGGATTGAGCGGGATGCAAACGGGCGTATCACCGAAATCGGAGTGCTGCAAGGCAACCAACCCATCGGGGCCAGACAGGCACAAGATATACGCCGGCAGGAGATCTCGCGGGCAAGGCAACAGGCGCGAACAGCGGCGGAAGCTCGCGGAGCCAGCGAGCGTGCGATTACCAGAGCTGAACGCCGTGCAGGCAGGCGTGCCTCTCACGAGACGCCATCGGTCGAAGCTTTGCGAGCGGCACCGGGACGACGCATTGAAATGAGCACCCGCCGTGGCGCTCAATTGCAGGATAACGAAGAGGGTATTTGGTCATTTCCTACCCGGCGAGGTCGGGATGTGTTGCTCGCTGCGGGGCCACCGGCTATCGGACAAATGCCTGCTGTAAGGCGGGAACGAGAGGGTATGGATGTAGTCCGTGGCTTGGCCGATTGGGTGCCCGAGTTGCGTCGAGCCACAGATTTGTCTGGCTTGCAGTCAATAGTAGAAGCCGCATTATTGGAAACCCGCGGCCTTATAGAAGGTGGATACCTGAGCATTGCCGGCGCGCATGGGACGCGCAGTTTAGGTCTGAGCTTTGCGAATACCGCGGGCGAGCGTCTTTGGCGGCTCGCCCAGCGCGCTGCGACGGAGGGCAACCGGCGGGCCCCACGACGCGGCACCGCGCATATACGTGACAGGGATCTTTATGCTGAAGATCTGGCCGAGGAGTCGCACTATCGCCCCCTGCGCCATATCAGCGGTCTTATTCAGCGTTTAGGGGCCGAGTCCTTTGTTCAGGATACTCGACAGTTGTTCAGTTATTTGAATACGGAATTCATACGTGCTGCCAGAGGTATGACGGGGATCGAGTTTCAGAGAGGCAGAGGCCGCAGGGGAACCGAAATTGCCAATGTGTTGCTTACAGGTTTCGACCCATACCAATTCGCTCGCCAGGATCCCTCTCTGCACGCAGGACACGGCAACAGGCCACGCCAGGTGGAGCCGGCATGGGGACGGTGGAACCCATCTGGCGCAGCCGTATTGCAGCTTGATGGCGCCACCGTCCCTGCCGGAGAGAGTAACAGAGCAGCAGTGGAGGGAATGATCTTGCCGGTGAGCTTTCGTTCCTTCCGTGAGGGCATGCTGGAATCCGCCATTGGACCTGCCCTGGACCGGTTGGACGCCGCCATTACCTTAAGCATGGATCCCCATTTGCCTCCTGCCGAAGAGCCGGTAATCGAGCGATTCGCGGTTGGCGTCCACCGCCTGAACAACCGGCGTATGGAACCGATCCCAGAGGTGCCCGGAACGGGTCTCGGCAGCGGTCCGATGATTATCGAGGCTCGAGGAGATCTGCCGAGGATCTCCAGTGAGGCGGGGTTGCCCCAAACACGCGAAGTGCGGGGACGTCGCTTGCCCGGCAGTTTACGTTCATCAATTCGTTTTCGTTTTCATAGCGCTGCGGAGGCTGATCGCGCACTGCATGCTTTGTCTTTGCCGGCACAGAACAATGCCGAAGTCAACATTGACGACCGCAACGCACTGGCAATTATCATGAACACCATGGAGCGAGGAGTACACGGCGTCGGCATCACCTTCCGTGTGGATGATCAGACCTTTCAAACCTTCATTTTACGTGGGTCAGGGGGGGCTTTCCTATCCAACGAAGTGGCCTATCGGGTATTACGATTGCTATCACGGGCTCCCCAATCGCGCAGACCACTTGGTTTCCACGTGCACACGCAGCGTGGTGAACCCATACCCCAGGAGGTTGATGAACCGCAGGATCGGCGCGTGCGTTATCAAGCGGTCCAGGCAGGGCGTCGCGTAGTACGCAGGTTGATCCGACGCTTGAGGGCCATTATTGGGGCAGTAGCCAGGCAAGTGTTTGAACGACGGAGAGCCTAGTGATTTTAACAGTATAAAGTTTCAGAAATTCAGGCTGCCACATAGCTGTCAGTCCGACAACAAGGTGGATCCGTGTAAAACTGAAAGCACGAAGCTTTGAAATTCATGCATGCATCCCAGGCCGTGAGGAATAGATATGAACTTCCCTCAGTCCCCCCGTTTGATCAAAGGCGCCCTGGTGGGTGTCGACATCGCCAATCCCATGGCCAGCGTGGTGGTGTTCCAGTACAACCCGGCCACCATGACCCGCCGCCTGGAGGCGCGTTCGGCCGGGGACGACGCCGATCCGGGCGAGACCACCCGCCTGAGCGGGCCGCCCAAGGAGACCATCACCCTCTCCGTGGAGATCGATGCCGCCGACCAGTTGGAGAAGGCCGATTCCCTGACCGTGAGCATGGGGCTATACCCCACGCTGTCGGCCCTGGAGATGATGCTTTATCCCAAGACGGCCATGGTGGTGGCCAATTCGGTGCTGGCCCTGGCTGGCTCCATCGAAATCCTGCCCGTGGAGGGCCCCCTGGTGCTCTTTTCCTGGGGCGCCAACCGGGTGCTGCCCGTGCGCCTCACCAGCTTCAGCATCACGGAAGAGGCCTATGACACGGCCCTCAACCCCATCCAGGCCAAGGTGGAACTCTCCCTGCAGGTGCTCAGTTACCAGGATTTCAGCATGCTGCATCCCGGCTTCGGCCTGTTCATGGCCCACCAGGTGATGAAAGAGGTGATGGGGAGTTTGAATGTGGCCATTAGCGCCTAAAACATCGCATTAGGACGCAAGCTATGGACATTACCGTAGGCAATCAGCTATTTCCGCCCACCAGCCGTTATTATGGCATTGAAACCGTCACTCGGGAAACCGGCGGCGGGCCCGAGGGGGCCTACCAGACTATCTATCTCAAGCGGCGCTTGATTCCCCAGGCCGAGCATTTCGCCCTGCTCCAGGAGCACGTGGTGGTGGAGGGCGATCGGCTGGACAGCATCACGGCGCGCTATTTGGGCGATCCCCTGCAGTTCTGGCGCATCTGCGACGCCAACAACGCCATGAATCCCTTTGACCTGGCAGCCGAGGTGGGGCGCCGCCTGCGCATCACCCTGCCCGAAGGATTGCCGGAGATGCCCAATGTTGCTGGGTAATGCCATTCTCACCCCGCTGATCGGCCCGGCGCTGCCGGTGCCGGCGCCCCTGTCGGTGGTCGAGGCACTGCAGAGCGTGCAGGTCACCAACGCCCGGGATCGCAGCGGTTTTCAGCTGCGATTCAGCGTGGGCAAGCGCTCCCTGCTGCAGACAGCCCTGCTGCCGGCCGGCTATTTCGATCCCATCGTGACCCGGGTGGTGATCATGGTGACCCTAAGCGGCGTTCCCCAGGTGCTCATGGACGGCTTCATCACCCGCCAGGAGCTTTCGCCCAGCAACACACCGGGGGAGTCGACCCTGACGGTCACCGGTGAGGATTTGAGTGTGTTCATGGATGTAGTGCAAAAAACCATACCATATCCCTCCGTTCCCGATGAGGGAAAGGTGGCGGCCACTTTGGCACCCTATGCCGCCCTGGGCGTGGTACCGTTGATCATACCCACCAATGTATTGACGGTCCTGACGCCCAATGAGCGTATCGAGGGTCAGGTCGGCCTTACCGATAGGGAGTTCCTCAGGGCTCTGGCGCGACGCAACGGTTATGTGTTTTATATCCAGCCCGGCCCGCTGCCGGGCCAAAGCGTCGCCTACTTCGGGCCGGACATCAATGTACCCGTGCCCCAGCGTGCCTTGAGCGTCAACATGGACGCCTTTACCAATGTGGAGTCGCTCTCTTTCTCCCTGGACGGGCTTGCCAAGAAGATCACGATTCTTACCATCCTGGATCCTGTAACCCATCGTATCCCCATTCCCATCCCCCTGCCGAACATCGACATCCTCAAGCCGCCCCTGGGCCTTCGCCCCACGCCGCCGGCCAAGATCGAGTTCCACGATAACAGCGCGCGGCTCAATCCCACCGAGGCGGCCAGGGAGATCTTAAGCTTTTTAATGAACAATTCCACGGCCATCAGCGGCAACGGCACCCTGGACGTGCTGCACTACGGCCAGGTCCTGCGGGCCCGCACCCTGGTGGGCGTGCGCGGGGCCGGCCTGGCCTACGACGGCCTCTATTACGTGGACAGCGTCACTCACAACATCAAGAAGGGTGAGTACAAACAAAGCTTCAGCCTCTCCCGGGACGGGCTGATCTCCAATACGCCAATGGTGATCCCATGACCGAAGAAGCAACCACTCGCCAATTCTGGGGCAAATACCGCGGCACGGTGATCAACAACGTGGATCCCGAGCTGCGCGGACGCCTGCTCATCAATGTTCCCGATGTGCTCAACGTGGTGCCCTCCACCTGGGCCGAACCCTGCACGCCGCTGGCCGGGCCGACCGGTCCGGGCATGGGGGTATACATGGTGCCGCCCATCGGCGCTGCGGTGTGGGTGGAATTCGAACGCGGCGACCCCAACTACCCCATCTGGGTGGGATGCCGCTGGGGGGCATCTTCTGACGTCCCGCCCCTGGCCCACGCCGGGCTGCCCGCGTCGCCCAACATCGTGCTCCAGACCCTGGGCCAGCACAGTCTGGTGATCAGTGATCTGCCCGGACCCACCGGCGGGCTCATGCTTAAAAGTGCGGCCGGGGCATCCATCATCGTCAACGACACGGGCATCTACATCCAGAACGGCCGGGGGGCGAGTTTGATCATGACCGGCCCCACCGTCACCGTGAACAACGGTGCGCTGGTGGTAACCTAAGGAGGATTTATGCCAGGATTTCTGCTCCACGTCGGCGCCCAGGTCATGTGTGCCCATGCCGGGCAGGCTACGCCCACCGCACCCAATCCACGCGTGTCAGTGAGCGGGCAGCCCACGGTCATGCAATCGGCGCCCTACGTGGTGGCCGGCTGTACTTTCCCGCCGCCCACGGCGGGCAACGGACCGTGTGTCTCGGCCCAATGGATTACGGGCACCACCCGGGTGCTTTCCAACGGCCAGCCTTTGCTGGTGCAAAGCAGCCAGGCCATCTGTACACCCACGGGCACGCCCCTGATCATCGCCGCCACCCAGACCCGGGTGAGCGCCATGTGAGGAAAACATGAACATCGACTATCCCTTTCAATTCGACCACCGCGGCCGCACCGCGCTGACGGACGACGACGATCATATCCGTGACATGATCGAGCAGTATCTTTTTACCAACACCGGCGAACGCGTCAACCGGCCCGATTTCGGCTCCGGCCTGCTGCAGCTGGTCTTTGCTCCCAACAGCCCCGAACTGGCCTCCACCCTGCAATTCACTTTGCAGGCCGGGCTGCAGCAATGGCTGGGGGATGTCATCGAGGTGCGCAAACTGGAGGTGACCAGCCTGGATGCCGTCATCCGGGTGGAGATCGAATACCTGGTGCGGCGTACCCAGGAGGTGCGCTCCACCACTTTGGTACGGAGAACGACATCATGAACGAGCTTTTGTGCCAAGACCCGGCGCGACGGGAGGCCGTGCGCCGGGATCGGCGTCTATACGGCCTGGACCACCTGGAGGTGAGCGAAGACTTCATCACCCTGACGATTTATTTTCTGGGCAAAGCCCCCCGGCAGCTGGATGAACGCAATGTCCGCATCGACGGTGGGCAGCGCATCACGGGCATTGAGGTGGTCTCCGTGAATGTGGAACGCTTCCGCGATGCGGAGATCGACGACCACATGGTGGTCACCGTGGACCGGGCCGGCGACTTCTCTACCTACACCCTGCGCATGGTGCAGCGTGACGCCCAGGGGGATTGGCAACCCCGCCCGGATTTCGATCCGCGTTTCGACCGCATCGATTTCAGTTTCACGGTGGCGTGCCCCAGCGACCTGGACTGCAAGCCCGAGCGCATCTGTCCGCCCGAGCCCAAAGTAGCTCCCGAGATCAACTATCTGGCCAAGGACTACGAGAGCTTCCGGCGCCTGATCCTGGACCGCCTGGCCCTGGTGATGCCCGACTGGCGCGAGCGCCACGTACCTGACCTGGGCATCGCCCTGGTGGAGCTTCTGGCCTACACCGGCGACTACCTGAGCTACTACCAGGATGCCGTGGCGACCGAAGCCTACCTGGAGACGGCGCGGCAGCGCATCTCGGTGCGGCGCCACGCCCGGCTGGTGGACTACCCCCTATACGAGGGCTGCAACGCCCGCGCCTGGGTGAGCATCGAAACCGATAGCGATCTTTCCCTGCCGGCCGATACCTTCTATTTCATCACCCGGCCGGCCGAAGCCTCCAAATCATTGAGCGGTGCGATCTCGAGCGATGACCTGGTTCCGATTCCTGACCACCATTACGAGGTCTTCGAACCCCTGCGGCCCCAGGCCCTCAAGCTCTGGATGGACCACAGCCGTATCTCATTTTACACCTGGGGTGATACCGAGTGCTGCCTGCCCAAGGGCACCATCCGGGCCACCCTGTTGGGCGAGCTGATGGGGGATGCAAAGCCTTCCGGCGAATCATGCGGCCCTGGCGAATCTCCCCCTCATCCGGGATGCGAAGATACGGAAACACACCCGCCCCGACAGCCGGCCGCCTCAGCCATGACGATCCCCAAACTGCATCTCAAACCCGGCGACATCCTGATCTTCCAGGAGGTGATGGGTCCCCAAACCGGCCATCCCGGGGATGCCGATCCCAACCACCGCCACGCCGTCCGACTCACCTCGGTGCAGGCCGGCCGGGATCCGCTCACCGGCCTGGCCGTGGTGGAGATCGCCTGGGCTGTCGAGGATGCCCTGCCGTTTCCCCTGTGCCTCTCCTCCCTCGGTCCGCCCCCGGGCTGCGCGCTGCTGGAGGATGTGAGCGTTGCCCTTGGCAACGTGGTGTTGGCGGACCACGGCGCCAAGTGGGATGAGTCCCTGGGAAAGGTGCCCGAGGGAGACAGTCGCGATTGCTGCCGCGGTGTAGGCCTGCCCGCCGACGTGACGCTCATGCCGGGCAAATACCACCCATCGCTTACCCGGGCGCCCCTGACCTTCAGCCAAACCCTAAACGATACGGCGCCGGCTGCGCAGCTGCTCGATCAGGACCCGCGCCTGGCCCTGCCCCAGGTCAGGCTAAAGGGAGAGCCGGCCATGGAGGGCGGTTTTTGGTGGAAGCCACGGACCGACCTGTTGGGCAGCGGCCCCGATGACCGGCACTTCGTGGCCGAGATGGATGACGCCGGCCGCGCCCATCTGCGCTTCGGCGACGACGTATGCGGCCAACAGCCCGATGCGGGAACGGCTTTTAGCGCTTTTTATCGGGTCGGCAACGGTCCGGCCGGCAACGTGGGCGCCGAAGCCATCGCCCACCTGGTGCTGCGCAACACGACATTGAGCGGGGCGACCATTCGGGTGCGCAATCCGTTTGCGGCCCGGGGCGGCACGCCTGCCGAGCCCCTGGCCGAGGCCAAACGCTTCGCCCCCCACGCCTTTCGCAGGGAGTTGCAGCGCGCCATCACGGCTGCGGACTATGCGGCCATCGTGCAGCGCGATTTCGGCCGGTGCATCCAGCGCGCCACGGCACGCCTGCGCTGGACCGGTTCCTGGTACGAGGTGCTGGTCACCGTGGACCCCCTGGGCAGCGACATGGCCGACCCCGGCCTGTTGGCCGCAATCGAGGCGCACCTGCACCGCTTCCGGCGCATGGGCCACGACCTGGTGGTGGCTGCGGCCCAACACGTGCCTCTGGATATCGAACTACTGGTGTGTGTGGCGCCCCATCACCTCCGCGGCCAGGTCAAAGCGGTCCTGCTGGATCTGTTCAGCAACCGCCGCCTGCCCGACGGAAGCCAGGGCTTTTTCCATCCCGACCGGTTGAGCTTCGGCGAGGGGGTGCACCTCAGCGCCCTGGCCGCTGCGGCCCAGGCCGTGGAGGGGGTGCAAAATGTGGAGGTCAGGCGCCTGGAACGCCTGCAGGAGGGCCCCAACCAGGAACGGCAAAACGGCGTACTGCCACTGGGACCCTATGAGATCGCGCGCCTGGACAACGATCCCAACCGGCCTGAAAACGGCCGCCTGACGCTGACGATGGGAGGTGGACGATGAACAACCGCTGTCCGGACTGCTGCCACCCCGAGAACATCGATGCCCGTGGCTGCGGCTGTTGCCAAGGCATCGCGGCGGTGACGCCTTTGGCCCTTTTCAACCGGCCGGGCCTGTCCCAACTGCATTACCGCATGGGTACGCATGCCGATTTTTTGGAGAGCATGATCGCGCGTCTTTCCAGCAAAGATTTTCCCGCCCTGGCCGGCCTGACCACCCGCGATGGTGACGACCCGGCCATTGCCCTGCTGGATGCCTGGGCCGTGGTGGCCGACGTGCTGACCTTCTATCAGGAGCGCATCGCCAACGAAGGCTTTATGCCCAGCGCCACTGAACGGCGCTCCATCCTGGAACTGGCGCGCCTGGTGGGCTACAAGCTGCAACCCGGCGTGGCGGCCAGCGTCTTTCTGGCTTACACCCTGGACGAAAAGTTCGCAGAGGAGACCACCATCCCCGCCGGCAGCCGGGTGCAGAGCATTCCAGCGCCCGGAGAACAGGCCCAGACCTTCGAGACCGGTGAAGACCTCAAGGCCCGGGCCGAATGGAACAACCTCAAGCCGCGCCTGAGCCGGCCCCAGACCGAAAACGCCATCCGCAACGAAGGTGTCGACGGCATTGCACGGCCGCAGATCTGGCTGAAAGGCGTCATCACCAACCTGAAACCCAACGATCCCCTGCTCATCGATTTTGGCCGCGGCGCAGACCCCGAGTTTTTTCGCGTCCACCAAGTGACGGCCGATGCGGACGCGGACCGCACCCTTGTACACCTGGCCCGACCGGCTCAGCCCGCGGTATCGGAAAACTTGGCCCGGCAGCGGGATATCATCGCGGCCCTGACCCAGCCCCCCTCCAAGCAGCCACGCAACACCCTGCGCCTCAAACGCGCCCTCACCGAACAGTTCAAGCTCCGGGCCGAGACCGGCTACACGGCGGTCAAGACCCTGTCCCCGGTGCTCAAGGAGACCCTTTCCCGGGCAGCGGCCAATGCCCGGATGAGCATAACCAGCCCCATTCGGGTATACGCCTTGCGGCGCAAAACCCCCCTTTTCGGCCATAATGTATCCAAACGCACCGGTATAGAAGGCGGTGAAATCCTGATTCTCGGAAACTGGCCGCTAATCGAAATGGTCAACGAAAAACCGTTCAAACATGAATCGCAGGATATCCTTTATCTCGATGCGGTGTATGAGAATATCACTCCAGGGGATTGGATCGTCGTAAAAACCACGGCTACCCGGTTGACGGTCAAAGATACGCTGGTGGCTCGAGTTGAGAGTGTGGATTGCAGCATACAGCGTGATGACTACGGCATCACCATCCCTACCACCCGGATAGAAATTTCCAAAGATTGGAACAGCATTGATAGCGCGGAACTGCCGACGGATCCGGACAATGATTTTGACGCCCTGCGCGGCACTACCGTGTACGCCGAGCCCGAATCGCTGGAGTTGGCCGAGGCCCCAATCGAGAAGCGTATTTGCGGTGGCTTGGAAAATCCGATCGAGCTGGACGGCTTCTACGAAGGCCTGGAATCGGGGCGCTGGGTGATCGTCTCGGGCGAGCGCGATATTCGGGAGCCTCAGGATAATGATGGCAGTGGGGCGGGAGGGGCTTCTGAGGAGGAGCGATCCGAAATCACCAGCGGCGTGCGCTTCAGCGAGCTGGCCATGGTGGCCGCGGTGACCCAGGACATCGACGACGCCCTGGATAACTCCGGCGAGCAGACCCACACCTTCATCCAGCTGGCCGAGGCCTTGCACTACTGTTTCAAGCGCGACACGATCACCATTTACGGCAACGTGGTCAAGGCCACCCACGGCGAAACCCGCAAGGAGGTTCTGGGCAGCGGAGACGGCGCCAAGGCCATGCAGGCCTTTGCCTTGAAACAAAAGCCCCTGACCTTCACGGCGGCATCCAATCCCAGCGGTGTGACGAGTTCCCTGGAAGTCAGGGTCAACGAGGTGTTGTGGCACGAGGCCGATTCCCTTTCAGGGCTTGGCCCCACGGACCGGCGTTTTATCAGCCAGGCCGACGACGAGGATCAGACCACCATCATCTTCGGCAACGGGAAGCAGGGGGCGCGCCTGCCCACGGGCACCGAGAACATCAGGGCAGGTTACCGCAACGGCATCGGCAAACCTGGCAATGTCAAGGCCGAACAGATCTCCCTGCTATCCGACAAGCCCCTGGGGGTCAAGGCGGTCATCAATCCCCTGCGCGCCTCGGGCGGCGCCGACCGCGAGAATCGCGAGCAGGCGCGCAAAAACGCGCCCTTGGCAGTCACGGCTTTGGATCGACTCGTCGCGGTGCGCGATTACGCCGACTTTGCACGGACCTTTGCCGGTATCGGCAGAGCCGATGCCGTGGAGCTAAGCACCGGAAGAAAACCCCTGGTGCATGTCACCATCGCCGGCGCCGACGACATTCCCATCGACCCCACCGGTGACCTGTTTCTCAATCTGGAGCGCGCCCTGCGGACTCTGGGAGACCCCTTCCAGCCGGTGCAGCTGGCCGTGCGCGAACTGCTGCTCATGGTGCTCAGCGCCAAGGTGCGCATCCATCCCGACTACCTCTGGGAGGATGTGGCCGCGCGTCTGCGCAGCGCAATGCTGGAGGCCTTCGGCTTCGAGGCCCGGGAACTGGGCCAGCCGGTCTTTCTCAGCGAGGTCTACGCCGTGATGCAGGCCGTGCGCGGCATAGTCTCCGTGGATGTGGAGAGCTTCGGCGGAGTTCCCGAGAAGATCGGCGACGGCGGCGAGCGGCGCCTGCTGACTCCCGAGGAGGTCACTGAGGCGGTCACTTGCATCGCCGATCCCCCCCGATGTGAAGGCACAGCCCATTACAAAATTTACATGCCAACCGCCCGCTGGGTAAAAACCAGAGCATGGTACACCGACGACGATATTGCAGACCAGGTCCTGCCGGCCAACCGCGCCAGCGCAGACGGCCAGATCATCCGCCCGGCCCAACTCGCCCTGCTGTCCCCCGAGCTGCCGGACAGCCTGATTCTCAACCCCCATCTCGAGAGGGTTCCATGAACGATGCCCGCATTAACCGTTTATACGATCTGCTGCCGCCCATTTACCGCATGCGCGACACCGATCAGGACCTGGTTTTAAAAGCCCTGTTGCAGGTGATCGGCGAACAGGTCAAATTGTTGGAGGATGACATCGACCAGCTCTACGACAACTGGTTCATCGAGACCTGCCAGGATTGGGTGGTTCCTTACATCGGCTCCCTGGTGGGCTACCGCCCTGTGCCCGAAGCGAATGTACCCACCACCGCCGCCACCCCCCAGGACCGCCGGCGCAACCAGGCGCTCATTCCGCGCCGGGAGGTGGCCAATACCATCCGCAACAGCCGCCGCAAAGGCACCCTGGCCCTGTTGGAGGAACTGGCTCGCGATGTGGCCGCCTGGCCGGCCCGGGCCGTGGAGGGGTATCGCTTTCTGGGCTTTTTCCAGACCCTCAATCACCAGCGACCTAACCGGGGACACACCATCGACGTGCGCTGCGGCGAACGGCTCGATCTGCTGGACACCCCCTTTGACGGCGCGGCCCACTCGGTGGATGTGCGCCGCAGCAACTCTCGCCGTGCCCAGGGCCACTGCAACCTGCCCAGCGTGGCCCTTTTCGTTTGGCGCCTCAACGCCTACCCGGTCAGCCAGACCCCGGCCTATTACCTGGAGGCCGTCAGCTCCAAGGCCGGCCCCCACTGTTACAGCTTCAGCGTCCTGGGAAACGACACCCCGCTGTTCATGCAGCCCGAACCCGAGGAGGAGCCCAGCCACATCGCCGACGAATTCAACCTGCCTGTCCCTATCCGGCGCCGGCTGCTGGCGGATCAAAAAGGGCGGCTCTATGGCCCGAATAAGAGCCTGCAGCTCTGGCGCGGGGTCAAGCAGGGTGACCAAGTGGTGCACGAACCCATACCGGCCCACCAGATCGTGGTGGCGGACTTGAGCCACTGGCACTTTTATGCCCCCCGGCCGCGTACCGTGGCCGTGGACCCAGTGCTGGGACGCATCGCCTTCCCCGAGCGTCAGTGGCCCGAGCACGGGGTGTGGGTGCACTACCACTACGGCTTCAGCATGGGTATGGGCGGCGGCGAATACGAGCGTTCGTTCTCCCAACCGGCGGAAGCCGAAATCTACCGCGTAGGTCGTCGGGAGGCCCACAGAACCATCAACGCGGCTCTAAAGCAGTGGCACCACGACTCTAAGGAGACGCCCGTGGCCCATGCCGTTATCGAGATTGCCGACAGTGGGGTCTACGTGGAACCCGTCGCCATTCGGTTCAAGCCCGGCCAGTTGAGTCTTCAGCTGCGCGCCGCCAACCGCAAACGCCCGGTGATCCGCTTGCTGGATTGGCAGACCGATCAGCCCGATGCCCTGAGCATCACCGGCAGCGAAGACAGCCGCTGCACCCTGGACGGCTTGCTGGTCACCGGCCGGGGGGTGCGTGTCGGCGGCGATCTGACGGAGCTGCACATCCGGCACACCACCCTGGTGCCGGGCTGGAGCCTGGGCCACGACTGCAGCCCCCAACGCGCAACGGGAGCCAGCCTGGAGATCGAAAGTCCCCGGGTCTGCGTTCGGATCCACCACAGCATCGTGGGTTCCATCCAGGTGGACCCTCGCTTGGTGCGGCCCATCGAGGCCGATGATTCGGACGGCATACCGGAACCGGATCATGGACCGTCTCCGGGCCAGGACGACGGCATCGTCATGCGTCCCTCCCAAGAGGCGGTTCAGCAAGCACGCTGTCGGGGCATCGGCCGCGGCATTCGCCTCGATCCTATTCGCATCTGCATCGCCGACACTATCCTGGATGCCACCGAGACCGAGCAGGAGGCTCTGGGCGCTCCCGGCTGTCCCGTGGCCCATGCGGTTGTGAACATCGTACGCAGCACGGTCTTTGGCCGTGTCCAGGCCCATACCGTGGAGCTGGGGGAAGACAGCATATTCAACGGCATCATGACAGTGGCCCGCCGCCAGGTGGGTTGCCTGCGCTTCTGTTACGTCATCCCCGGCTCACGCACGCCCCGTCGCTACCAGTGCCAGCCCGAGCCGGCGATCCAGGCCAAGACCAAGGCCCTGATGGACCAGATCCCAGAGAAGTCCCTGACCGTTAAGCAAGCTTCTTGGATCCAGCGGGCCCAGACTGTGGAGGCCGAACGGGTGAAGCCCCACTTCAGCAGCGTGCGCTACGGTCGACCCGACTATTGCCGGCTCTCGCGCTTCTGCGCCGAGGAAATCGTGCGGGGTGCCCACGACGAGTCGGAGATGGGCGTGTTTCACGACCTGTATCGACCCCAGCGCAGCGACAATCTCGAGACACGCCTGGATGAATACATTCCGGCGGGTATGGACGTGGGGCTGATCTTTTCGGACTGAACGAGCCCATCTCGGGATCACAGCCGGCTCTTTTCGAACTGGAGTCCGAATATGAGACAAACGAAAATTTTCAGAATTCAGGAAAATTACGAAAAACAGATCAGGTGTCCAGACACCCACTAGGAGGCAAGCATGGACGAGTACAAGATTCGAATGGGCATGATGCGCGGAGAGTTCCGCGGAGACGTCACCCGGGACACCTTTTGGGCCGGCCGGCAATTTTCCCGGGTACTGATGCAGCAGGGGCGTGTGCAACTGGATTCAGATTTCAATGAACAGGCTTCCATCATGACGCATTACCTGCGCGGTTTGGCCGTAGACCTCATGGGGCCGCATGCGGCTCCTGCGGGTGCCGACGGCCAACCGGGTGATGACTTCCGAGTAAGCGTACCGCAGGGTGACGATCATCTTATAGTGGCCCCGGGCCATTACTACGTCAATGGCCTTCGCTGTGAAAATCATGAAGAGAAGCAGATGCTGATTCCAGACGAGCACGACGTCCACCTCGTCTACCTGGATGTATGGGAACGCCACATCGCCGCCGTGGAAAATGATCTCATCCGGGAGGCGGCCTTGAACGGTCCGGACACGGCCACCCGGGCCGGGATCGAGTGGCAAGTGAAGACGAAACCTGACGTCTCCCTGGACAACCAATCCAGCTACGCGGATTTCATGGCTGCCCTGGAAGAGAATTGCAAACCCGGCACTGGCCGGCTGCGCGCCCGGGCCCGCCAAAGAGAGGAGATTGATCGCGAGCCCTGCCTGGCGGATCCGGAGGCGCGCTATCGCGGTCCCGAAAACCAGCTCTACCGTGTGGAGATCCACAAGGGTGGCCTGGGCAGAACGACGGCCACATTCAAGTGGTCCAGGGAAAACGGCTCGGTCTATTTCCCCATCGTCAAGCCTGTGGCCGGGCGTACCGTTACCGTAGCCCACCTGGGTCGCGACGAGCGTTTCGGTTTACAGCCCGACGACTGGGTGGAAATTATCGATGACGAAGAGGCGCTGACCCCTGAACGCCCACCCTTATTGAAGGTGGCGTTGGTGGATCCCGATACCTTCGAGGTGACTTTCACGGAAGCGCCCTCGTCGGCACGGATCGGCACCGAGATGGACAAACACCCCTATCTGAGACGATGGGACCACAAAGGCGATGACCCTGACGGCCTGCGCGTCAAAGAAAGCGTCACGGCGAACCCCAATTGGATTCCACTGGAAGATGGCGTCCAGATTCAGTTCCTCAAGGAAGGTAACACCACCAAACGCTACGGCGTGGGTGACTACTGGCTGATCCCGGCGCGCACCATCACCGGTGACGTAGAGTGGCCAGGCGATCCGGAAAATCCCGAGTTTCTGCCCCCCCACGGTATCTTGCACCACTATGCGCCCTTGGCCCTCATAGCCCGCGGCGCCAATGACACGTTCACTGTCGACGACCTGCGCCGATGGGTCATCAAGCTATGGCAAAATTCTTCGGACCTGTAGC
>Ga0180435_10003156_pt1 | contig 16624 bp, 11 predicted proteins | sample SS_ome_3_FD_132467 | JGI IMG/M metagenome (GOLD analysis project Ga0180435, IMG submission 132467) | Hypersaline lake sediment archaeal communities from the Salton Sea, California, USA - SS_3_S_1 metaG | ecosystem: Environmental > Aquatic > Non-marine Saline and Alkaline > Hypersaline >...
CGCGGTGCAGGCCATCGGCGGCATCTCCTGGTTCGCCTACGGCACGCCGAAGTGGGGGGTCAATGTCTGCTGCGGCGACCTGGACGGCGACGGTTATGACGAGATCGTCACCGGCGCCGGGCCGGGCGCGGTGTACGGGCCCCACGTCCGGGGCTGGAACTGGGACGGCGGCGGGCCCATCGAGCCGCTGCCCGGGGTCTCCTTCCTCGCCTACGGCACGAACAAGTTCGGCGTCAACGTCTGCTGCGGCGACATCGACGGCGACGGCATCGACGAGATCGTCACCGGCGCCGGGCCGGGCCAGGTCTTCGGCGCCCACGTGCGCGGCTGGAACTGGGACGGCGCGGGCGCGGTGCAGGCCATCGGCGGCATCAGCTTCTTCGCCTACGACGGCACCCGCTGGGGGGCCAACGTGGGCTGCGGCGACATCGACGGCGACGGCATCGACGAGCTGATCACCGGGCCCGGGCCCGACCCCTCGGTCACCGCCGACGTGCGCTGCTGGAATTTCGACGGCGGGCCGCTGTCCGAGATCGCGGACTACGGCTTCGTCGCCTACAACCCCTGGACCATGAGGCACGGGGTCAAGGTGGCCGGCGTGCGCGCCGCCAACTGAGCGGCGCGCCACGGCCGGATCAGATCACCCAACGTTTCCCGGAGGGCCACATGCGCGACCGGATCCCCGTCCTGCTCACCCTGACCCTGCTGCTCCTGCTGCCCGCCGGGCCGCTGGCGGCGGAAACCATCCGCGTGCCCGCCGACGTCTCCACGATCCAGGGCGCGATCAACGTGGCCGCGAACGGGGACATCGTCGAGGTGGCCGACGGCACCTGGGCCGGCGACGGCAACCGCGACCTGACCTTCAACGGCAAGGCGATCACCGTGCGCTCGGCCAACGGGCCGGAGAACTGCATCATCGACTGCGACGGCGTGTACTACTCCGATGAGCACTGGGGCTTCATCCTCGAAAACGGCGAGGGGCGCGACTCGGTGGTCCAGGGGTTCACGATCATCGATACCGCGTCGCGGGACCACGGCTCGGCGATCAATTGTGTGGGCAGCTCGCCGACGATCACCGGCAACATCCTCCGCGAGAACTACGGCGCCGGCATCGGCATCATCGGGCCCGGCTCGCCGCTGATCACCGGCAACACCCTGTTCAACAACGGGGGCGGCCTCGGCGCCAGGGAAGGATCCACGGCGGAGATCGTGGGCAACTCGATCTACGGTAATGACAACAGCGGGATCGGCGTCAGCTCCCAGTCCACACCGCTGATTCAGGGCAACATGATCGAGGCCAACGGCCGCAGCGCGGGCTACGGCGGGGGGATCAACATCATCGAGGCCTCGCCCACGATCCGCGGCAACGTGATCCGGGGCAACATCTGCGAATACGGCGGGGGCGGCATCGCCATCGACACCGGCAACCCGTTGATCGAGAACAACCTCATCGAGGGCAACGTCTCCGAGCGGGGCGGCGGCGGGATCTACTGCGAGGACGTGGTGCAGGCGCTGATCATCAACAACACGGTGGTGAACAACCAGGCCGAGGACGACTGGGAGTCGGGCGGCGGGCTCTTCACCTCGTACAGCGGCTGCGACCCGGTGGTGCGCAACTGCATCTTCTGGGGCAACGAACCCTTCGAGTTCGATTTCCAGGAGTTCACCGAGCCGGTGGTCACCTACACCTGTGTCGAGGGCGGCTGGACGGGTACGGGGAACATCGACAGTGACCCGCTCTTCTGCGGGGGCCCGTACGGGGCGCACTACCTCTCCCAAACCGCCGCCGGCGAGGCGGTGCAGAGCCCCTGCGTCGATGCCGGCGCCCCGGGAGGCGAGCCCCCGGACGGCACCACGCGCTCCGACTCGGGGCCGGACACCGGCCGGGTGGACATGGGCTACCACCACGACTTCTGGACCGAGCCATGGGACCCGCCGCAGACGATCATCGTCAGCGGGCCCTCGGGCGCCATCGACTCGCCGGTGGCCAACGTGGTGGTCTCGAACGGCGGCGCGGCGCTGACCTGGTCCCACCGCATGGACGGCGGCGCCTGGTCCGGTTACAGCGGGCAGACGATGATCACCCTGCGCGGCTACGAGCAGGGGCAGCACACCTTCGAGGTGCGGGCGCGGGACGCCGCCGGCCACGTCGATCCCACCCCGGCCGTGCTCGGCTTCACCTACTGGGCGCGCCAGACCGGCGGGCCGTGGTACAAGCTGGTCACCGGCCCCGGGCCGGGGCCGGCCAACCCGACGCTGGTGCGCACCCAGTACGCCGAGTGGGAGGCCTACGGCGTGGCCCGCTACGGCGTGAACGTGGCCTGCGGCAACCTGGACGGCGAGGGCGGCGACGAGGTGATCACCGGTCCCGGGCCGGGGGCGGTCTTCGGGCCCCACGTCCGCGGCTGGGACATCTACGGCACGCCGCTGCCCGGGGTAAGCTTCATCGCCTACGGCACGCTGAAATACGGGGTCAACGTGGCCGCGGGCGACGTGGACGGGGACGGTTACGACGAGATCATCACCGGCGCCGGCCCGGGCGCCGTCTTCGGGCCCCACGTGCGCGGCTGGAACGTGGACGGCGGGGCGGCGGCGCCCATGGGCGGCATCTCCTACTTCGCCTACGGCACGCTGAAGTGGGGGGTCAACGTCTGCTGCGGCGACATCGACGGCGACGGCACCGACGAGATCATCACCGGCGCCGGCCCGGGCGCCGTCTTCGGGCCCCACGTCCGCGGCTGGCGCTACCAGGACGGCGCCGCCCAGGCCATGCCCGCGGTGAGCTTCCTGGCCTACGGCACGAACAAGTTCGGGGTCAACGTGGCCTGCGGCGACCTGGACGACGACGGGATCGACGAGATCATCACCGGGGCCGGCCCGGGGCAGATCTTCGGCGCCCACGTGCGGGGCTGGAACTACGACGGCTCGGTGACGCCGATGCCGGGCATCAGCTTCTTCGCCTTCGACTCGCGCTACGGGGCCAGCGTCGCGGCCAGCGACGTGGACTTCGACGGCATCGACGAGATCATCACCGCCACGGGCCCCGACCCCGACTATCCCGGGCTGGTCATCGCCTGGGACGCCGACGAGGGGGACGCGGAGAAGGTCTACGACGTGGACTTCCAGGCCTACGACAACTGGATGAGCCACGGCGCCCGCGTCGCCGGCATCGAACTCGAGTAATACCCTCGGCTGTGGTTCGCCGGCAAGACGTCGGCCGACGCGAACGCGCAGCATACGCTTTCGGCATGTGAGCCGTTCGAGGAGGTCGGCAACGACGCTGGCGGGCCTCGGATGAGGGTATCAGGCCGGCGGCAGCCGCAGGCCCTCCAGTGCCTTCATCCAGAGCGGCCACTTGAGCATCACCGAGGCGGCCAGCACGAGCAGGATCACCGCCAGGCCGATGAGGCACGCGCGCCGCCGGCCTGGCGGGGGCGCCGCGGGATCGGCGGCCGGGAGGGGCGCCTGGGGCCCGCGCCCGGCGAGGACCATCACGGCGGGCAGGAGCAGCAGCAGCGAAAGGCCGCTGATCCAGAACCCCGCGGTGACCGAGGCGGGGCGGAAGCGGAAGACGGCGCGGTGCCGCCCGGCCGGAACGCGGAGGGCGCGAAAAGCCGCGTTGGCCCGGAGGATCGGCACGGGCCGGCCGTCCAGCTCGGCCGTCCAGCCCTGGTACCAGGTGTCCCCGAGGAAGAGCCAGCCCTCCGAGGCGGCGAGGAATTCCACCTCCACCAGCCGGTCCTCGTATCGCTGAACCCGTGTCCACTCCTCCTCCTCCGCAACGGCCTCTCTGCTCCCCAGCCGCCGGCTCTCCCCGTCGGGCCCCTTGATGATGATCTCGTTCCAGGGGTCGAAGAGCGGGTCGGCGAGCAGGCCGAGCAACTTGGGCATGCGGTCGGCCAGCCGCGCCCGGTGCACCAGCATGACCCGGGGCAGCGGGTCGGGGTTGCGGTAGAGGGTGAAGCCCCGCTCCTCGAGCAGCGGCTCGTAGCGCTGGTTGGGCATGCGCGGCGCGGTGACCAGGGCCACGCCGGTGAGGTCGAGGAGCCGGTCCAGGGGCAGGCGGTTCAGCTCGCGGTAGCGGCGGATCTGCAGCGGGCTCCAGGCGTTGTAGCAGGCAGTCTCCAGCCCGAAGGCCGCCGGGCCGTACATGTGCAGGGTGGCGAAGTAGACCTTGTAGCCGACCAGGGTCTCGTCCCAGCCGTCGTGCCAGCGCAGAGGGCTGTTCAGGTCGTCCACCAGGCCGGCCACCCGCTGGCGGCCGCGCCCGCCGATCTCCTGGGCGGCGAGGCAGACCGTGCGCGGGGAGGCGCGGTAGACGCCGGGATCGATGGTACGGTTCCAGTCCCAGCCATGGAGGCCGAGATCGAGCAGCGTGAGCAGCACGGCACCGGCGGCGAGCAGCGCCGGGCCTCGGCGCAGCCGGTGCGCGTTGAGGATCAGCAGGCCGAAGGCCACGGCCAGCATCGGCACGAAGAGCAGGTCGCGCAGCAGGAGCCACCCGCCGAGTAGCGATCCGGGCCGCAGCAGGGCGCTGCCGTTGACCGCTGTGACCATGGCGATGCAGGCGGCGAGCAGGGTGATGAATAAGCCGGAGGCGCGTTGCAGGGCCGGGTGCTCCCGAAGCCGTTTGCGGTCACCGGCCGCGGCGAGCAGCGCGTCCAGGCCCAGTCCGGCAAGCACCGCCATGGAGAACCCGAAGAGCAGCAGGAAGCGGGCCGGGATGCGGAAGTTCTGCAGCAGGGGCAGCCAGACGAGCAGCTTGCCGAAGAAGGTGTATTTCCCCATGGCGAGCAGCAGGGTGGCGAGGGTTGCGCAGGCGTGGAAGCGCGCCGGCGGCGCGCGCAGGGCCAACGCGGCGAGCAGGGCGAGGAAGAGGGGCACGATTCCCGGCCAGGCCAGCAGCTCCCAGTAGAAGCCGTCGTCCCCCGAGCGCCAGCTGCCGTCCCCCGGCTCGCCGAAGAGCCCGGGCAGGACCATCGCCGCCAGGTGCGTGGGCGGCAGCGAACTGTGCATCAGCAGCTCCTCGGGGATCCCACCCACCCGGGTGCTGGACCGGGTCAGCTCGAGCGTGGGCAAAAGCTGCACCGCCCCCATCCCCACGCCGGCCAGCGGAACGAGCAACAGCGGCACGGCCAGGGCGCGGCGCTGGGGCCACCCCGCCCGAAGCAGCGGCAGGGCCCGCCCGAGGACGTAGAGCCACCAGAAACCGAGCACGTAGGCCGCGGCCTGCGGGTGGCCGGCGAGCAGCACCGCAAGCACCGCCGCCATCATCATCAGCACCGTGCCCCGCCGCTTCTCCGGTCGGGCCAGCCAGCGTTCGGCGAGCCAGAAAAGCGCGGGGAGCCAGGCCAGCACGTTGATCATATTGAGGAACATGCCCCGCAGCACGAGCATCCCGCCCCACTGGAAGGCCAGCGCCCCGAGCAGCGCGGCGGCCGGCCGACACCTGAGGGCGCGAAGGTAGCCGAAGGTGAACAGCCCGGCGAGGATGAAGTGGAAGATCGTGCTGTACGCCGCCGCGTGATGCGCCGGGAGCAGGGCGAAGAACGGCCAGTTGGGCAGGTAGAGCACACCGGCCTGGCCCCCGGCGAAGAGCGGGAACCCGCAGGCGATCTCCGGACACCAGAGCGGCAGCTCGCCCGCGAGCATCCGCGACGCGGCCCAGCTGCGCAGCGGGTAATTGAGGATCATCGCATCGAGAATGAAAAAGGCGCCGCGGAGGAAGAGCGCTTCCCAAAAAACCGCCAGGGGCAGCATGACAAGGGTCAGCCAGGGCAGGATGCGGGAGAGGATGGAATCCCGGCGGCTGTCACTCATGACTGGCCTCATGCGCGGTCTGTTGAACGCTGTTCCTGATATCGTTCTATCATCTTAGCCCTAACTGGGCGCTCAATGCAAGCCCTTTGTTTTCAACAGATGACAATATTACCCGTGGCGTGATGATCGGGCCGCCTGTTCCCCGAGGGGAACCCGTCCCATCGATTACGGTAATTTTTCCGTCACGCCGGAGGGAGGGTCGGTGGATGCCACCGGAGCACGATATCGAAGTGCATTCAGGCGAACGGTTGGAATTCCTGTATAATCGATTTCTCAACGAGACAATGGGCCTTCTGCGTAACATAGGATAAGGGGCAGGGAGGAAACGGACGAAACCATGGAAAAACCGAAGCGAAAAAGCGAAAGGTCCGGTCTGGTCACTCTGGTCGTGGCCCTGGCGCTGCTGGCCGCCGGCGGCTTCGCATGGGCGATGATGCCGGAGACCTTCGACCAGCAGCGGGTCACCTGGTCCGAGCTCGAATACCGGGCGTCCAAGCTCGGCTTCTCCACGACCTCCCGTATTTCTCTGGAGGCCGTGGAATCGGCTCGGGAGACCGGGGACTTTCTCACCACTGCGGACGGCAGCGGCCTTTTCCCCGAGGCACCGGAGATACAAAAGCTCTCCATCGCCACCTCGCTGCTCGGTCGCGATTCCACCAGCGAGGTCTGGTTCGATCCCTTCCGCGCCATCTCCTACCAGGTCGTCCAGCTGACCACCGGCAAGCGGCACCGCTACCGCGCCTACCGCTTCGCCGACCAGTATGTCCAGTCCTACCTGCGCAAGCCGGAGAACGGCCAGCAGGACCTGCCCCCCGCCGGGTGGACCGACACCGATGAGCAGCGCTGGCCCTATCCCGCCTGGAGCGGGAAAGAGCTGGTGGTCACCTCGCCCTCGGCCCTCTTCTACGTCCTCTCCACCGCCGAGTTGTCGAAGGTCGGCGACACGGTGGTCATCCCGGTCTTCACCCGAACGGCGGTGAACCTGATGCGCATCCGGGTCGAGGAGCGGGCACGGCCCAAGGCGGAATTCGAGGTGGTGACCCCTGGCTCGAGAACCACGAAGATCCGTGGACGGCGGGATGTCCTTCGCCTCTCGCTCAATGCCCAGCCGCTGGACACGGCCACGCAGAGCGACTTCCAGTTCATCGGGCTGCACGGCGACGTGCAGATCTGTCTCGACGAACAGTACCGTGTGCCGCTGGAAGTCCGCGGAAACGTGCCCCACGCGGGCAAGGTCAAGGTCAAGCTGCGGAAGGTCGTCCTCCGCTGAAATCGCCGCTCCTTGAATAGAGGGACAGGAGCTATTTAGTCGCACATTCCTCGCATGCCACGCCGGGAATACATCCCGAGAATGGAGGCCGGTTGCTTAAACTATCCCTGCCGTTTACTTCACGCTGCCGGCAGATTCTGTTCCTGCTCCTCGTTCTCCAGCTTTTGCCCTGCCCCTCCAGCCTGCTCCATGCCTCGCCCGCGGACACCGGCGGAGAACAGGAGGAGACCAGTGCGGCGGAGGAGGAGCCGGAGCCACAGGACGAGAGTGGAGAGGTAGATCCCGACCTTGAGAAACTCCCCTCCACTTTCCAGCGGATGAACGACAAGGCCGAGGCCTTCTTCAAGGTCTGGCCGGTGCCCATCGTCTACTACGGCAGCGAGACCGGCACCGTCCTCGGCCTGGCAAAGTTCAACCTCTTCCAACTGAGCAAGAAGGACGAGATCTCGCCGCCCTCCAAGCTGGAGGGCATCGTCACGTTCTCCAGCGAGGGGCAGATGGCCCTGGCCGGGGCGGCCACGCTCAACTTCGCCGAGGACATCTGGATGTATCGCGGCGGCTTCCTCTACCAGGACTTCCCGGAGTACTTCTTCGGCATCGGCAACGATGTCTCGGTGAGCGACAAGGAGGACCTGACGCTGACCAACCTCACCCTGGACAACCAGCTGCTGCGCCGGGTGGGGAAGCACCTCTATTTCGGCGGGGTTTACAACTTCCACGATTACTTTGAGATCGAGAAAGAGGAAGGCAGCGCTCTCGACCGGGAGGAGATCACCGGCCGGGACGGGGGGATCTCATCGGGCGTAGGCCTGACCCTGATCCACGACAGCCGGGACAACCGCTACAACGCCTCGGAGGGCCACTTCCTCCACCTCAGCGCCACCACGTACAAGGACTTCATCGGCAGCGACTTCGAGTACGACGACTACAGTCTCGACGCCCGCACCTACTTCGTCCCCTGGAAGGACCACATCCTCGCCTTCCAGTTCTACACCGGCCTGCAGCACGGCGATGTGCCCTTCTACTCGCTGAACAAGCTCGGCGGACAGAAACGCATGCGCGGCTGGTACGAGGGAGCACTGCGGGACAAGGCGATCATCGACGCACAGGTCGAATACCGCATGCCGATCTGGCTCGTCTTCGGGGTCACCGGGTTCGTCGGGGCCGGGCGGGTGGCCGAGGACTACTCGGCCATGAGCTTCGACGACATCCACCTCTCCTACGGCTTCGGCCTGCGGATCATGCTGGACAGCGAGAACCAGACCAACCTGCGCATCGACTTCGGGTTCGGTCCCGACTACGGCGAGGACGACTCCCCGGTGCGCGCCTTCTACATCAACTTCGCCGAAGCGTTTTAGGTGGGCGCCCCCGGTGCCATAATGACACAGGGGACGTACTTGCGATTATGCGTTTTCTTCCCCGAGCGTAATACTCCTCCTCACAAACAGAAAAGAAGAAGGATCTGCATAATCGCAAGTACGTCCCCTTCGTCAAGCCCCGAACTCATTGGAAGGGCTAATGAGAAAACGCATAATCGCAAGTACGTCCCCCTGTCATTATTTTGACTCCCAGGCCAGGCGGTAGGCCACGTAGTACTTGTTGACGTTGGCCACGTAGCGAACCGGTTCACGGCCCACGCGTTCGGCCACCACATCCTCGACGTTGAAGAACCACCGGTTCGGGTCGAGGCCCCGCTGCTCAGCGATACGTCGCGCTTTGGCGATGTTGGCCGGACCGGCATTGTAGGCCGCCCAGGCGAAATCCACCCGGGCCGCGGGATCGATCGCCGGGTCACTGAAATATCGGTCACGCAGGTAGGCGAGATACTTGGTGCCGGCGTGGATGTTGTTCTCCAGGCCGCTGACGTCGGGAATGCCCACTTCCTTGCCCGCGGCGGTGCTCGGCTTGATCTGCATGATGCCCACCGCACCGGCGCGGCTGCGGCGGCTGTGGTCCAGCCCGGACTCCTGGAAGGCCTGTGCGGCCAGGGCCAGCCAGTCGAACTCATACTGCTCGCCGTACTTCCGGAACAGATCGATCAGTTTATCGAGCTTCGCGCGCTCCCCGGCGGAAGCCGGGTTGCGGATCCATTCGGCTTTCTGGTAGTAGCGCTTGAAGAGCATGTTGCCCAGCAGCGACCCCTTGCGGCTCTTTTTCGCGAACCCGTCGAGGCTGGCCAGCAGCTTCGGGCACTGCTTGCGCACGGCCCAGGCGATGCCGCCGCCTTCGTGAACCACCAGCCCGTCATGCACCCGGATATCGGGCAGCACCTCGGACCACAGTTCGGCGATGTGCCGGTCGGCCACGGTGTAGTTCACCACGCCGGCATTGACCAACTCGAGGATATCCTCGGTGGCCAGGTTCCTGTCGGCCTCCCGGATTTTCACCTTCTTCAGCTTTTGCCCCTTCAGCCGCTCGTTCAGCGCTTCGAGATGGTTGACGTAGCTGCTGCCGGGCCGGACATAAAACTCGCACTGGCCCAGTTCCTCGAGGCCGGCAATCTCCCCCACTCCACTGTGGGTCACCACCACCTCAGAGACCTTCGGGATGTACGGCGTTGTGAAGTCGGCGAGTTCGAGGCGCTCTTCGGTGACGGTCAGCCCGGCGGCGGCCACGTCCCCCCGGCCATCGGCCAGGTCCTCGAGCAACCGGTGGAACGGCGTGGGGATGTAGACGAGCTTCGTCCTTTCCGTCTCCCGGCCCACGCCCGTGTTCAGCTGCTTCTCCCACGCCTGGAGCAGTTCGTACTCGAAGCCCCGCCGCTCGCCGGCCTCGAAGAAGAAGTTGGTCCTGCTCACGGCCACGAGCACCCGGACCACGCCCTTTTTCTTCAACTCGTCCAGGTCGCCGTGGAAGGGGGCGTGCAGCCGCTCGAAGAGGGCATCCTCGCGGTTGGGGTCGGGCGGGGTCGACGCCCGGCCGGCCGGGGCATCGCCGGCCGTGCCTCGCTCACCGCTGCCGGAGCAGCCGGCGGCCAGCAGGGGGAGGACCAGGAGGAGAGCCAGCATCCGTCCGGTGGTGGTGTTCATTCAACGCACCAGGGGGATTTCGGTGGCCAGCTCGGCCCGTTTCATCGCTTCCATCTTGTTCTCAAGGTGGAAGAAGCGGGCCGTCTTCGCCGGGGGGAGTACCCGACCGAACTTTTTCATGTAGCGCTTCTTCAGCTTGAGCCGGTCCTGCTCGATGGCGATAAACTCGTCCATCATCGCCTTGGCCGCCCGGTCCCCCAGGCTGTCGTAGCTGGCCAGGTACGTTCCGATCAGCTCCTTCATCCGGTTGTCGATTTCTCTCGTGGCCGCCTGGTACTTCATGTAGAGCGGCCAGAAGGCCTCCTCCTGCATCGGGCTCAGTTCCATGGTCTGCTCGACGATGGCCTGCTTCTCCACGGTGTTCACCGCCGGGGACGGCGCCGCCTTCGTTCCCGACTGCGCCGCGGCCGGGACGGCCGACAGCAGGCCGCAGGCGACGACTGCCGCGAGTATCCTCTTCATTGGTCGAACCTCCTTCAGAAGGATCCCTTTCCAATCTGTGGCACGGTTTCGTGGTCAGGTCGTATCCATTACTATACCATTTGCCGTACGAGACGTTTCCGTTTGATCGGCCCCGGGCGGACACGCTCGTCCTCGGGTGCGCGGTCCTCGCCTTCCTCGCCCTGGGCGAGGCGGTGCTCACCAGCCGGCCGGCCCAGCGCATCGACTTCTGGGCCCGGATCAACTACCCGGTACTCTTCGCCACGGTCGCGATCAAATCGCTGATCTTCCAGACGAATTCAACCGGGGCGAGGCCGGCGCCCCCCCCCGCGCCGGTTGACTTTCCTAAAGATTCCAATCCATTTTCGGTTTCTGTGCTATATTTTTTAACCTGAGCGAACAATCGGCAGCGACATCAACGCACGGTTACCGCCAAAAACCGTACGAACCGCTAGTGAGGTGAAAATGCTTCGACGAATCTGCCTGTTGCTGATCGTCCCGCTGGCCGTCTCCATCCTCTCCACTCCGCCCGCCCAGGCCCAGCGCCACTGGCAGCCGGGGGACAACGGCTCGTTCCGGGTCATGCTCGGCTACTTCCACCCGGATGGCAACTCCGAGTACTGGGACGACAAGTTCACCGATTTCACCGGCTCGGCGTCCGACTTCAACGACTTCAGCTTCCTGATGGACTACCGCCTGCCGGTGAGCCATGCCGCGGCATTTCTCTTCGGCGCCGGTTGGTATGAGGGCGCCACCACCCAGGCGTACCGCGACTGGGTGGATGGCTCGGGCCGGCCGATCCGGCACAAGACATCCCTGCGCACCTTCGAGCTCACCGGGGCCTTCATCTACGAGATCGGTGAGCGGAACTACCCCATCACACCCTACGTGGGGGCCGGCGGCGGTTTCATCTGGTGGGAACTGCAGGAGCGGGGCGACTTCATCGACTTCACCGATGAAAACCTGCCGATCATCAACACCTGGTACGGCAGCAACGACGTCACCTTCTCCCTGTTCGGCCTGGCCGGTCTCGACGTGCGGATGAACGACAACTGGTCCCTGGTGGGACAGGCCCGCTACCGCTGGGCCGAGGATGAGCTGGGGGGCAACTTCGCCGGGTTCGGCACTATCGACCTCTCCGGTTTCGACTACGTCTTCGGAGCGGCGTTCCACTTCTAACCCCCTGGAAACCACCATCGAAGGAGCCCCGAGTAATGAGATGGAAACTGGTCCTGATCCTGCTGCTGCTGACCCCGGTCACGATCATGACCGCCGCGTCGGACTGGCCGCAGGAGGTTCAAACCCCGAAAGCCCTGATCACGATCTATGAACCCCAGGTCGAGGAACTGACCATGAACGACATCCAGGCCCGGGCCGCGGTCTCGGTGACCGTGGCCGGCGAGACCGAACCACACTTCGGCGCGGTCTGGATCACCGGACGCCTGGACGTGGACAGGGATGCCCGCACGATCAAGCTGCGTGACGTCAAGGTCCCCGATGTCCGCTTCCCCGAGGCCAGGGAGGAGCACAAACAGCAGCTGGCCGAGCTGCTGGAGCAGGAGATCCCCACCTGGGACCTGCGGGAATCACTGGACAAGCTGATCGCCCTGCTGGATCTGGCCGATCACGAGAACATCCGCAATGAGGAGCTGAAACACGACCCGCCGAAGATCGTTACCGCCACCACACCGACGGCTCTGATCTTCATCGACGGGGAGCCGCGCCTCCAACCGGTGACCATGCCGGAGAAGTCGGCCAGGAAGGACATCGAACGGGTCGTCAACACCCCGAACCTGATCGCGTACTACCCCGGCAAGAAGACCTACTACCTCAGCGGCGGAGGCAAGATCTGGTACACCGCGGACAACGTGCTCGGCCCGTACCAGCCGACCCACCGCATCCCCAAGGCGGTGCGGGAAATGCTCACCGAGGAGGAAGAGGAAACCGAGACCGAGGGCGACCCGCCGGCAGTGCTCGTGGTCACCGAACCGACCGAACTGATCGTCACCGACGGCAAACCGGAATACGTCCCGGTGGGCGAACTCGACCTGCTCAACGTGAGCAACTCGGAAACCATGATCCTGGTGGACACGAAGGAATCGACGCATTACGTCCTCCTCTCCGGCCGCTGGTACACAAGCGAAAAATCGCTGGAGGGGCCCTACCGCTTTGTGGAACCGGCGGACCTCCCGGGGGATTTTGCCAACATCCCCGAGGATTCCGGGATCTCCGATGTCCTGGCCCACGTCCCGGGCACCGTGCAGGCCCGGGAAGCAATGATGGACAACCTGATCCCCCAGACCGCGGCCATCGACCGCAGCGACAACTCGCTGGAGGTGAAGTACGACGGTGATCCGACGTTCGAGGACATCGAAGAAACCAGCGCCCAGTACGCGGTAAACTCGCCACAGCCGGTGTTCAAGGTGGGTTCACTCTACTACTGCTGCGAACAGGGTGTGTGGTATGTCGCCAACTCAGCCACCGGACCCTGGTCTGTCGCCACCGAGGTGCCGTCGACGATCTACGACATCCCCGCGTCGAACCCGCACCACAACGTGACCTATGTCAGGGTCTATGACGTGACGCCCACCGTGGTCTACACCGGGTACACGCCGGGGTACATGGGCAGCTACGCCTACGGCGGCTGCGTGGTTTACGGCACCGGCTGGTATTACCGCCCCTGGTATGGTCGATACTACTATCCTCGCCCCTGTACCTGGGGTTTCCACGCCTCGTACAGCCCGTGGTACGGCTGGGGCTTCGGCGTCACCTGGAGCAACGGCCCCTTCAGCGTCACCATCGGCCGCGGCTGGGGCAGCTACTATTCGCCCTGGTACCGCTACGGCTGGTGGGGCCCGGGTGGCTACCGCCCACCCTATTACCCGCCCTACCGGCCGCCGCACTACAAGCCGCGCCCGCCCTCGGGCACGCGCCCGCCGGTCGGCGGCACCCGGCCTCCGGGGACCAAGCCGGGCGGGCCCGGCGCCAAGCCCGGCACCCCCACGGCACAGCCGCGGAACAACATCTACGCCAAGAACAAGAATGCGGACCGGCTGGCCAGGCAGCCGGCCACGACACCCGGCACACGGCCATCAACGGCAGTGGGCAAGCCGAACAACCTGGTTACCGATCCCAAGGGGAATGTCTACCGCAACAACGGCAGCAGCTGGGACCAGCGCAAGGGCAGCAGCTGGCAGCCGAGCAAGGCGCCGAGCAGCCCCAAGACGTCGAAGCAGCCCGGCGCCCGCTCGCGTGGAGCCACGCGCAGCATGAGCGCGCCGCCGCGCAGCGCCCCGCGCAGCATGCCCCGTCGGCCGTCGGCGCCACGGGGCGGCGGTATGGGCCGGCGAAAGTAGAGCCGACTGACGCGGGCGCCCGGGAGTACGGGCGCCCGCATCTTACAATGACAACCACGGGGGGTGAGCATGTCACGAATGAATCCGGCGGTCCTGCTTCGACGGTGCACGATGCTGCTCACCCTCGCTCTCGCCTTCTGCCTCTTCGGCGCCGTGCTCCCCGCACAGGTGGACCAGCCGGTTGCCGCAACACCCGAAACCGACCCCGCGCAAACCGGCTCACCCCAGGAACCGCCCGCAGAAGAAAAGACCGACATCATCCTGCCGGCGAGGATGATCGTCCGCGTGCCCGCCGACCAGTACGCCACCCTGACCTTCATGAACCGCCGGATCACCGAGTTCCGGGCCGACGTCATCGAATCGCCTCCGGCGTCCCGGGTGGCGGACTCGGTGCGGCGCATCCGGCAGCAGCTGGACAACCGCATCACCGGACCGGTGGAAACCGTGGCCATCCCCCGGGCGGTCCTCGTCCGCCTCGGCGGACAGACCATCTTCTCCATCGTGGATGACGACCTCGACCTCATCGCCGGCGAAACCCTGGCGGGCCGGGCGGCGGAGGCGGTGGCCAACCTCGAGCGGGCCATCGCCGAGGCGGAGGAGGTCCTGCTGCCGCAGAACATGCTGCGCAATTCGGCCTACGCCGCCGGCGCCACCCTGCTCTACATCCTGTTCATCTGGCTGCTGCGCCGGTTCAGAAGGGTCATCCAGCAACGCCTGCAGGCGCGCACGCACCGCGAGCTGCACCGGACCGTCGCCGGAAAGATCGCCTCGAGGTCGGACCAGCAGGACAAGATCCTCGCCTTCACCCGCCGGCTGGTCATGCTGACCTCCGTCGCCGTCGGCCTGGTCCTCTCCTACATCTGGCTGACCTACGTGCTCAAGCGTTTCCCCTTTACCCGCCCCTGGGGCGAGGCCCTGGGCGGTTTCCTGCTCGGCACGGCCGCCTGGATCGGCCGGGGGATCATCGGCGCCCTGCCCGGCCTGTTCACCGTCCTCGTGATCTTCGTCATCACGCGGCTCGTCGTGCGCCTGATCCACACCATCTTCGACGCCGTGGAGGCCGGCCGCCTGGAGATCCCCGGCATCCACCCCGAAACGGCCAAGCCGACCCGGCGCATCATGTGCGCGGCGGCCTGGCTGCTGGCCATCGTCGTGGCCTACCCCTACTTCCCGGGGAGCAGTTCCGACGCCTTCAAGGGGGTCAGCGTCTTTCTCGGCCTGGTCATCTCCCTCGGCTCCACCGGCATCGTCAACCAGCTGATGAGCGGCTTCATGCTCATGTACTCCCGGGCCCTGCGCGTGGGCGACTACGTCAGCGTGGGCGGCGTGGAGGGAACGGTGCTCGAACTGGGCATGCTCTCCACCAAGGTGCGCACCCTGGCCCGGGAGGAGGTCACCGTGCCCAACGCGGTGGTGATCTCCAAGGAGACGGTCAACTACACGCGCTACGCCGAGGAGGGGGTGAGCGTGAGCACCACGGTGACCATCGGCTACGACACCCCCTGGCGGCAGGTCCACGCCATGCTGGAGCGGGCGGCCCTGGCCACCGAGGGCCTGCGCAACGAGCCGAAACCCTTCGTGCTGCAGACCGGCCTGGCCGACCACTACCCGGAATACAAGCTGATCGCCGTGATCGAGGAGCCGCAGAAGCGGGCCCGGGTGCTCTCGCAGCTGCACCAGAACATCCAGGACGTGTTCAACGAATACGGGGTGCAGATCATGTCCCCGCACTATATCGCCGACCCGCCCGAGCCGTTCGTCGTGCCCCCGGACAAGCGCAGCCCGGCGCCGGCGCCGCCGGAGGGTGGAGAGTGACCGGTTCGAACCTGCGATTCGGCCCAATCGTCTCACGACCCCCGTGTGACGGTACCGGACAGGCCCTATTATTCCTGTAACGTTTGGCCCATTCGAACATCTTTATTCCTGAGCAGCACGAAAAAACTTCTTGGCATTCACCTCAAATTCGATATAATTTATCGACCATTGTTGCTCCATCGATGTAATCTTTTCGGCCGTGGGCCGACAAAGGAGTTATTGACACAATTTACCGCCACTGCTAATCTGAAACTTAGCTCCAGCCAACAAACAACCAAAAGCAACATTGACAACCCGCTGACCCCATCGTTACGGGCAACTTTAACAGGAGGAAACTGCAGATGACGTGTCTCAACCGAAAATCGCTGACCGTGGCCATGCTGATGCTGGCCGCCCTGGCTTTCGGCGCCGCCAGCGCCGAGGCCCAGGACAAGCCGAACATCCTGGTCATCTGGGGCGACGACATCGGCCGCTCCAACATCAGCGCCTACACCATGGGCATGATGGGCTACCGCACGCCGAACATCGACCGCATCGCCAATGAAGGCATTATCTTCACCGATTACTACGGCGAGCAGAGCTGCACCGCCGGGCGGTCGTCGTTCATCATGGGCCAGAGCGTGTTCCGCACCGGCCTGAGCAAGGTGGGCCTGCCCGGCGCCGACCTGGGCATGCGGGTGGAAGACCCCACCATCGCCGGCCTGCTGAAGAACCACGGCTACATGACCGGCCAGTTCGGCAAAAACCACCTCGGCGACAAGGACGAGATGCTGCCCACGAACCACGGGTTCGACGAGTTCTACGGCAACCTCTACCACCTCAACGCCGAGGAGGAGCCGGAAAACGAAGACTATCCCAGCGACCTCAAGCTGGCAGACGGCAGCACGTTCAAA
>Ga0180435_10003157_pt1 | contig 16624 bp, 14 predicted proteins | sample SS_ome_3_FD_132467 | JGI IMG/M metagenome (GOLD analysis project Ga0180435, IMG submission 132467) | Hypersaline lake sediment archaeal communities from the Salton Sea, California, USA - SS_3_S_1 metaG | ecosystem: Environmental > Aquatic > Non-marine Saline and Alkaline > Hypersaline >...
AGAGCTCTTTTCAACCCATAGTCCCCTATTTTACTATGTACCTATTTTAGACAGCTCTACTGACGTCAAACCCCTATTTGACCATAGTTCTCCACCAGAGAACACCAAAGGTTCAACCAGCTCAGTTGGGGTTGGCGAGCTCTGCCGAGGCCTGTAATACCATTCGTCCACTAGAGTGTCCAGGCAGCTAGCGCAGCGGGTCTTATCATACCTAGAGCGCATCTTCAACGGAAGTATCTTCCTGCAGCCATCGTAGCACACGAATATATTCCCAGTGATGCGAAGAGGCATTCTTTTTAGAATTCCAGAAATTCTTGACCGCCCTAGTATATACCTACCAAGGTTCTTTGCCCAAGTTCAAAAAATGTCCATCGTTACCGTCCAAGTTGAATTCCTGTGTTATGCCAAGTTCGGAGCCCTCCGCTTTGGCGCCCATGTTGCCGACCCCGGTCATGCCATTCTTGCCAGGTTGAGATCACATATCCTCAAATTGGACGACGAAGCATTTAACCCCATTTTCCATGTACCCGCACGCGGCCTCATGACCATGTCATGTCGCCCAGGTCGTTTTTCCCTTGAGACCAAGAATCTCCAGAGGCATGATCTCTGTCAGCTCAAGTTCGCCGTGGCGAAAAAGCAAGTTGACCAAAAAGTCTATTACAACATTCTATTGAAAGGCTTCCGAGTCCTGAAGCGTCATGATGCTGACAGTGAGCTCCTTGATTTCCAAGGCCTCGTGTCCGGCGACGGCGAAGAGAACTAAGTCTCACTGTAAGCGATCACACCACCCGGCAAAGTACACCGTTTCTCAATAACCCACATTTTAGCAGCATCCAGGCTACCGCAGACCTGATGCTCAACGAATTGGTATAAACCATAATAACTGTACGTTATGCTGGCCTGAAATATCCCATCGTGAGCTTTAATCTCAGCCTTAACAAATTGCCGAGACAGAGTCATCCTAGTGTGTTGCGAAAGGGGGTTGCACCCAACGTATACATGAGGTTGATGTTTTTTTGACCACTGGCGGCAGAGCCTCGCGGCGGACCTCACCACAACAGGTTCCACGACCAGTACGCAGGCGATGTTTTGACTTTGTAAGCCAGCCGTCCATCCTTCAGCCGTATAGTACCGTGCCTGGCCCGATACCTTCGCCGCCTATCTTCGTCTTTGTGTATGGTGTAGTCGCTCATACCAGCAGCGCCAAAGTTGATACGACGACCATCGTATATCACGTAGTACTTTTTGCCCTTGGCTTTTGACGGCCCGAACTCAGTGGCCCCGAGCTGCAACGCTTTTTTCCGAAGAGACATATTGGCCTCTATATATTATGGCCAACATTGTTCCATTGCCGAGCTGTTTGCAAAAAATGGTCGCCGAATACACCATGACTAGTGTCCACGACGTCAGCCTTCGCCGGCTTAAGGTACTCAACGATATCAGAGTCGTTGGAACCCTGGTGTTGCCCGGAGAGTACATTCCCGTGAGCGACCTCGTTGAATTCGTTGGAATGTGGAGTTGGCGCCCGATTCTCAAACGTTCCTAGAGAAAATTGGTCAGAGTCATTTGGCCCAGCATCCAAGCCTTCAACTTTGGCTTGCACACCTGACATGTAGTCGTCGCTTTTTTTCGTCGTGATGAGCCGCTTGAATAAATGTCAACGCGGACCCAGCGATCAAGATTGTATCGTGTTCCCTCAACGTCATATATGGGGCCGTGGAGTTGCATGTGCCGTGGACTACACATACATGGCACTAAATAGCTATATTCGTAGGCCCACGACTCCTCTATGATGCCTTCCTCAAAGACACAGCCAAAAGTGGACTCCTTCAACACCTTAACCACCTGATTGTCCCCCAGTTGACTGACTTTCATGGACATCATCGGTATACTCTCAACGCCGTTAGTGTCCACCATCAAAAACAGTCCCTCGTGGCTCTCAACTGCACAATACCGCCTTACACGCTGCAACAAATGCGCCATGGTCATATTACCTGACCTGAGCGTCATCTGTAGGCCACTACCGTTTGGTAGGATCAATTTGACCCGCATGGTATACTAGCACGTTCATTTTTTACAGGCGACTGATAACGATACTGCCGCTCTCGGTGGCGAGGATATTGCCGACGGCCGTGAAGCTGGCCTGAAGGTCCATGACGTTGTCAACAGTCGTGTTGACCAGAATGGTGCCGTTCAGTGGGATTCGGGCGACTTGGCCAGAAGCTGGATTGGCAACGTACGAAAATGACCCTTCCGCCCAAGCAGTGCCTCCCGCACCTAGAGTTCTGAGGCTCACAGTCAAGTCAATGTTAAATTGGTAGCCAAGGATGGCACCGATTGCCGCGAAACCAAACGGTAGCGTATTGCCGCCAATGACTAGTAGGATGTTCGTAGTGCCGCCAGAGTACGTATACGTCCCAGAGCATTTGAAAGCGATTGATGTGCCAAGCGGGCTGTTGGCGGGGAGAGTCTTACTCCCAAGGCCTTCTGGTCCCAAGATGTTGTAGATGCTCTGCGGTGCCGTGGCCGCCTTTGAGTTCTGGGCAATCTGACTATAGACCTTAGTGATCTTAGCCACCGGTTCAGCCCACGTGGAAGCGCCCAGGCCATCGGCAGTAATGACTTGACCACTCAGTCCGCGAGTCTGCGGCAGGCTCACTGAGTTTAAGCCAGGGTTGATCTCCAGCTTGTTCTGCACCCAAGCCTCCCTGTACACGTTAAAGCGGTTTCCACTCGTGTCCCAGATGACGTCTCCTGGACCCTTTTGGGTTCTAAGAACGCCGCCAAATAGTCCGGTCTGGTAGACGTTGAGACTGTCGCTGAGTTCCACTTGAGGCCCAGCCGGCTGAACGATACTAAGGGTACCACTAGCCGTCAGCGTAGCCGGGCTATCCTTCAACAACTTTCCGGAAACGCCATCGTACAAGGCCAGCCCGCTGTCGGTCGCAGCCGCCGGTCCGATAACATCACCACCAGCACCGCCTCCGCCAGCCACCAGGCCTACTTTAATAACACTCATGGCAAAGTCAACCACTTGAACAGACGTTGTGTCGTCCCAGTTAGCCACACGGACCTCTATGGTGTCGTTTGTCGTCAATTCAATAATACCATTGGCGGAACTAGACCTGGGATAATCAGTATCGCTGTCCAGATTAGCTCGCTGCTCTGTGTTTGCCACAATAACACCGTTCTTGAAGATGGCTAATCGGAACTCATCTGGCGTCCCACCACCGTGTATCCACGTCTGCGAGACACTGACTAGAAACTGGGCGGTTTCACCCGTGTAGGTCAATAGATTGGCCCCTAGAGTAAAATCTGCAAGTTCCCCCGCTACCATAGCCCCTCCGATGACTACATACGTTTGAGATGCCAAAAATGTCGTAGTCGTAGCGTTTCCGATCATATTAAGGTTTCCATAGGCTGCTGATGGGACGTTTGCCCAGCTAACAATCCCAGCAGCATTCTGCCTCAAGTACTGACCTACAGTCCCTCTGACCGTCGGGAGGGTGAAACCAGTAGCGGGAGCCCCAATGAGTGGGGTGTTAGCCAGCTGGATTTGGCCAGTGGGTGCTTGCAACTTGACATCGCCAGCCAGTGACAACATTATAGCATCGCCAGTGTTAGCCTGGACCGAAGCCGTCGCACCTTGCATACTCAGCCCGACAACAGCATTAACCTGAATACCCCCAGGCGCTCCCAATATCAGATTGGCATCAGCATTCAATATGAGGCTTCCAGCACCAGGGCCCCCAATATCCAGGAGTTGTTGGGAAGGTTTGCCCGCCCACCCCAAGGAGCCACCGGCTGCCAGTTCCACGCTGGCGAATGCCACGCTGTCGGCCACGTTCAGCGATTGGTCAAATGGGTTCCCACCAGTCGGCGGTTGCCATGAAGAGCCACCCGCGCCGTCTGTAGTCAGGACCTCACCAGCCAGCCCTCTGGTTGTAGCCAACGAGTATGCGTCGGGAGACCCCGTGGCCCCAACCTGTACTTGATTCCCAGCGTTCAGAATCACTCTGTTGGCTGCCGTGAGATTGACGTCGGCTCCCACAGCCTCGGCAGCTATGCCTATGTCCGCATTATCCGATCGGATGCTCAGGCTTCCGCTCGCCGTATACTGCGACCGACCCCCAGCTCCCAGGTTCAAATCGCCAGCCACCGACTGGACCTGCAGTTTATCCTCACCGCTAATGGTCAGAGTACCTACGGAGTCCCTGACGAACTGGTCAGGCTTGCCTTGCCACTCAATGTCCCTCCCAGCGCCCATGCGCACCGTAGAAACGCCAGTCAGGTCCAGTTGAGTGCTCTGGACAATTACTTGGCCTGGTGCAGTTAATATCAGCTGGACTCCGGTTGAATTGACTATTTGCGTGTCTACTACGGGTGCATTGACACTCTGGAGCGCCAGAAAGGTGCTTGCTTCCAAAATAGCATCACTAGGAGGCAAGGCCCCAAGGTTAACCGGCTTGGGCGTAATGTTGTTGTAGATAGTCACCACTTTGTCAGCCGCACGACGTACGACGCCGCCATAACGACCACCAGTTCCAAAGTCGTGCTCAAATAGAACCCCCAGGTTGATAAGGTCAGCCGGGTTCTCAAAACCACACGTAATAAAGGAGTCGGCGACTTTCAATTCGTCCGCGCTCACTATGTTGCCAATGATGGTCAGATCGCCATCAATCTCAGCGTCGCCGTCTACTTTTAAGTCTTCAGTGATCTCCAAGCTGCCGTCAACCACACCACCATTCGCGAGACCGCCATCGGGTGATTGTCCATAAATGTCAGCCATGCTGTAAGTAGGCTTTGCTGTATATACTAAGGGCGGCCAAAAAAAGACAAGGCTGATTAAATCCGTTTGCTTAGAGGTAGTTGTAGACGAACTTTAGCACAATCGTCAGCGGGTATTGGTTCAATGGTAGCGCAGATCCGTTCCTGGCGCACAGGCGGATGTTAAAAGCGTCTAGGTTCTTGGTGTTGGCGAATACTACGGAATCCACGGCTGCCTCGTACGGCTGATAGAGGATTTGCTCCCCGAAGCCTACTTCAACCGGAATTTCACTGAGTACGGGGATGTTTTCTCCGTTATTACTGCTGGCCACCATTTGGCTGCTTGACAGCTTATCACTACACACGTAGACCGTTTTGATACCGCCGAGGTCTGGGAGGTACTGGGCTATCTTAGTGGACACATCGTTTGCCGTTGTGAATGGAATGCCTAAGACGTCTGCCATGGTGTTGCCATCGGTTTTGCTGAGGAGTTGAAAGCTGACCCCGCCGCCTGAGAAAACGAACTTCCGCTGCAAGGTTGGGACGGGAGCCGTCTGCAGCTCACATAGGAAGCCCACGACACCAGGTTGGGCATTGGCTATATTGGTCAGGACGCTCGCCAGCTCAGTGGCGCTGTACCATCCCGCCGGGATTTCAAAGCTTACCGGAGCGCCATCCCACACCATGCTGAATAGTGTATTTTGTGCCGGCACGTCGCCCTCAGCCTTAAACAGATTGGGGAAGTTGTGCTTGAAGCTGATACTCTTCACGACTACGGCCCTGACGTTCTGGCAGAATGCTGCCCCGTTGTAGTTGAGGCTAAAGTTGTCATTCGTCTCGCCGAACTGCTTGTCTTCTGAGCTTATGCGCATGAGCTTGCCCGCCGCCAGCCGGACATTGAATTCTCTGACTGAGTGTGGCATTCCTCAGGGTATATGATGGCGTACATAATATCGGTGATGCTCATTTATTCTGCAACGCTCACATTGTCCAAATAGACCTTTACAAGGCGCAAGTGCTTCATGTAGAGATAGTTCTGCCTAGTGGCCAGCTTGGAGGTCAGCGTCATGTCTACGTTGAGTGAGCGACTGTTGTTGGTGGGGAGGCCTCCGATGTTAAGAACACCGTTGACGCGAACATCATTGCGCTCCATGCTGACCGCTACTACGGCATCACCGTCCTTGGCTCCGACGCTAGCGAGGGTGGACGTCGCGAATGATGATGGTGAGACATCGTTGGACCGTTTGCAGTCAAGGATGTCGGCATCCCACATGTTCTGTGCCTGGAAGTACATTTCTGGGGTCGTTTTGATCGGCTGCTGGTAGGGGTAAAGTGAACCAAGCCTCCATTCAACGGATGTGGCCTCGTATGCATCGCTCTTCATGTTGTCAATGAGGTAAGAGTCTGTTGCCGGCCCAAGCACTGGGACAGCGTCAGTTGAAGTGGTACTCTGGGTAATGACGAATGCGCTCATACAATCGGCAACGGCCTTGCGCACCTCAATGTTAATCTGGGTACCAGAGGACGGCAAGGCGCTCTGGGTGGTATGCCATTCGGAGAAGGAGTACGTAAGGCCATCCCGAGCACTCTCCTCATTCAGTTGACGCTGCCACGAGTCAACCATAGAGTTAGTGTTCAACAGGAACGAAATCTCCTCAATCTCGTAAGTCGGTGCTCCTGCCGCAGCCACCAATGCCCGAAGGTTGCTCTCCAGTGTCAGCTCCACGCGCAGTCCAGCAGCCAGTTGTGCTGGGAGCAAAGATTGACCATCACCCTCAAAGAATGGCGACAGCTTAGGCAACGGGATGAGGAACACCTTGCCGGCACTCAGCTGATCAAAGTCAGACTTGAGCTCTGCCGGTGTGTTTGTGTAGCCCATGAGCTCGCCAAACTGGTCAACGTAGTCGGCGCTGCAGCCGTAGCGGACGCACTTAGGTGCCAGCTTGTTGTAGTCTTCTGTGCGACTCACCTCAGTACCGCTGCGGCTAGTGATGACCACTCGGCGGATAAGGTTCGTCACACCACCGTAGCCGAAGTTGGCGGCAGCTGACGTCTTGACCCTGAGTTTCAGGTACGATCGGCGGCAATTGATGTACTCCGCACCAGTATTCCAGTCGCAGATAGCCTGGGACGTGTTGGCTGTGTAAGAGTTCTTCTGGAAGAATTGTCTTTTGAACGTGCGACTCGTGGCCACAGTTGTCTCGGGCAGAGACTCGTACTGAATGCCGTTCAGAACACGCTGTTGCATAACCGTAAGTCCGCCCATTCCATCATCTTTGTTCTCCATAACGTGTATAGCTCTTTTGGCCTGTGGCGAGGATGGGGTATACTATAGCAGTGATAAAAAAGTCAAAAGTCAAAAATGCCTAGCCTCCTTAGAAAACAACGTTGTATTTGTTTTGTTGGTTGACGTACGACGCCCTGGCCAATGCCACGAGTCTTTCCATATCGGAAGTAGCCTTCGGCAACCCTGTGAGTGCGATAGACGCCATCCTAGCGGCCTCTTTGCGAGAGATGAGGTCCCCCGAAACGACTTTCCTGGCGGCTCCAGTGAAGGCTTGCTTAGCGGATTGGACCACCCCAGGACGTGCCGCAGGGCTCTGCCCCGGCTTCGCCGTGGAGACGTCTATGCTGTGTGTCGTAGGTGCTCTCGGCCCATACGTGTGTGGATGGTCTTGGTGAGGTCCGGTAGAGCCGGTATGTGCACCAGTGTCAGTCTGCGACGTGCCTGTGCCGCTGTCGTAGCTGTACGTTTCACCTTGGAAGGTCACAGACTTCTGGTCTGGCTGCGCCACAGGTCTTTGACCCGGCTGTGCCGTCGTAGGACTCGGCTCTGTGGGACCGGTGGTCGGCCCTACGGGTCTTTGACCCGGCGAAGCCGCAGGGTCTTTTCTATAAGACTCCCATGGGTCTGGCCCGATAGGAGGGGTGGCCAGGATAGGCTTCACATTCCGCAAGGGGTCTTGCGCATTCTTGCCACGAGTATCCTCAGGACCGCTCCCAACGCCGCTATAGTGTCTCTGCCGCGAAGTGTCCGGCTCGCTATGAGATGCCTTTGTCTTTTTTGGCACCTTCCTCATTGGATCCGTTTTACGAGTGTGAACGTTCCAGGTTCCCGCCGAGTTGAAGTGCATAAACCCGTCGTCAAAAATCATGGTTGCTTTGAGTCAGCTCGTTGCTGTAGACGAAGCCTAGCTTTGCTATACCTAGTGCGCGAAGATTTATCCTACTTGTAGAATCTCATCAAGGTTTCGGCGATATCGTTCAGCATGTGGGACTCTTTGATTGATGTGTACGAAGGTGTGGGGCTCTTCAAGGGCCTGGTCAATCATCTTCAAGAACGCTTTTTTACGCATGCCTGGAGGGCAGTATTCCTGCGCTAGAATCTCCATTTCACTACCGCTCCCCCGGAATACCATCAGGTTGTTAGCTTGTAGGCGACATGCTCTTGGTGTCCGATTGTACGCCTGTCCGCAAAGCCATGTAGAGATGCCGTAGTGGCGATTGGCTATGAAGCACCTTAGGAATGGTTTGCTGTTCATGAAGCGATGGTTAGCTTGGCAGTCCTCAAAAATGATGAGCATCTTATCACATAGGTGAAGCTTGCCCTTCTTGGCTGCAATAGCGTCCTTCTGAGTCTGCATGATGTCCTCAAGCTCGGCTGGATCAAGCTCCATGTGGATGTTCTCCTCTGGTAGGTCTAGGTTAGAGAACAGGTCATCCGTAGCCCCAGTTGGGCTGAAGAGATGGATAGTGTCAAAATAGCCCTCGTAGAACTCCGGACGTGTCAGGAGGTTGGCTAGCAATGTGGATTTGCCCGAGCCGGATGAGCCGTTGAAAATGACACTGGATGGATGTGTAGGGATGATGTGCTTCCTCATGAGCAGCCTCTGTGGAACCTTGTTCTTGGCGGTCTTAATGGGTTTTATCGCCAGGCTGAACGATTCGGACGACTCTTCCTTTTCATCAACTCTGGCTTTTTGAGGTGCTTGTGCCTTCGGCTTGTGCCTTCGGCTCAGCCCCGCTGGGTCTGTGTCTACCTTCGCCAAGTATCTTGGAAACGACCTTGGCATAGTGCCTATACAAGCCTGTCATATTTTTGGACGATCAGAACGGCAGCATACTCGCCGATGCACGGATGGCACCAGTCTGGAACATGAACGTGGGGAAGCTCCTGGACGGCCGGGCAGCTCTATCGTAGCGATTCTTAAAGTCGGTACCCTGCATAGGATTCATGGTGCTATTACCGTAATACCACGTGTTCTTACGCCGGCTAGGGTTCCTCTCCAAGCACAATGGCTCAACACGGCCTCGGTCGTTGTAGTTGTTCTGCCCGCTGGCGTGATGGATGCGATCAGTTATGGGGGCCGGCATGCTATTGACGACGTTCATGGGTGCGCCTGCGAACTGTCCGGTAAGGTCGCGGCCAGTGTTCATGTCGTACACCTCTTGAGCTCTGACCCCAGGTCCTCTGCGCAGCTGGGTGTAGTCCACGCCACGCATGCTAAGGGGCTTGTTGTAGAGGTTCTGGATCTCTAGGTTGCTCATCCAACGTCCGCCCGAGCCGGTTAGATGTGTGGCTGATGTGTTGTCTCGGTACATGGTCGTTAGCGGAGCGTAGTGATAGAACGGTTCGTAGTCAACGCGCTGGGATGGCTTCATCGTGAGCGTCGGGTCGGCTCCTGGCGCGATACCTCGGACATCACGATCCCACTTGACGTTGCGCAGGTACAGAGGGTTGGTCGGACCGTTGCCGAAGCCAGGCTTGACATGAGCGAATGATGCGAATTGTAGACGTTCAGCTAGTGCTTGCTCGGGCGTCTCCTTGTCCTCATTAGTGCCCAATACCTTGAAGGACGGCCTGAGGTCGCCTACTACAGCTTCATTGTCTACGTCCTGGATCTCCTTGAGGTCGCCTCGGCCAGCCACACGCTTGGCAATCTCGCGCCTCTCCTCATCCGACAACTCAATCCTTTTGCGACCGAGGATTTGCTGGGTCGTAGCGTCAACATTTGCTGACCCGGACAGTGCGCGGCTGATCATTTTTTGTGCACGATTAAGAAGCGGCCTAGTCAACTCAGGCGGTAGACCGGAGTCCTTAAGGAAGGCGTCAATCCTGCTTCGGGTCGCGCGGACGGCCTGTCGGCTGACGAAGTTGTCGCGGTCAGAGAGGATATCTCGCATAAGCCGCTGGAATCGCTCAGCAGCTTGGTCATCGCCGCCTTGTAGTTCAAAGGCAATAGCAGCTGCGCCAGCCACGAAAGATCCCACACCCAGGCCGTTGCGGATCATGGCATCCAGTGTTCCCTCGGGGATATTGTTAACCATTCCGTACAAGTTGGCAATGATGCGATTGCGACCAACGGCCGGCATGTCAGCGAGCCCAGGGATGCGTGCGGCGGCGTCCCTCACGATACCTCTCATCTGTGGCCTCAGGTCCGGCCAGCCGCCAGCCTGCTGGACAGCGTCCCTAATCTCCTGTGGCAGGTTATCCCATCGGCGAGGCTGTGCTGGTGGTTCGCCGCCTTCAACGTCATCGCCGTCGTCTGGCTCGCCCTTTCGCTCGGCCTGTTTCTTTTCACCCCCAGGGATCTCAGTGAGGTCGCCCTTGAACATCTCAGCCAACCCCATCAGCCCGGCCAGAGCAGGTAGGGCTATGGCATCTGGCATGAACAGCCCTAGAGCCTTCATGGTCGCAGTAGTGGCTGGGACGCCTATTAACCCGGCGATGACGAGGGCCGGGATGGCCCATTGGTATTCATTGATATTTGGTGATAGATTCCAGCCCTGCTCTGCTGTCACACCAGACGGTCTCTCCCGGTGTAGAGTGGACAGCATTTCATCTGCCGCGTGCAGGGCGTCTGGTACGAGCTCTGATAGACCGGCCTGGTTCATTGCAGTCGCCAAGCGAGAGGCGATCTGAGCTCTGGCTCGGGCCGATGTCGGATTAGATAGGATCTGTTCAAATACATCAGCATTGCGTTGATCCATTACGGATCGTCGGATTTGGGTGAGACGCTCCCTAACTTCGTTTGCGGCGGGTAGTGCTCTCTTCCCCTCAAGCTCCCGGTCCCCAGCACGCACTCGTTGGTCAACGTCAGTGCCACGGGTCATACGGAATGCGACATCAGGTGGAACTGAACTCTTCATCTCCTCGGCTGCCTGGATTCCTGGGAGTCTGCTCCGACGCTGTCTAAGCCGAGCGCCACCCGCGATAGGTTCGGTGTAGTTCAAGGCGATGTTCTCGGGCAAGGTGGGTACAAATGATGGGGCTTCTTGGAGGTACAATGGTATCTGCGACTTTTGCTCGGCCGTCTCATCCTTGGTCATTGCATCTGGGCCGGGTGGGCTGACCTGCGCGATGTTGGCAACGTAGGGCTGGCCGGCAGCACCGGACGACGGTGGAACGTACGACCTGGCCAAAGCTTGCCTCTCGCGTGTCTCTTGTCGCTTGGCTTCGGTGAGTTTGGCTTCGTCTTCTGCACGCTCTTGGATACGAATACGCTCTGCGGCCTCTTCCAGCTGACGCTCACGTTCGGCGACCTGGGTAACGTTATCCACGAGGACTTGTCTGACGAGGGCGTCTGCCACCTCGCTGTAATCTTGCTCCTCTTTGACCTGCTCCTGAGCATCTTGAGCCGCTTCTGCCTCCACACGGAGTGCTACGGGCGCGGGTGCTGGGCTGGGGTCCTTTTTCTCTTCCTGAGATGCGCCTCGCGGCTCTGCCTCGGCTACGCCGCGCAGTCGCTGCGCAGTACGAGCCCATCGTAATATCTTGGCGGCGGCCGCGGCCTTAAGTTGTTGAACTCTGTCATCCGTCATGGCGTCGGTGTTGGCAACTGAAAGCAGAAGTCGGCGAAATTCTTCACTCTCAATGAGTTTTACTATGACAGCCGGACTCATCAGAAATTGGACAGCCTCCTCGGTGGTGACTAGTCGTCTGGTCTTCTTGGGTTTTTTGCCGGAACGGATTTCTTGCTTCCTAGCAACGATCATTTTGGCCAGGAACTCAAGTGCTTTCTGGATTTCAGCATCCGAGCTAGACGCGTCCAAAATCCTTGACTGGATATCGGCACCTAACTGAAGTAAGTTGGACTGCATGGCTGGATTTCGCTTTAAGCCATCACGAGGTTTGATCCCCATCCTCTTAAGCATCATCCGAATTGCTGCTTCCAAGTTGACTGTTATTTTCTGGGGGTTTTCACCAGGGACACTCAACTGAAAAACATGAGCCTTGCGGGTGGTCGGTGCCAAAGATGCCATGGCGTCTGGTACTTCGTTATATCAATATGTGCGATTGTTTTGGCGCGTAGGTGAAATGCTGACGGCGACGTAGGGTCGGCCCAACGGTACATTTTTTAGTACCGACTCGCCTGAAATGCCTTGGCCAACTCAAGTGCTTGCTCTAGAGTGCGTTTCTTGCTAATGCGCCATTTTTTCTCCTTACGCTGGCCAAGGATGCTCCAGCGATACAAGACATGCTTGCCCGTAGAAATCTTGATAGTGCCGCCCATTTTGGCCTCGGCTGAGGGTGGTTGCTTGGGCGAGGGCTCGGCTGCGCCAAGGCTCTGCCGTTTTTTGATGGGGGGCGGCGGCTTGTGCCTTCGGCTCAGACCAGCTGGGTCTGTTTCTGCTGGCTTAGCCACCATGTTCTTCGTATCACGGTCAGACATCCGCATCCATATGTTCGGCTTTGGCGGAACGGCGGCGTCGCAGTGTATGTGATCAAGCTTCGTCGCCCTGCTAAGAGCCGTGTATAGCATGTTGACGGACATGTCGTCGGCGTCGTGGATAGCTATCTTACCATGATACTGTTTGCCCTGAGCCTTGTGTACAGTTATGGCCCACGCTAGCTTAAAGTGCTTCTTTAAAGCCTTGGCTGAGTACTGTACCCCATTTATAACACGGTTTGGGCATACAGTGCCCATGCGACCATTCCACGAGTCGTTGAGATCGTTGGTCGTGCAAACGACAGGTGCCCCGACAGGGAATGGCTCGTTGCTGTCGGGAGCAAACATCTGGCGGCAGTCCTCGTTGATGGCATTAACAGTCCGGTTGTAGTATGCCAGGTGAGTGTACTCCAGAGGATTAGGGCCAATTGGCTTGCCATGAAACATTTGCCCTTGGAGCACGCCACCCAGCGCTTGAGCCAATGCGTCGTCATAGCGGTGAACCTGAGTTAGATGATGATGAGATGGGCACATGCCTTGGACAAAGTCGGCGTCAAAGATGTTGTATTGGATGGTGTCTACTGCGGGCAGCTGATTGCCGTCGCCGATAAGCACTATCTTTATCCCCTTCTGATGGCAAGAGTACAGCGCTCTACATAAAACCTGGTCAAGCATTGTGGCCTCGTCAATGATGAGAACGTCAGTGGTCTTGGCTAGTTGAATTATCGGGTCCAATGGAATACCAGGGGCTCTAGTCAGCAACTTGTGGGCCGTGGAGCTGGATACACCAAGCTGCTTGTGGACGTTGACGGCCGCGTGAGTCGGAGCACACACCTTGTAGCGAAGGCTATGTTTTTTACACTCTGGGATGATGGTATTGGCGAGCGTGTATGACTTGCCAGTGCCGGGGGCACCCGTCATGACCCCACCAGTATGGACCAGCTCTTGTGGACTAGTGCGGACCTGGGCGGGAGGCTTATAGACACCAGAGGGCTTAGGCCTATAACCCAGGAGTCGGTCTTCCTGTACGGTTATGGTAGGCATGCGCGGACTTAGCTTTTCAAGTCGGACGCGACCGAAGTTGAACTCGTTCTCAGGGTATAGCCACTGTCCCGTGATGTCGTTGTAGCCGGATCCTACAATACAGTCGGTGACCCAGCTGTGAGTCCGGCCTCCAGCCATCTTGGTGAGCCTAGCCAGATCTACGAAATTGGCCTCAATGATACATCTGTAAATCGGTAGGGAGTTTTCTGATATGGGCCTACGAGTGATGCTGTGCACTAGATACTGGCCATTGGGCTCCTCGCAAACGACATTGCCCTGTCTAGTCGCTAGCTCAGCGCGAAACTCGTCGGTCAAATAACCCACCTGGTCGTTGTAGTGATGAGCGCCCAGGCTGCCGATATAGGCGTTCACAACAGACTTGCCGTGGCCGGACTCGTACGCTTTACTGATGGCCTGCTGGAAAGTGTCGGCTGGAATGGTGGATGATGGCATGAGAACCATGTCGCAACTCATAATGTTGACATACCCCTCATCAATGGTCCACTGGACAAATTGACTGTCAAAGTTGTGGCCAGCTGCGATGATGTGGCCTTCCAAGTTAATCTCTTGATTGATCCGGTACCGGGCGCCTTGATGGATGGTGAACTCCTCGTCAATCACCACCTTGGCCCACTCGCACAGGGAGTCAAACACACCAAAGCGATGTTGCCGGTAGAACAATGCAGAGGTCTGGCATTTGCTGATGTCGTAGGATTGGTCTAAGTCATCGTGAGCTTGGCCGATAAACTTGTAGCTGTTGGGGCTAGCCAAAATGCTGTCGCGAACGCAATCGTTTAAGCTGGATTTGGGTGGGCATGCGTAATGGTCAAAGTGTGCCCGGGCTAGCGATGGTAGCTTATCGCCGGACATGTGGTTGGGTACAGAGCCCAATTTCGCTAAGGCGGTATGGATGGTACGATCTCGGTCAAGGTGAGGCCTTGCGATGACCACGGTATTGGTACTGGTATCGTAATACCTAGTCGGGGCGTAGTAGACACCTGTCTTGATGCCAATGATGGAACCAATTGGTGCCTTGGCGATGGCCTTTCGGTACTCAATCTGGACATCGGGATGCTTGACAAATTCAACAGTGGACTTTTCGTCGGGCTGGTCGTTGAACAACTTTCCAGCTAGAGCAGCTTGCCGGCGGGATCCAGTTAGAATCTCCATGTGGCTGTTGTTGGCTGAATACACTACCGAGCCTCGGTTAGACAACTCAGTACCAGCTGACAGAATGAGACGGCCGTCATAGTCGCAAACCCGGAGTGTAAGGCGCTTCTTATGGCACCATGCCATGACCATCTCGCTATTGATATGAGGCTTGCCCTTGTCATCAATGCAACCTGGGTACAGCTGCTGAAACTCGGCGAGGATACCGTCAATGGACATGCGCTTAAAACGGGGCATACCACGAAGAGTGCTGAGCAGGCCTCTCGGAACACACAAGCCATCGTCTGCTGCATATAGTGGATTTTCAATGAGCGCCTTTTTAACCTCGGCGGCGGACGCTCTGACAAATGGCTTTGCTTTGAGGGGCAAATTCTCTGGGAACGGCTCGTCCAATCGGATGGCGTAACCGGGGCCGACGCCAACGTCCGTGAGATCTTTGTCGCGGGGTAAATAGACCCACTGCGTTGAGTCGTTGTAAGTCCCCTCGTCAATACGATTCTGTGTGGCGAGGAAACCAAGGTATGCTTGCCGAACATCGGCTGCAGTCGGGGAAGGGCCAAGAGCGATGCTGATAACGGGGGTTATCTTACGCCTATCGGCAAAAGTGATGATGGCCTTGGATCCGTTGACGTTGGGTCGCATAATGCGGAACGAAGAATCGGCGAAGGACTTGCGTGCGTTAGGCACGGACTCAAGATTGAGTTTGCGGAAGCTACCGCCGTTGAGCTTGATCAGAGTGTTGGGCACAAGTTTTGCCTTTGATGGCGTCTGGCGCAGACGATTCAGGGTTCTGTAGAGAGATGGGTCAGACAGCTGGGGGTCGGCCGGCAAATTCTTGACTCGGGCGAGCTGTTTGATTTGGTCAACATAGTTGAGCCGGGTGGTGCGCACCGAGCGTGCGATACCAATGAAGCGCCTGAGCGACTGGACGGAAGAGCTGGCGTATTGGATCTTGGGTAGAGCAAGTTCGGACGCGAGCTGCTTGGCGGCGTTGTAAAGTTGAGATCGGATTGATGGCATGATGTATAGACGAAGTCTAGCTTTGCTATACTTGGTGAAACAAGTTTAGTCAAGCGGGAGAGGGTATACCTTAGATGCAAAGTTTTGTTTAGATAGAAATAAAAAAAGACTTATATGCTTAGAGAGCCTTATTGTGTTTCTTAGTGCCGTAATGCCTAAGTAGCTGTTTTTGGGTGGCGAATGACCGATCGCACTTGGCACAGTAATGTGTCTTGGCGTCCTTGATACGCTGGCGGGCCTGCCTGGCATTCTCGCTGTATATTGGCTTGCGCTCGGCTAACGGGATGGATCCGCCGCGGATGTGTTTCTTTGATCTTTCGTGTGCCCTGAGACCAGATGGTGTTCGGTAGTCATGGTCGCATTTTTGACAGTAGCCTTTGCTTTTCGGTTGGGTAGACATGATCCGAAGGGATGATACCCAGATAGTATATATTCCTTTAGATACAAATTCGTATTTCATGACAGAGTGGGACGTCATCTACTACTTCCAGGCTGGCTGCCTTGAAGACCGAGACATGATCGCTGACAAATTGGAAGCCGCCGGATTTAAATGGATTGAGATGGTTAACGGACAAGCTGCTTTCGCAGTCAACGGAGAGTTCCGCCTGTTTTGTGATATCGTTCTAGATACGGCATCCGAGCATGATATTGATGTGTCGCGATTGATGGCGTGTCCATATCCGGGCGTTGGACTCTTCACGCCGGAATGCGATTGACGGCAAAGCCGGGGCAGAGCCCTGCAGGGCCTGACGGAGCCCTGTGGAGAACTATGGTCAAATAGGGGTTTGACGTCAGTAGAGCTGTCTAAAATAGGTACATAGTAAAATAGGGGACTATGGGTTGAAAAGAGCTCTCGGCGCTGTGGTTCAAAAAAAGGGGGGTCGCTGAAGTTAGGACCCCATTGTTGAAAAGGACCAAGGAGCTCCAAATGGGTAAAAGACGATTATAGGTTG
>Ga0180435_10003158_pt1 | contig 16619 bp, 28 predicted proteins | sample SS_ome_3_FD_132467 | JGI IMG/M metagenome (GOLD analysis project Ga0180435, IMG submission 132467) | Hypersaline lake sediment archaeal communities from the Salton Sea, California, USA - SS_3_S_1 metaG | ecosystem: Environmental > Aquatic > Non-marine Saline and Alkaline > Hypersaline >...
GGAAAATACATGCTGGTAAACTATGAGCAATGAACAGAACTATAAAGCTGATGTGTTACGCATGTGTCAAATAATGGCAGATGACTTAACAGCGTGGCTAATGGATAGGTACGAATGTTGTAAGGTTCCTATGGCCGCATATCCTGATGGACACAGCAGCATAGATATTGTATGGGACAAGCAAATTCCACTACAACTTCCTGATGGGCAGAAGTGGGACTGGGTACTGGAAAGTATTGAGGAACCCAAGAACATTATTATTGAGAAGTTGGTCAGTCACCGCATATATTTCGGTGATGAACTATTCATTCTAGAATGGCCGATGGTGTTTTGGGATGATACACTCTACAAAGTCAAGAAGTTTGGCTGGTATGGGTGGTGTGAAGTATTTGTGAAATGGGAAACATTAAAGGACAAGTAATGTTTGAAACCAAACCAGGAAACTTTAAGTTCTACGTGAGAACCGGGGGTCTGATGGAAGACCCAGTGTTTAAGTGGACCTATTGGGGCTATGGTGAAGGCGATAACCTTGAGGATGCTTGTAATAAAAAGTTTGCGGATGACCCTGACTACAGGAGTGAGACTAAAACCACCTGGGGTTGGGACATTGGTTATGAAGACGAACATGGTTGTATTAAGTTTGTGAGGTCACGATAAATGAAAAAGCCTTACCTAGTTGAGTTTGAGTACGAATACTACTGCCAAGGTTTTGAATGGACGACCACAACGATGTTGGTTTACGCTGAAAACTTCATGCAGGCATGTGGTAAAGTACGCGAGAGTACTCGATTTAGAGAAGCGCGCAACTTCAAAAATAGGACTATTGAGTAATGAAACACTTAATACTCACATTAGTTTTTATCTTGTGTCTCACACAGGTATCCTCGGCTGGTCTGTTTAGACGTTGGCGCAGGATAAGATTACAACGACCTACACCAACAAGGTATGTACCACGTAGTCAGCCCCAACCCTGGGGAATGGGGCGCGCTGGAATTATTGATATGTTGGATGCTTTTCATCCACCAGTCAAAACTAAGCGGGATTGATGTTTAACGGATAGCATGACTGGCTTCCAAAAAGAATTTGAGTTTGGAAGGATATTTGGTGTATAATAGGGCAAGGAGAACTCTATTATGAAAACCAAACAATGCTGTGGATGTAAGAAAAAGTTACCTCTTACACAATTCAAACAAAATAAGGCAAAAACAGACGGTTTACAAAGTCAATGTGTAGAATGTCAAAAACGCTATAGACGCCAGCACTACCTAAAAAACCGTCAAAAATACATAGATAAAGCACACGGTTGGCGTAACAACATTCAAAAGTGGTGGAAAGAATACAAAGCCACGTTTGTTTGTAAAGAATGTGGGGAAAGTCATCCGGCATGTATACAATTTCATCATACCAACCCATCAGAAAAAGACCAGTGTGTTAGTCAACTTATTGGTAGCGGTAGTATGAAGAGAATTTTAGAAGAAATCGACAAATGCATACCTTTGTGTGCTAATTGTCACGCTAAACAACATTGGCGGGATTAGTGAAGTGGTTTTCACACAACTCTTCCAAAGTTGAATGAAGGGTTCGATTCCCTTATCCCGTACTTTACAATAGCTATCAAAAAGGGGGTTACACATGACAGCTTGCAAAAAATGCCGAGGATTTACGCTAATTGAATTGTTGATGGTATTGACCATCATTGGCCTTTTAATGGCATTGATACTACCATCGGTTAATATTCCGTGGGCTGCGGCTAATAAAACCGCGTGTGCTAACAACCTACGTCAACTTGGCCAGGGATGGTTACACGCTAGGTCGCAAGGCACCAGAATCACGGTGCATGGTTGGCAAACTGAGTTACTTCAGTTTTGTGAAGACGATAACAAAGTATTTCACTGCCCAACAATCCCAGATGGTTCTGTGGCTTTTGGTATAAGTTCGCACGCTGAGTGGTTGACTCCTCAAGATGCGAACAAAGTACTAATGATGGACTATGATGCGGCAGTTATTGATTTGAGCAACGCCGAGGAAGATTGGGATGAACATGTTGCTGACCGTCACGGTGGTACAGCGAACGTTCTTTATGCAGATGGAAGTGTAGATAATCGAGGGCTACTTTACCTCGACCCTGTTTTAGAAGCTAACTATGAAGACACCTGGATGGTTTACTTGGGTGACCCAAGTACTAACACAGGTAACTACGAGTATTTTGGCATTTCCATTTCGTCCAAAAAAATTATCTTTGTGTGTGACCATTCCAGTAGTATGAATCAATACGTTGTCTGTAGCGACGGGATTCCCCGAGCTAAGCTGGATATTATGAAGGCTGAGTTGAAAAAGGTTGTTGAGGGACTACCGTATGATACTTTGATTAACATCATTATATTTGATGCTAGTATTTCGCAGATGCAAACAGACCTCTTATCACTACGCGGTGGGGGTCGTGCCTCAGCTATTGGATACATTGAGAATATTCCACAAGGTCGCGGCACTAATGTAATGGGTGGACTTGACGCCGCCTTCCAAAACCAAGAAGTAGATACAATTTTCCTACTTACAGATGGTCACCCTTCAACAGGGCGTATTACTAATCCTGCGGATATTTGTTGGGAAGTTGGTAGAATGAATGTGAGAAATGTTACCATTCATACTATAGCTTTTGGTAATGAATCAAGTTTCTTACAGCAACTCGCCACAGAAAATGGCGGCTTATATAGGTATGTTGACCAGTTTTAAGGGAGCATAACGTGGACTTAGGCGCATTGAAATGGAAGTTGGTTGAGTGTTTTAGGTACGTTTGTCGATTGTGTCCACATTGTGGTAGTAGAAGGTGGAGTGATTGTAGTCCGAATGGAAAACAATTTCGCCTGCGTCACTGTCATAAGTATGGATGTAAAGAATACTTTTAGAGACTGACTGAGTACGCTCGGTTATGAGTCTCGCATGGTTGACTACGTAACCATCACCCGAATACGTAGTAATGGGCGTGTGGCGCAAAATGGCCGCGCATCCCGCTGACTTCGGGAAGGATGCTGGTTCGAGTCCAGTCATGCCCACTTGTTGTAATTATTCTCTGCGTCATATTTTTAATTTGGTGGACACTATGAAAGTTGTATTAAAAAAACAGGATTTGGTTGATGCGGTAGGCGCATGGATATTCGCACTAGGCTACTTCAAGGACAGTCCTGGTGCAAGTGTTGTATTTACTTGTGAGCCTGATGCATATGGTTTTGTTGATTTTGATAACATTGAAGCACATGTTGAGCCTATTAAGAAAAGAAAAGGGGATATAGCATAATTGGGTTAAGTCCAATGCTCTATCGCATGACAATTAGGACATAAGATTTCCAAGTTGTCAATGGTATTATTGTCACGATTTTTGTCTTGGTGATGTACCTGTAATATCTGTGGATATTTATCATAACCACACCTATTACATTTATGTGACAACATATTAAAAGCAATGCGACGATAATTGTTACTATCATTGTAGTGTGCAGGATGTACTGCTGATAAACCACTACCAAGCCTAGCGGCATCATTATGACATTGTTGACCACAGAACACTAAACCACTTTTGCTCTTGCGGACCCTAGATGGTCTACGATAGAAATGTTTATGGCACCATGCACAATAAACATTTGGTACCTGTTTTTTCTTAGCATTATACTGTGCAGAACATTTCAGGGAACAAAACTTGCCGTTTCCACGGTTAATTTCACGTTGTTCTACTAGGTGTTCTTTACCACAATGTAGGCAATTGATTTGAGTTTTCATTGAAATTTCTCCTTTTATGGGGTGTCTGAGTGGGTACAGGCTTTACCTTGGCAGGGTAGATGGATGGGTTCGACTCCCATACACTCCACTATATTATACACTATTAAGTGGTTTTTGGTGATAAAGTTTTTATGCGAAAATAAACCACTCCACTGGAAGGTAGCCGGATATTGGTTCGTCGGGCTCGCCTGGAAAGCGAGTCTAGTGTAATGCTAGTGAGGGTTCAATTCCCTTGCCTTCCGCTTTCATATTAAAGTTCTAACATGGAGAGAACTTATGGAGGCTCTATTCCTTACTGTCGTTTTATTCTGTGGTATTCCACTGGATAATGTTGCTGTAGACCGTGTAGATGTGACTGAAATCAACCACTTTTATAACGAAAAAGGTGGTGTGGTTCTCGACCAAGTTATTTATTGGAACTACAATGAGTTGTATCACGACTACGAAGTGGTAGCATGGCGAATGATTAAGGATGGGCGGGAAGAACTCACTGCTGAGGAATTGAAGCAGAGAGAAAAAACACAAATGGTGATTCAAACTTTACCTGATGGTACAGTGATTAAGACACCAGTGGTGCCGAGATTTATCGGGTCTTATTTAGTGCCAGTGAAGATTAAAGAAGGGCTATACAAAGCCACCTGGCTTGATGATGATACTATGCGAACGGTGTATAGTAAGTCGGTGAGAGAAACGTGGACTCAGTACGACCCTGAGTTAGTTAATCGCAATGTATTGAAACAAAAGTATCGTAAGGGTCTATTGGACCACAAAAAGATATGGCGCGAACTTGAACGCTCGCGAAGGACTATTCCCAGAACTATTGAGGAAGAGATTGAAGAAGTTCTTGATAGACTCAGGATGAAACCCTGACAGGTGTTAATTAGATGGTATCTATAGTCGCTCTGCAAAAGCGATAAAAGGAGTTCGATTCTCCCGCCTGTCTCTGAAAAACTTGGAGATTTTCCCAGATTGTCGCTTGACAAATAGGGAATCTGTGTTATAATATGAGTAGGAAATGAGCAAAAAAGAACTTTGGCAACAGTGCGAATTAACTAATGGCAACAGGCAACTTGTGACCTGGATACCAAGAAGGTTTGCTAAGTTTGGCAAAGAGTTAAAAGTGGAATTTGATGGTCAGTGGGACGAAGGTTGGAAAGTTACTGGCAAAGGTATGACCAGTGTTAATCCTCCAGACCCTCAAAAGGTCGCTAGACAACATAAGAAACACACCGGTGATTCTTTACCGAAAGGATAGGTATTGACAGTACGAACTAAAGTATGCAAGGCATGTAAGAAAAGAAAGCCTGCAAGCGCTTTTCATAAAAGTTTACGTGGTAAGTATGGATTACACACCCACTGTAAAATATGTCGTAAAGCGTATGATAGGAAGGCTTACTTACAAGGTGACAAAAAAGCTAAGCAATTGGCCACAGAGCGTGAAAAGCGCAACTTCATCAATGCCTATAAGCAAAAAACCGGATGTAAATATTGTCCAGAAAATGAACCAATTGCTTTAGACTTTCACCATAGAGATATGAAAACAAAAGAGTTTGACCTTGCAACAATGTTAAGCAAATCTTGGCAAGCTGTATTGGATGAATTAGAAAAGTGTGATGTAGTATGTTCTAACTGTCATAGAAAACTACACGCAGGAATACTTAGCCCCTGAGTGTGATGGATTAGCACGCATCCCTGCGAAGGATGAAGACGTATGGGTTCGACTCCCCGAGGGGCTACTTAGAATGAAACTAATTATGCGCTGGCGAGCGCTTGGTGGAGCAAGGGTCTGGAAACCCATTGCTAAGTTATTGTAAATGTGTATACAAGTACATGTTCCCGCTTACTTAGATGATACATACGGGAACCGTGGTGTAATTGGTAGCACGCTGCCTTCCAAAAGCAGAGGTGGGGTTCGATTCCCCTGTATTTTTGTTTACAGCTTTTGTTACACTAACTAATACGTATGGCTGGTACTAGGGATTAGTCACGAAATCTTCGAAACTTTGTTGGGTTTGGGTTCGACTCCCCCACTGGCTACTTATAAACAAGCATAAGGAATACAGGAGATACACATGCAAAGACGAGGCTTTTTATCCCTATTGGGGTTCCTGGGTATGAGTTCTACGGTTCCAGCGACCGCAGCAATGGCTCCCCCGGTAGATGAGTACACTGAACAAGAACACCCATACTTGGGTAAGATTACCCATGTGTCTGTGCATGGAGAGTGGGATTTTCACCAACTGGTGTATCATAACGATGCCCATGTACTCTACCCAGCGGAACATAGAATTACCCTACATGGTACTGAGGGTGAAGCTGAATTTGTTGGCTTTAATTTGAAGCAGGAAGAAATTGCTGAGGTCAAACGCTGTTTACCGGCTTTTATTAAACAGGTAAAGAAGGTTTTGACTACTAAACTTGAACCAGGAGACTACGTTCAAGTCGGCGGCGTTAAGTTTTACATTTCCAGTTATACATGTTTAGTATAAGATAAAACCATGAGATATCAACGATACTACGCAATTCATTCCACGAGGTTTAGATGTTAAGATTCTAACAACTTTAACTCGTGGAGGAAAGAATGAAGAAGAAAAGAGATTCTTTCAAGTGGTATCGGTCCATGCGCACCACCAATGAAGCGCGGGCCAATGATAAGTGGTACGATTACGAGGAAAGAAATACCTTCTGTCGTGCTAAGAGAAACAAGCGCAATCTTCCCAATGCCTATGATGACTACCGCAGTTGTCACCAAAAGACTTGGAAGGTAAAGCGCGAGACTCAGTACAGAACTGGGAAACGTGGCAAGCGCCATGAGGTGTTTATTCCTGCACCAAAGCGTTGGTATATGTCCGACTACTGGGTGTTAAAGGAATACTGTGAGGAACATGACATTCCTTATGAGATTGAGGAAGTCACCGAATCGTATACTTTCCGCCGTGAAATCAAAGAGTGGAAGCGCTTAGGTAAAGTGCCCAACTTTGTTTACTGGTGGAAGTACATTCCTGACGCAGAAGGAAAGATTAAGTACTGCCGCCTAGTCAGACACATGGCGGGGTATAAAGAGCGCGGCGAGTGGGTAGGAACCGGCAAGTTTAAGACCCACATTGGAACCCGCCTTATCGGACACAAGGTTGTTTGGTGGGCCGACAAGGACATTGGTATTGAGTATATTTATCATGGGCGAAAGTGACGAATACAAAACACGCCATGAGACTACTAGCCTGAATGAACAGGTTATTTTCTCCTGCGTCAATCCTATGAACTATGTATTTGTGGAAACCGGTAGCAACATTGGTGCTGGTATCCAAAAGGCACTGGATTGTGGTTTTTCACAAGTAATATCCATTGAAATCAATCCTAGATTTGCACATGAATGTATGGTACGCTTTGAGCGTGAACCAATCATAAAAATATGGTATGGTGGTTCGGAATTTATATTACCCTACGTATGTAGGACAACTCCATTTCCATGTTTTTTCTGGTTAGATGCTCATAGTCGCAAGTCGTCGCCATTACTGGATGAATTACAAGCTATTCTAGTGCGTAAAAATAAACAGGATGTAATAGCTATTGATGACATAGGCATCCTACAGAACCCTAGAGATTGGGGTGCCTGTACTAAGTATGGTGATGTATGTGATATCCTAGAAGAAATGGATACACGACGTTTTGATTCAACCAATGGCAGACAAGATATTTTGGTAGCGACTTGGAGGAAACATGTTGGATAGACCTACGTATTTTCAAGAGGGTTGGGTTGGTGCTAAAGCTGGTAAAGATACACTAGCTTGTAAGTACAAATTGGGTAGCTTTGCTAGAGAACAATGGTTGGAGGGCTTTGCCCACTACCAAGATAAATTGCGTTCCGGCAAGCCCGTAATCACTGAGATTTACGAAGTCGGATTTGATGAGGATGGTAACTTGAGTGGTGGACGTTATGAACCACCGCAGAAAGCAGAGGAAACAAATGAGTGATAGTCGTTCGAGTGGTGCTAGTGGCGGAATTGGATTTTTCGGTATCCTAGCTATCGTATTCATCGTACTAAAGCTGTGTGGTGTGATTAATTGGTCGTGGCTTTGGGTACTCGCTCCACTATGGGGTCCGATTGCCCTAGTTCTCGCTATACTACTACTCATTGGAGTGTGCGTAGGAACCATTGCTTTGTTTGCGGGTATCTTAGCACTCTTAAGTAAGTAGCGTTGACCCCTGAGTGTGCTGGACGCACGGTAACCTCCTAAGTTACAAGGGTAGGTTCGATTCCTACAGGGGTTACTTAATACTTAACAAAATAGTTAATTTAACTAAGGATTCTTCTATAGGAGAAGTAGGAATGTTTTATGGTGATTTGGATATTGGCATGGTTGTGGAATTTACTTACGATAGTGGTTCTACCCCAGGAGCCAAGCGGGTTGTGTACATAACAGACTTTTGCGGCTTTGCTGACAAAACCGTACAAGGGTTTGACTTTACGAAATCCGCCATGAGAAACTTTAGCTCTGCATCAATGCGTGATATTACAGAGCGTCAGGCTAAGGTGGTGCAGCGCAGTCAGCTACCTTGTGGGTTTGATGTCGGTGAGGTTTCAACTGCTTTTGCACGCGACAACAATGCGGTATTCGTCAATGACAATGTAATCGTAGCTGTGCAACTGCCACTGGTAGAAAACAAGGTTGAGGTTTTAGTCGAGAGCGAAAAAGACAAGTATGGTTCTAGTTGGGTGCAGTTTGTCGTTATGGATGGTAACAGGCAGGTTGTGCGCCTAGATTTTACCTCTTACGAAGACGGCGAAGAACCAACCTATGAGTGGTATGATGATGAGGACGATATGGATTGTCCTACTCAAGACGGTACGCTCACCTTGGATAAGGCCATTGAACTCTTGAACAGGGTTAAGGAAGCTGCTGATGCAGATGCATAAACAACTAGCCGTAGCAGATTACGGCCCAATTCGCAAAGGCACATACCATCGTGTCATAAAAGAACAAAACGACTGGGTGCTAGTTAAGCATCGTGGTCAACTCATTTATTGTTTTCGATGGGCCTTTTATAACGAACGATAAACAACAACACAGTGTGGGCACAGATACTATATACTGAGCCCACTATGCCCAGGTAGCCCAACTGGCAGAGGCGCTACTTTCAAACAGTAGAGGTTATGGGTTCGACTCCCATCCTGGGTACTAACAAATGGAAGAGAGGATGTGATGGCCAAATTTTACATTGTTGGCGGTTACGTAAGAGACAAACTACTTGGGGTGAAGTCCAAGGACATTGACTACTCTGTTGAGGCTGGGTCTTTTGACGCTATGCGTCAAGCTATTCTCGACCGTGGTGGGGAAATCTTCTTGGAGACTCCCGAATACTTTACCATTCGTGCGCGAGTACCAGAAGTGGGCGCTGCCGACTTCGTTCTCTGTCGTAAGGATGGACAGTACGGTGACCATCGTAGACCCGACAAGGTTGAAATGGGCACACTGTATGATGACCTTGCGCGTCGTGACTTCACCATGAACGCCATCGCTATAGATGAAGAGACTGGTGAGTATGTTGACCCGTTCTATGGGCAAACAGACATCCAAATGGGTGTCATCAGATGTGTTGGACAAGCTGAGGACCGCTTTAGAGAGGATGCTCTGCGTCTACTAAGAGCAGTAAGGTTCTCTTTCACTAAGCACATGGGTTTTCACGAAGATGTGCTATTTGCATTAAAGAATCAGGCATTGCTTGATTTACTGGATTTCGTTTCTGTTGAGCGTATCCGAGAGGAACTATTGAAGACTATGCGTGGTGGTGGTACTCTTGAAGTACTCAAGTTCCTCCAACGTTATCATCAGTTACGCGATAAGATATTCCAGCGTGGGTTGTGGTTAATGCCCACGTTGAAAGAATAGACACCTGTGGGGTGCTATCAAGGCCATACTGAGCCAGTCTGACGAATCAGTAAGTTGCTACATACCCACAGCAATATGTAGCATCATGTCCAGGTGCGCTAATTGGCAAAGCGAGCAGACCGAGAATCTGCTGAATATTGGTTCGACTCCAATTCTGGGCAGGATAAATAACTCGGAAGGTATCCGAATGGTGAGGAAGCTGATTGCTAATCAGCCGCCCTGAAATATGGGTTGTGGGTTCAATTCCCATGCCTTCCGCTGGCCGCTCTGCCGAGGATTCGACTCGGTATAACCCGCACTATCATTGATAGTTGCGGGTTTTTTTATGCAATTAGTTGACGAAATTCCACTTTCGGGGTATAATATACTAGGCTCTCTCACAATAATACATAAAGGACCAATCAATGAGACACTTTTTTTATGCGTTACTACTGTTATTGGTGCCTACTGTAGCATTAGGGGAAATTGAAGTACCCAACGTTATTGAGGAACATCAACCAGTAGTCGCTAAGGCCACTGTGCCAGCCGACGTTTTTATTTGGAAAGTAAGCGGACAAGCACAGAAGAAGGCTGTTAATGGCGGTAAGGCAGTACATATTTGGGGACCACCAGCACAATATAAGCTGGAACTACTCACTATTTCTGTAGACTGGGACAAAAAGGAGCTAGACTGTAATGAATTTCACGACAGTTTTATCATCCAGGCTAAAGACCCTGGTCCAGAACCAAACCCAAATCCTAATCCCAACCCACAACCACAGCCGCAACCGGGTGCATTTGCTGACTATGTTAAAATAGGACTTAGTAAAGTAAACCCGCAATTCTTAGCAAGAAAGAATGATGTTGCAATAGTATATAGATATGTAGCTACTGAAGCTAGAACCAATCCTGGGGCGTGGGATGCAGCAGCTATGGTTAATGAGGTTAAGGTAAGATTACTTACTGTTTTACCACCATCAGCTATCCAGGGTTGGAAACCATTTTTCCCAGAACTTGCAAAGGCTTTTAAATCTTTGAAACTATCACCTAATGATTTACAAGGTCACGTTAAAGCATTTGAGCAAGTAAACGAAATTCTCACCAACTACAAATAAGGTATAATAATATGTTAGAACAGTTTGCTCAAGAAGTAAAAGAATCTACCAATGTTCACGGATTATCTCTGGAAGGTATTCTAGAACTTATCTTGTCCATTATGGACATTTGTGTAGATGACGAAGATGATTTTACTAACTCTGTACGCAACCCTAGTTTGCTACAAAGAGCCGCTCTGCGCGTAGTAGTACGTAGACACTTTGGTTTGCGCGGTAGACGCAACACCGTGGAAGTAGCCAACAATCTATTGTCTGCTGCTCAAAGCCTGGATGACAAGGCACTTGTTAGTGCTTATAGAGAAGGTAAGGGAGTATTCACCCCTCTAGATTACATTTTTATTGATGAAGGAAACTAAATATGGGTCGCACTCAAGTATTAAGTAGTTTTGAACAACTTGATTACGATATGACACCAACACCTGCGCAGCTATTAGAAATCCATAACAATGGTTTTCGTGGTGTATGTGCAAGTCGTTCCACATTTTACTATGTGAGAACCAGACTACCACGTTTCTATACATTATTTAAGGGTAGTCAAGCACAAGGTGCTGGTAGAGTAAGTGCGCCATATAAAGCTGCATTAGCTTTAGACTCACAGTTTGGTACTTATGAAGCACAAACCACAGGAGACTGCGTTAGTCACTCTACTCGTAATGCGGGAACTATAGACTATTCAGTAGATGCTCTTTTTGGTGAAACATCATTTGAAGGTAGATTGGCAACTGAAAATATCTATGGCCATAGAGGTCATAGTGGGCAAGGTGCAGATTGTGCGCGTTTAGCTTATTACGTATCGCAAGAAGGTCCGGGTGGTTTTTTACCTCGTAAGAACTACGAAGACGGCAGAAACTCAATTGACTTATCAGTATATAATTCTCGCACTGGACACAACTGGGGTAGAGGTGGAACTCCTAAGTGGTTGAGTGATATTGCCACACAAAATAAAGCTCTAAGGGTATTCAGTATTAAGTCTATTGAAGAAGCGCGAGATACTATTGCTATGGGCTTTGGTATTTCTATGTGTTCTTCATATGGGTTTGCATCCACGAGAAACGAAGATGGGGTTGCCAAACATAAAGGCACATGGCATCACGCTATGGCGTGGATTGGTGTGGACGATACAGACTGGGCGCATCAAAACTATGGTGGTCCACTATTCTTAGTTCAGAACTCTTGGGGACAGTGGAACTCAGGTGGTAAACGACATGACCAACCAGATGGTTCATTCTGGATTGAGCCTAGGGTAGCCAAAGCTATGATTCAAGGTGGTGGCGGATGGGGTATTGCCTCTGTGCGTGGCTACAATAGAGAATTAGTTTATGATATGGCTGGAAAGGTAGCATCACTGTGAAGATTATAGTGTATGGCACAGTACTGTTGTTGTTCTTGTTATTGTGTCAACAAACGGCTGCTATGTCATATGATATGACCCCTGAATATTTTGGGGAGACATCTAGTATCAACTATAATATGACACCTAAGTTGCCAACAAAGAAAAAACCCGAACCCAAGTTAAAACCTAAACCACAAGCACCTAAGATAATAGAAAACAAAGATGAGTGTGTTGATGGTCGGTGTCCTGCTCCTAACGAGGTTGAGTACGAACGCCCTAGACTATTCATGTGGAGACGTAGATACTACTAAATAAGGACTAAGACATGTTTTTTGGACCATTTAAGCAGAAGAAAAAGACAGAAGTCGTTGAAGGCAGTGTACTAGATTTGGCTATGAAAGCTGATAAGCTAGACCAAAACATCCCTACCACAGTGGGGGAATTTTGGAATAAGTACAAAGGATATGTATGGTGTATTGTGTGGTGCGCAGTGGGATTGCTCGGTGGTAATGTAGACAGAGTTAATGAGGTGTTTGATGTCCCGGAAGGTTCTGTGCCGGCCATTACTAAGTCTGATGTGGGTGACTTTCTCGAAAATGTTGAGGCATTGAAACAAGCCACTGAGGATTTACGCCAAGACTGGGAAGAGTTTAAGAAGCTCAACCTCGACGAAGAGGTTCAGCCTACACCGGCAGACCCAGAGTTGGAACCTGTGCCCGACCCAATATCTATGGTTGAATCAGAACCAGAGTCGATTATTATCAGGTACAATGGAGAATCTGTTAGGGTAGACAAGAAAGAATAACTTTACTTCTGCATAATATAACCAGGGCGGCTTCCGAAATTTCGCGGAAGTCGCCTTTTTTCTTCAAGTTTTCGCTTGACTTTTGCCGATTCTATGTTATAATCAGAGTATGTGAGACACTCGTAGGAAACGGAGAAGTTATGAAGCTAGAAAATCTTAATACCATCCATGATGATGTGCGCAACTTGTGGCAACTGCCCAATATGATAGAATACGTACTGAATGGTAATAAATTCGACACCGTAGAGCTAATGGCATGGGCCAAGTTTTATGGGAACAACTGGACTGAGGTATCTCTTATTAAAATAGCTCAGTTTGAAGATGGCGCATTATATGTGCGCGATGGGCATCACCGAGTAGTAGCTGTATATCTTGGTGGTAGAGACTTTTTACATTCTGATGAATATGTAATTCAGCAGTTTACCTACAAACAGTTTACTGAAATTAATCTGGATGTGGGATGGGTCACACCGTTAGACCCTAGAACGGAAGCTCGACTTCCAGAACTAAGTCAATGGAAGCAGGATGTTAGGCGCTTTCAAGAAGTTAGAATACTAGAGAACGTCGAAGACTATATTGAGAGAAATCGTTGGAGATATGCCACACCAAAGGTATATCACAATGTCCCAGATATGGCTATGCATGTAGCATGTCGCTTATTGGAGCAGCAAAATGAAATTAGATTGGCGATTAATAAACGAGATGGTTGAAAAGGGTTATATTGCCCGCAAGAAACATCCTAAATACGACTTAGAACTTCTTTCATACACTAACGCTACGCAGATTGACCGCAAGTGGAACAAGGCTACTATTATGTGCCGTGGTCTGATTGTGGACTCTGGGCGGGGCGACCGATTAGTGGCTATGCCTCTTAAAAAGTTCTTCACCTTAGACCAAATTTCCGCCTTTGGATTGCGCTCTTCGTTGTACCAGTTGTACGATAAGGTTAAGTACTCAGAACTCTTCCAGCGCCCGTTCAATGCGTATGAGAAGGTGGACGGTTCTCTTGGTATCATCTTCTATAACCCATATACCAAAGTGTGGGACTTAGCCTCGCGCGGTTCGTTTGAATCAGAACAGGCTATTGAAGGCCAGAAGATGTTGGCCGGTAAGGATACGTCCAACTTCAAGATTGGTAAGACCTACATGGTCGAAATCATCTATCCTGAAAACCGCATTGTGGTAGACTACGGTGCGAGACGAGACTTGTCTCTCTTGGCTGTAATTGATAATGAAACCGGCAAAGACGATTGGAAAGAGTGGACCAAGCAAAAGGATTATGGTTGGAATACTCCGCACTTGCATACCGGCTTAACTTACTTGTCGCAGTTGGAAAGCGTAAAGCAGTCTGACGACGATGAAGGTTTTGTTTTGGTATGGCCGGGCGGATTTCGTTTGAAGTTCAAGTTTGATGAATATCTTCGCCTGCATAAAATTATGACTCAGGTTACTTCCCGCAACGTATGGATGAAGTTGAAGAAAGGCGAGTCAATCAAGGAATGGTTGAAGGATGTGCCTGATGAATTTTATGTGTGGGTAGAAAGTGTAGTCAAAGACCTTAACCGCCAGTATGATGAGATTGAAGCACAAGTAACAGCTATGGCTGACGATGTGCAAAACCGCTTAGATGCTGGTGAAAAACGTGGTACTGTCTTCCACTCAATTGACGACGTATTCCTACGGGGATTGGCGTTTGCTGAGTTGGATGGCAGAGACAACAGCAAGAAGATTTGGGGTAAGATTAAGCCTGCGGCTGATAAGCCGTTCGCTTTCCAAGAGGTAGATGGTAGGTCGGCAACTTAGTAAGACAGGTTGCCGCCTCGGCAAGTAAAGGGCGCGGTCGTATGGTGAGTGCTATGCGACTGCGTTTCTTTATTACGAGGTTTTCTTGGTTCTGATTGATTTTGGTGTATACTATTATAGGTAAATGGTACTTATAGGAGATATATCATGTCAACATTTCAAAAAAAGTGCCCAAGTTGTGATGCCCAAATGGCGTATAAATCTAAGGGGGCTCTGACGACATCATTAAAAAACAATTCCATGTGTCGCAAATGTGCAGCACAAAAAAGTGGTTTTTTAGACAGGTTCGCAACCAAGGGCAAAAATACCGGTAGCGATAATGCTTTTTATGGACGCCACCATACTGAAGATACTAAAAAGAAGTTAAGCGCTCGTAATACTGACCACTTGAAAACACCAGAGTTTCGCAAAACAATGTCAAAGGTTACCTCTGGCAAAAACAACCCAATGTTTGGTCGTAACGTTTTTGACATATGGGTTGAAAAATATGGCTTAGAAAAAGCAACAGAATTGGAGCAACAACGAAAACAAAAACTTTCTACTGTTTTTAGTGGGAGCGGCAACCCAATGTATGGAAGGCCATCTCCGCAAGGGGCTGGTGTAGGATGGAAAGGTTGGTATAAGCAAGAGTTTTTTAGGTCGTTGCGCGAACTATGTTTTATGATACAAATGGATGAAACAGAAATAGATTGGGTTGGAGCAGAACACATTTCTATTACCTACAAAGATGCAACAGGTAACCACAGGACATATAGACCGGATTTTTTAGTTAATGAGACCACACTAATCGAAATTAAGCCCCAAAGGTTGATTGATAGCCCAAACAATAAACTTAAGTGTCAAGCCGCAGAGTTGTTTTGCCAACAGAATGGTTTAGAATATCAGATAAGAGATGTTGAAATTGATGCACGACTTATTAGAAAACATATAGACAATGGAGATGTGAAATTTGATGACAGATATCAAGCAAGATTTGAACAATGGGAAGCTGATAATTCTTAGGGGGCTTCCATCTTCGGGTAAAAGCACGTTAGCCAATCAGTTTTCTCGCAACAACTTAGTTACAATAGATGGCGTAGGTCAAAGGGCTCCTATACATTCTACAGACAATTTCTTTTTACGTCCTAATGGTTATTATGATTTTAATCATACATTATTATCAGACGCTCATAAATGGAATAAAAACAATGTTGCTACTCATTTAGCATTGCATGTTTTTGTGATTGTTGTAGATAATACGCACACCACCTATAGAGAAATTAAACCATATCTTGAGTTAGCAAACAAGTATCACTATCAGGTTTATTTATGTATACCATCTACAGAATGGCGATGGTCCGTTGAAGAGTGTTTTAATCGTAACTCTCATGGGGTACCAAAGGACACTATTCAGAAGATGATGGACCGCTTTGAGTCCAACGGGGATATTATTGCAAAAGCCGCACAGGACTTCCCTGGGTTATTTGTAGGAGAAACGGAGTAACTATTGCAACATCTGAGTACACTTATCATATTTTCTACGTAGTCCTATACCATCAAACAAGCATTTGGGATACAAAAAGTTATACAGGTTGTTAATAGCATCTTTTCGTGCTATGCGTATAACAGAGCTTGCGTGTTTGTTTTGATTGGGATGGCGACGTTGAATATTATATGGTTCAATGTTTAATTGATTAAATAAATCAACAACGTGTTGCCAGTCTTGTTGATAGGAACTACCTATGTGAAACTGTCGTAAATATTGTTTCTTATTGTAGTAGAAACAACCATCGCCATCTACATACCCTCTCCACCAATAATGAAGTAGCGGTTGAGGGATGGAGTTGAATAAAATAGTAGATGGACATTGACAGTTTTTGTTAAGATAATTCCATTGTGCTAATTGAGCAAAATGTTTTTTGTCACTAAAAACAAAACA
>Ga0180435_10003159_pt1 | contig 16618 bp, 17 predicted proteins | sample SS_ome_3_FD_132467 | JGI IMG/M metagenome (GOLD analysis project Ga0180435, IMG submission 132467) | Hypersaline lake sediment archaeal communities from the Salton Sea, California, USA - SS_3_S_1 metaG | ecosystem: Environmental > Aquatic > Non-marine Saline and Alkaline > Hypersaline >...
AAACTGGATTCCGTCAGGAGACAACTGGAAGAAATTAATTTCAGTGGCCGCCGGATAGAGGTCCGCTCCGCGGATGTGGCGGTTTTCAATCAGGTTGAGAGCGCCATCTCTTCCATTGAAAAGGCCATGGGGGCGCCCGACATGTTAATTAACTCCGCCGGCATTTTAAGGGAAAGCTATTTCGAAAGTCAGTCACTGGAGACCTTCCGGGAAGTAATGGATATCAACTACTACGGGACACTTCACAGCATTAAAGCCGTGCTTCCATATTTCAAAAAGAACAGCGGCGGCAGGATTGTCAACATTTCTTCTGTTGCGGGATTAATCGGTGTTTTCGGATATGCCGCCTACTGTTCATCAAAGCACGCCCTGTGCGGGCTGACCGGCACATTAAGGGCTGAGCTGCGTCCCCAGAACATTCATTGCCATCTCGTCTGCCCCCCTGAATTCGAGTCTCCCATGGTGGATGAACTCAACAGCTATCGTACCGAGGAAAATAAAATTCTGGCGCATACGATTCCGGTGATGAAGCCGGAAGATGTTGCAGATGCCATCCTTCGGGGGGTTGAAAAAAATCGCTACATGATCATCCCCGGAATTATTTCCCGGTTTCTCGTCTTACTGGATCGGCTGTTTCCCGCACTGGGACGGAAAATCGTCGATCTCCGCTTAAAGGGGTGTTACAAGGGGCCTTGGGGAACCGTGTGACAAGGGATGAGGTGGTGGCCGGGCGACTAATTTATATCAAGGAAACAATTGGTTTGGATTTGTTTGAATAATATGATGGATATGGTTTATGGTGAAACCCATGGCAATCGATTTTAACTAAATTAGAGGAATAGAACGATGACCCAAGACATCTACCGCCAACTGCAGGAACGACTGGACAAATACTCCGTGGGATTTCCGGCAACGGAATCAGGAATCGAAATTACCATTTTAAAACGCATGTTTTCAAAAGAAGATGCAGACATGTTTCTTGCTCTATCCCCTATGCTGGAAACACCCGGGGCAATTGCCGAACGCCTCGGCCGTAATCTTGAAGATGTCGCCGCCCGGCTTGAAGACATGACAAAGCGCGGACTTTTGTTTCATCTGAAAAAAGAGGACACTGTCAAATACGGTGCCATCCCATTCGTCCACGGCTTGTTTGAATTTCAGGTAAAGCGCCTGGACAAGGATTTTGCCGATCTGGTGATGCAGTATTTTGATTCTGACTTTTATCACACCATGGCTCAGAATGCAGGCGGCTTTCTGAGAACCATTCCGATTAAAGAATCCATATCCGTGACCCAGAAAATAGCCGCCTATGATGATGCGGTTGAAATATTAAAAAAACAAAAACTCATCGTAATTACGGACTGCATCTGCAGGAAAGGTCGGCAAGTTATTGAAACCGACTGCGGAAGACCCATGGAAGCCTGTTTCATGTTTGGCTCCATGGCGCAGTATTATCTGGATCATAATATGGGCCGGAAGATCGATGTGGAAGAAGGTGCTCGAATTCTAAAAGAATCCCATGACGCCGGGCTTGTCACCCAGCCGGCCACAGCCCAGAATCCGGCCGGCATGTGCAACTGCTGCGGCGACTGCTGCGGAGTTCTTAAATCACTCAACGAATATCCCAAACCCGCGGAACTGGTTTTCTCAAATTATTTCGCTGCAATTAGTGAAGAAGAGTGTGTCGGGTGCGAGGAGTGCCTTGACCGCTGTCAAATGGGTGCCTTGACCATGCGTGATGATGAAAAAGCCGTGGTGAACAGGGACCGGTGCATTGGTTGCGGGTTGTGCGTCACCACCTGCCCGTCGGAAGCAATTGAGCTGGTGTTGAAACCGGAAGATGAACTGAAGACGCCGCCCGCCACCAGTGCGGAGCAGATGATGAATATGGCCATTAAGCGGGGCATCCAATTTTAACGGCGCCGGTAAAACCGCCAGCTAATTTAAAGGGAGATCCTTGCAGGATCGGAACCAAAGGATAATAAAAGGGGGCAAGATGGGTGAGTGGCATAAGACGGGATGTGTCCTGTGCGCACAGAACTGCGGCCTTGAAGTTCTGGTGGAAGACGATCGCATGGTGAAGGTAAAGCCGGATAAGTCGAACCCGAGAAGCCGGGGGTATGCCTGCCGAAAGGGCCTCAACGTGACCCATCACCAGTATCCCAAGGACCGGATCACGGAACCGTTAAAACGGGTGGGCGGCACATTCGAACCCATTTCATGGGACAAGGCCATTGATGAGATCACGGCAAAGATGAAATCCCTGGTGGACGAGCACGGTCCGCGGTCCCTTGCCTATATGGGCGCAAGCGCCCAGGGTGGACATTTTGAGGGGGCATTCGGATTGTCGATATTGAAAGCCATGGGGTCCCAGTACTTCTACAACTCCGGCGGCCAGGAGTTCTCCAGTTCCTGGTGGCTGTTCGGACGCATGCTGGGCAAACAATATAATATAGCTATTCCGGATGAGCACCACACGGAAATGCTGGTAGGGTGGGGATGGAACGGTATGGAAAGTCACCAGATGCCCCGGGCGCCGATCGTATTAAACGACTTTTCAAAAGACCCTGAAAAACTGCTTGTCATCATAGATCCACGAAAAAGTGAAACAGCCGGCATTGCCGATATCCACCTCCCTGTCCGGCCCGGTACGGACGCCCTTCTGATTAAAGCCATGATTTCCATTATTATCGATAATCAATGGGAGAAGAAAGAATACATTGCCGACCACGTCGAGGGATGGGATATCATTCGCCCCTGGTTTGATAATTTTGATGCAAAAAAAGCCCTTGAGGTTTGCGAACTCGACTATGGCCGGGTGCTTGAATTGTGCCGTCTGATGACGACAAAAAGATGGTGCATGCATCCGGATCTCGGGATTTACATGGGGCGAAACAGTGTCATGAATTCCTATATGATGAATATTCTTGGGGCGATTTGCGGTGTTTTCTGCGTTTCCGGCGGAAATGTGATTCCCGGCATGGTGGTTCCCATGGGATTTCATGCGGACGAGCGGGACCCCGAAACCTGGAAAACGGTTGTCACTGGTATGCCGCCGGCCTCAGCGGGCTCATTTCCGCCTGCCGTCATGCCGGAAGAAATATCCACCGATCACCCGGATCGGTTGAGGGCCGTTTATGTCAGCGCCTGCAACCCCTTAAGGTCGTATCCGGACACCACGGCTTATGAAGACGCCTTTTCCAAACTGGATCTTTTGGTGGTCAACGATATTGTGATGAGTGAGAGCGCCCGATTCGCCCATTATGTGCTTCCCTGCCGAACCTATTATGAGTGTTGGGACGGCACATTTTTTCCGTGGACCTTTCCCAGAGTCTTTTTTCAAATGCGGCGCCCCATCGTTCCCCCGCCGGGGGAATGCCTGGAGGCATCCCAGATTTTTACTCTCATGGCGGACAAACTGGGGTTGATTCCCGACATTCCGGACGACGTATATGATGCAGCCAAGCAGGACCGGTTGACGTTTGGTGCAAAACTCATGGAATGGGCCGCTACCGAACCGGAATCCCTTGCCGCCATGCCGTTTATACTGGCAAAAACCATTGGAAAAGAGTGGGACAGTGCGGCTCTTGCCGGTCTCTGGGGGGTACTGATGACAGCGCCGAAAGCATTCAGGAAAAATGCCGCACGTGTCGGTTTTGAACCCGGCATGGATCAGGGGGACCGGATTTTCCAGGCACTGTTGGACACACCGGAAGGGCTCTGGATCGGTGAAGTGGACCCGGAAGAGAATTTCAAGGCCATTAAAACACCGTCCGGCAAAATCGAGGTCGTTGTCCCGGAACTTGAAGAGGATGCCAAGAATTTAAATGCCCAAACCGAAGCCAATGACCTGAACCTTCCGGATGAATTTCCCATGATCCTGAATGCCGGCCGCCATACGCGATATAACATCAACACCCTGATTCGCGGCCAGGAATGGAACAGGGGGAAGCGGGCTTGCACGGTTTCCGTAAACCCGGAAGATGCGGAAGCCCTGGGGGTTGTCGATGGCCAGCCTGTAAGAGTAACCACCGAAGCCGGAAGTGAAGTGGGAGAGCTTCAAGTATCCGAACAGATCCGAAAAGGAACGGTACTGATCCCCCACGGGTTTGGACTGATCTATGGCGACACCGTTTATGGTCTGAACGTAAACAAACTGACGAAAACCACCCACCGGGATCCGCTGGGTACGCCCATGCACCGCTTTGTTCCATGCCGGATTGAGGCGGCACTAAAATGATCCAAGAACAGGGCGTGTCAGGGGTATCGGTGTAACGGCCTGTGGGTTTTATCACGAGACCACCAGTTTTGATCTGCTGCTGCCAAGACTTCTTGCGGGCATGGATGTCACAAGCTGAGACCGGGCCCGTATGGGGCTCGGCACATTTTGCCGGAAGTGATCAACCTGCGCCTATCCCACTTGTGATTTTGGGGGCGATTATTTAGCGGCAGCCTGAAGGGCTTGGTTCGCGTTGTTATTACTATAAAAATCTATCCACAAAATTTCTTGGGCTCAGAATAGTAAAATCTTTATAACTTCCCAGTTTCAACAAATGCTTGTCGCCGGTAACAATTTCTGTGCAATTGCCGGCTATTGCACATTCAATGAATTTATTATCATCGGGATCTTCACATATAGTTATATTGACCCCTTTCGTATCTATAAATTCTCCATGTATTGTAACCATTTCAATAATCGGCAGTATATCAACCGTAGGAAATTGTGATGATAATTCTTGTGCAACTCTATGGTATTCAGAAAGAATTTCTTTAGAAATGACTATTTGTAAATCTTTATTTTCCCATGCTTTGAGAATCCGCGCAGGAGGTCCTTTGAAAAATATTCCAGATATAAATACATTCGTGTCAATGACAATTCTCATGCACGCTTCCCGCGCACGTTCTGAATAGCATTGTTAATATCAGATTTTTTAATTCCAGCCTGTTTGCCTTTTTGCCTGGCTTTAGCGATAAGGTCACCGAATTCGTCTATCGATGGCGGAGCTATGCTTTTAAGAATGACAACGTCTTTTTCTCCGACAACGACAAATTGAGCTCCAGCTTTCAAGTTTAGCTGTTTCCTGATATTTTCAGGAATTACGACTTGTCCTTTTGAGGACATTTTTGTTGTTGATAAATTTGCCATTACTTACCTCTCTATGGTTTAATCTTACTGGTAAAATTTTATGGCTTTTTGTATAAAATAACAAGACTTTTTTATTTTGAACACCTTGCATCATTGGGAGCATACCCCTTGGGATCCGCTGAATGCGAACGTTATGTTTTTACCCAATTCTTAAGAAAATTTCTGATATTGCACATTTGCCGGTTGTCTCTTTGTAGTGTATTCAATTTCTTCTTTTGCCTATCATTAGAAGGAGAAAGGGTGCTCACCAATAAAGAATTGAATTGAAACGGAACAAGAACAAGTAGCCTATGGAAGCATTCATCTAAATCATCTATCATATTCCAAGGCACGAAAAGGCCCTTTCCTTCCACCGGATAACGTGAAACACTTTGATAACGATTGTCGTAGTAAAAGTATTCAGGTATTTCAATATGTTCAAAGCCTTTTACCTTGTTTTTAATTGCCATGTAACCATTTATTATCAGGTCAATTTTGCCCTAATATTGAAATCGTTCAATTGGCGTAAACATTCGCTTGAAGAATGCAAGACCTCTTTTATATCACAAATCCGAAATAAAAAGAAAAATCAAGACTTGATATAGCTGGGAAAACCTACTGTCTATGGATGAAATACTCCATCTGATTTTTGTTTGATAATGAAAGATAATACGGTCAAAAATTACTGCTATGGCGGCAAAAGAGGAACTGCATAAAGTGATATTATACCATCGAAAACAGGCCGGGCTGAGTCGGGAACAATTGGCCGAACTGGCAGGGGTGGGTAAAACGGTTATTTATGATCTGGAAAAAGGGAAACAAACCGTAAAGTGGTCAACTATTATGCGCATTCTACAGGCCCTTAATATAGGCATAAAATTTCAAAGCCCACTAATGGAAGCATATGAGAAAGGCGATCATCAAAATATATAACAACCGGGCCGGAGTTTTAACTGAGCACCACCCGAACCATTATACGTTTCAGTATGACATCGGCTATCATGGTCCCGAAATATCGCTTACCATGCCCGTCAGGGAAGACGCCTATGCCCTTTGATTCCTTTCCTACCTCGAATCATGTGAAGATAAATACAGCCCTTCCGGGTTTGCCAGGCTGTCGCCCCGATTAATCCGTTTGGATGATTTACCGTATACCGCTAGAGAACAACGGCAGGAAGCGGCGACTCGGGCGGGAAAAATGTCCATCCCGGGCGTACAGCCCAAACTCAGCGCCAGGGTTTCCGTTAAACATAATGGATTTGACATCACAGACAGCAAGGGCACTTTTATTATCAAACCTCAGAGCGATACGTACAGAGAAGTCCCGGAAAACGAAGACCTAACCATGAAAATGGCGAAATCCTTTGGTATTGCAGTGCCCTTAACCGGCCTGGTTTATTCAAAAGACGGCAGCATGAGTTATTTTGTCAAGCGCTTTGATCGCTATGGGAAAAATAAAAAGATCCACGTAGAGGATTTGCCCAATTGACCGGTAACACCAGGGAAACGAAATATGACTCCTCAATGGAAAAATTAATACAGGTATCTTTCCTGTCCGCAGAGATGAAAGAGGAATACGGGGAATTACTTTTAAAGAGATATGACAGAATAGTAAAATAAAACACCCCGTATTCACTCCATTAAAGGAAAATGAAAACAGGGTGTTTTTCAGTAAAGCGACGGTTATATGTCGTAATACAACGCGAACTCGTGGGGATGGGGTCGGAGTTTTACGGCATTCACTTCATTGTCGGTTTTGTATTCAATCCACATGTCGATTACATCTTTCGTAAATACATCGCCCTTGAGGAGGAACTCATGATCATTTTCAAGGGCGGCCAGTGCTTCGTCGAGTGATCCCGGTGCGGACTCAACCTGGGCAAGTTCTTCGGGCGGAAGGTCATAAATGTTTTTATCCAGGGGATCGCCCGGGTCTATCTTGCTCTCTATACCGTCAATAACCGCCATCATCATTGCGGAAAATGCCATGTAGCCGTTGCAGGACGGGTCGGGTGTCCGGAACTCGATTCGTTTTGCCTTTGGAGAAGCGGAGTACATGGGAATACGAACGGCCGCACTTCTGTTGCGGCTGGAATAGGCCAGGTTTACAGGTGCCTCAAAGCCCGGCACCAATCTCTTGTATGAGTTGGTGGTGGGATTTGAAAATGCACATATGGCCTTGCAATGTTTCAGAATTCCACCAATGGCCCAAAGTGCTTCCTGGGAAACCCCTGCATACTTGTCCCCGGCAAAAAGCGGGTTGCCGTCTTTCCAGATGCTGATATGCGTATGCATACCGGTTCCGTTATCCTCAAAAATCGGTTTCGGCATAAATGTTACGGTATGGCCGTTACGCGCGGCGACGTTCTTAAGCACATATTTAAACCAGCAGAGCTGATCTCCCATCTGAAGGAGCGGTTTGAAACGCATGTCAATCTCTGCCTGGCCTGCTGTTGCAACCTCATGGTGCTGGCATTCGACGTCAATGCCCAGGTCTTCCAGCACCAGCATCATTTCAGTACGGAGATTCTGGAATTTATCCATCGGGGGTACGGGAAAATATCCTTCTTTATGCCGCACCTTGTATCCGAGGTTGGGATCTTCGTCCCTTGCAGAGTTCCATATACCTTCTATTGAATCCACTTCATAATAGGATGCATGCCTTGCAGATTCGAAGCGGATGCTGTCAAAGATAAAAAATTCCGCTTCCGGCCCAAAGAATGCCGTGTCGCCGATCCCGGTGCTCTTAAGATACGCCTCTGCTTTTTGCGCGATGTTTCTGGGATCCCTGGAATACGGTTCGCGTGTTATCGGATCAACGATATTTCCGATCAGGACCAGCGTTGGAACATCAAAGAACGGGTCCATTTTGGCGGTTGCCGCATCGGGTACCACAAGCATGTCACTCATATTGATGGGCTGCCAGCCTCTGATACTGGAGCCGTCAAAGCCGTAGCCGTCTTCAAAGCTTGACTCTTCAAGTTCGCTTAACGGCACTGAAAAATGCTGCCATACGCCGGGAAAATCCATAAATCGTATGTCAACGACCCTTGCCTTATTTTCTTTTGCCATGTCCAAAACTTCTTTTGGTGTCATAATCGTATCTCCTTGTTGTGCATGTTGGCCGGGTTGACGCCCGGCAAGTTATATAATATTTCTTTCTTCCGGATTAACAGGCTGTTGGTTCCTATATTGCATCCTCGCCTCTTTCGCCGGTCCTCACTCTTATTGCTTCTTCAACGGGAAGCACAAATATTTTTCCGTCCCCGATTTTTCCTGTATTTGCCGCTTTCGTGATACTATCGACTACCTTATCAAGGCTGTCTTCGGAGACAACCAATTCTATTTTTATTTTAGGTATAAAATCAACCACATATTCGGCCCCTCGATAAATTTCCTTATGCCCTTTCTGCCGTCCGTATCCCTTGACCTCAACGATGGTCATTCCCTGGATTCCGATTTCATTCAGTGTTTCTTTCACATCATCAAGTTTGAATGGTTTGATGATGGCTTCTATTTTTTTCATAAACATCCCTCCTTCATCTAGGATTCTTTTTTGATCTTATTAATTAGGCAGCCTCCGCCCGTTTTTTGGGGAGGCGTCACTTCCTGAATGTGTGTTGCCGGATGGAACAATATGAAACGGGGAGCCGCCTGTGGCCGGCAGAACGCTCTCTATTGCAGACCGTATGTCTTCCACCTGCTCTTTGGTGTCCGCCTTTTCACTATATAAATTTCTGACGTAAAAAATATCCATGACCTGATCCACTTTTGTGGCAATTTTTGCGATATAGATATCGAGGCCAATTCGATATAATGTGTCTGTGATACTGAAAAGAAGGCCCGGATAATCATAGGTGCAAACTTCTATTATGGTAAAAAAATCGGAGCTTTCGTTATCTATGGTGACCTTGTGAGGCCTTTTCAGCGTATGAAGCTTTCCGGGCTTTAATTCCAGGATTTTCTGTTCCAGTCGAACGGACAGGTTCACATTAAAACAGAGGGTTTCTTTAAGTTTTTTGCCCACTCGTTTCCATGTGTCATCTTCAAAAATCTGATCCTTTGGGGGTGATACATGGAAAATATCCAGGGCGATATTATTTTTCCACGTATAAATTTGTGCGTTCAGTATATCGAGATTACTGAGTGTCAGCACACCTGCAATTTTTGAAAAAAGTCCGGGCTTGTTTTTGGCGCAAACGGATAGAATCCTCGTGCTGGACGCCGCGTCCTTTTTTACATCCCAAACGAATTCGGAATTCTTAAGGCGGCCGAACAGATCAATGTGGTTCAGGATGTCGGTGGTGGGGACATAGAACAGGTATCTCGGCGAAAGAGTATCAAGTGCCGTCTCAATGTCCGTGGGTTCCCCTCTGCCGGATAAATGGGATCGTATATCATGTTTTTTCTTCTCCACCAGTTCCACGGATTCCGAACCGGTCAACTCCACTTTTTTCAGCATATTCCGGATTTTGATATACAACTCCCTTAAAAGAGCTGAAGACCAGTCGTTCCAGGCTTTGGGGCCTGTTGACATGGAATCCGCCACTGTGAGCAGGTAAAGCATATTGAGCCGGTCGACATCCTTTATTCTCCTGGCACAGAAAATGGCCGTTCCCTCTTCGAGGATATCCCTTCTTGTCGCGATCTGGATTAAAAAAAGATGCTCCTTAACTAAAAACCGAACCGTTTCAATATCATTTTCACCGTAGCCTTTGCTTCGCAAAATATGTTCGGCGATTACAGCTCCCGCCTCGGTATGATCCCCTGTTGGTTCGCTTTTTCCGATATCATGCAGCAGGCATGCCCACAACAGCAGTTCTTTATGGGAGAGGTCATTGTAAACATCATAATAGAATTTATCGGACTCGTCCGCCGAACTAAAATTTTTCATCATTTGTACGGTTTTTACTGAGTGTTTATCCACCGGATAGATATGGTACTCATTGTATTGGATTCGGTTCACGATTCCTTTCATCTCCGGGATAAACGCGGTCAGGAACCCTGTCGTCAGCATCTCGTCGAGGACTGTTCCGGTTGCAGGTGGAGCGGTTAAGATATCTTCAAACGTTTTAATGATCCGGGTGTCGGTCTTAAACTTTTCATCAATCAGGTATAAAGAGTCTTTTACCACTCGTTTGGCCGTTGCGCTCAGAGGGATTGCCAGTTGAGTGCTTTCCCTGAAGATCAGGATAAGAAGCTCCGGGCATGCGCGAACCGTTTTTTTGGATGTAAAGTTCAGCATATTTTTTTTATCCACCACCAGGCCCTTTACTTTGGTCCGCTTGCCGAGAATTCGCCGCCCCTCTTTCATTGGCTTGATGTGGCCCAGTTCAGAAAAGAAAATGTGATGCTGCTGCTTCAGGTAATCCATTTTTCCGTGGAGCGCACCTAAAAATCTTTCCACCGGTTCTTGTCCGTCTTTTTTAGAGAAGTTCATGAGGTCGGCAAGTCGGGCCTGGTGTTCGAGGTACAACTGGTCGCATTTCCGGTTGGTTACATAGTGCAGAAGGTTTCTTGCTTTTCTTATGAACAGGACGGCTTCTTTTGTGGTTTGAAATTCCTTTTCCGGCAATACGCCGGAATCAACAAGGTCACTCGGCAGCTTAAGTCCATATTTGATCCGTGCCGCCCAAAGCATGGCATGGAAATCTCTAAGTCCGCCCCGCCCTTCTTTGAGGTTGGGTTCAAGCAGACAGGAAGAGTCGCCATGGTTCAGATGGCGCTTTTGACTGTCTTCGAAAAGCATGGATATGATTTTCCTGTTGCGCGAGCGGATAACCTTTTTTCGAAGCTTTTCCAGCATGTCCACAAACAGGTTGGAGGCACCGCAGATAAAACGGCCATCTATAAGGGACATGAGAACTTCTAAATCATCCCCTGCCATATGAATGCATTCTTTGATGGTTCGGGTGGCGTGGCCGACCTCAAACCCCGAATCCCATAGTGGGTAAACGATCTCTTTAACCAGTTCCTCGGCTTTTTTGGGAATACTGTTCTTGAATAAAAAAAGAAGATCCACATCCGAATGAATGCATTGTTCTTTTCTTCCGTATCCGCCGAGGGCAATCAAAGCGTATGGATTTTTAAATACGCCCATTTGAGGGCCCACCAGGCTTTTTTCATAGCTTCGGCTGAAATAGTCATCAAAGAGAAGTGTCAATTCCTCGGTAAACGAGGGCGTTGATTCTTTCAAAAATTGCCGGATCACCACGTCCCGTTTTTGAAGCAGTATGGCCGAAGCATGATCGGAAATGTTATTTTTTTGTAATAATCCCATTGAGTTTACCGGGCAGCCCTATGTCTTTTTTTATAACCAAACTGTTTTTTAAGATTTGCAAGCTGTATGCCACAATTTGTAAAACTTATTTTAATTATAATATCAAAATCTTAGATGAATTCAAGAGCGGCATGTACTGATGGCGAATTACAAAAATGTATTTTATTTTCTAATTATATTACAAAAATGTAAGGTGGCGGTGGTGTTGATCGAGAACAAAAACGTCATGCCTGTATGCTAACGGCATGACGTTTTTGAAAATATCGGCAATTGGTTATGCTTCGTGTTCGATTATTTTACTGCCGGCAGCCGCGGCGCCCATGGGACTGGATGCCGACGGCACGAAGGACTCGATACCGCCGTGAGAGGATACCCCAAAGTCAGGATAGGCGTTGCCGCCATGCTCGGTAAAATCCAGCCCTTCCAGTTCCTCTTCCGGTGACACGCGAAGGCCCACGATGGCATCAATGGCTTTGAACATGGCATAGGCGGTGGCAAATGTCCATATAAAGCAGGCACCTATTCCCAGAAGCTGAACCCCGATGATGGATGCGGAGGTGCCGCCGATATTGAATATGCCGGCTGCCAGTGTGCCCCAGGCACCGCATACACCGTGAACACTGATGGCGCCCACCGGATCATCCACTTTGATTTTGTCAAAAAAGAGTACAGAAAATACCACGATGACACCGGCCGTTGCGCCGATAATAATGGCGCTTGAGGGAGAGACGTTGGCGCAGCCTGCGGTGATACCCACGAGACCGGCTAGGGCGCCGTTCAGGCTCATGCCCACTTCCGGCTTGCCGAACTTGACCCAGGACACCAGCATGGCAAAGAAGGCGCCGGCTGCGGCCGCCAGGTTGGTATTGACAAATATCATGGCAATGCTTTTATCCGCGGTGGTGGTGGAGCCGGGGTTGAACCCGAACCATCCCAGCCAGAGGATGAACACGCCAAGGGCGGCCAGGGTGATGTTATGGCCGAGTATGGGTTTTACGGCACCGCTTTTGGTGTATTTTCCAAGACGGGGGCCGAGCACAATAGTGCCGGCAAGAGCGGCCCATCCGCCCACAGAGTGAACAACGGTGGATCCTGCAAAGTCTATAAAACCAAGACCTTCCAGCCATCCGGAACCGTTAAACAGGCTTCCCCATGCCCAACTGCCGAAGACGGGGTAGATCAGGGCGCTGACAATCAGGCTGTAACAGAGATACCCGACAAACTTGGTCCGTTCTGCCATGGCACCGGATACGATGGTGGCGGCGGTGGCGGCAAACACGACCTGGAACATCCAGAAAGCCAGCACCCAGGGGTCTCCGCCCGGTGTAAAATCACTTAAGAAAAATCCCGAGGTTCCAAACCACCCGGTGCTGGACACGCCGAACATGAGGCCGAACCCAATGGCCCAAAACCCGATGCTGCCCATTGAAAAGTCCATCAGGTTTTTCATCATGATGTTGACGGCATTTTTTGCCCGGGTAAATCCGGCCTCCACCATGGCAAATCCGGCCTGCATAAAAAATACAAGGGCCGCCGCCACCAGGGTCCATAGATAATTGGCGTGGGTCTGTACCAGCTCAATGGCGTCTTTGTTGGAGATGGCTGTGGGGGCTTCATCGGCGGCGAGGGCAAATGAAGCCAGGGACAGACTGAAAACAGTCAATAAACAAATGGATACTCGGTTTTTCATGGTCATCCTTCCTTTATATATATTTTGCGGTTTACAATGCATCGGTACCGGTCTCCCCTGTACGGATCCGGAGGGAGTTTTCGATGGTGCTGACAAATATTTTACCGTCGCCGATTTTGCCTGATCCGGCGGCCTCCATTATGGTGGCCACCACCTGGTCGGCCAGGGATTCGTCGATGACGGTTTCGATTTTGACTTTTGGGACAAAGTCCACCTGGTATTCTGTCCCCCGGTAGATTTCTTTATGCCCCTTTTGTCGTCCGAACCCTTTTACCTCACTGATGGTCATTCCCTGGACACCGATTTTGCTCAGACCGTCTTTGACTTCGTCCAGTTTGAACGGCTTTATAATGGCTTCTACTCGTTTCATGGTGTTCCCCTTTTCTAATAATGAATCGTTCGTGTTTACGTTGACATCTTGTTCAGCAAGGCATGTGCCAGAATTGCCGGAAAAGAAAAAAGGGTTATAAATTATTGAAATTGATATATTATGTATGTTTTTAGCGGACAGCTGAAACGGTTTCTAACTTTATTTAAAAATATATATTTAACATAAATGTAATATCAAATGATATAATTTACAAAAAAGTAAAAAGGCGAAGGGGATCACGCTACAAAAATAGAGGCTTTCAAGCGGATTTTTCTTGACCGCCTGTCATTGTATGCTAGTGGCCGGGTATGCTGTTTGTCCCGGGCTGAAAACGATAGATCTGATAAGGCGCCTGGGATTGAATATGGGAATCACTTTTTCCGATGACGTCCATTAGGGAACTGCAGGTAAAATACAGCCATCCGCCCGGGCCAAAGCTGAAACCGTCCGGCCATCTGAATGCCGGATCTTTTAATAACGTTGTCAATGTACGATCCTGATCGATCACATGTACGGCTGAATTTTCCATATCTGATATATAGATATTTCCCTCGAGGTCGGTTGTAATGCCGTCGCTCATTCCTTTTTCTGCAAACACTTCCACCTGACCTGCCAATTCGTCCTCTGTCAGTTCGGGATTTATAATGCTTCGGGTCGGGATCCGATACAGTGTTTCCGAATTCAAGGGGGCATAATAAAGCCATTGGGCGTCTCTGCTGAGGGCAATGGAGTCCAGGGCAATATGGACCGGTATACCCAATACGGTCAAATCGTTTTCACCCACCCTGAGGGTGTTGGACGTGGCCTGCACGGACTCATGGTTATCAAGAACCCGCCGGGCGGTTCGGGTTGCTACTTCATAGACAATAATTGCCGGATCTCCGCCAATGACCGGAACCGGGGCCCCCGTATCGGCAATAATGATATAATCCCCCGAAGGGTGTACCTGAAAATCATTCAGGAAGGAGGCAAAGCCTGCTATGTCGGATGAAAAATCATGGCGATGAATCATATCCCCGGTGGTGAGATCAAATGCCATCAGCCTGGGTTGACGAATGCCGAAATAACCATGGTCGAGCGTCCACAGATGATTATCAGAGTCTATCCGGACCGAAAGCACGGTGTCAAAAAAGGGTTCATCATCCTGATCATCCTGGTCGTTTTGAAAATCATCGTTGGGAAAGGGAACCGCATTGCCTCCCACAAGCTCTGCTATTTTTATATCCGGGTCCGCTTCCGGGTGAAACGTAAAAAAAACACGGTGGTCACTCGAAACAGCGATGTTTCCGGGCGGCATATTCAGGTCGGCAACGACTTCTGCTTTTTCTTTGGGAAATACAGGACCGGTGCTGCGGTCTTTCACATGCTGGGAGGCACAACTGAACATACATAGGATGAATGCCGGGATCGATAACAGGGTGATGATATGGTTAACCATAATATGCCTCCAGTAGTTATGCGGGTATGGCCGTCCTGATGGCCGGTTCATGTACCCATATCTAAATCAGGAAAAAAGTAAAATTCCAACCCTTTTTTAGACATGTTTGACAGATTTCGGACCATGTTTATTTCGTGGATAAACCATGGGTGCCTGAACATATCAATTTGTGGTGAATGAAAAATAGGCTGGTAATGGCCGCTCTGACGCCCCATGATCCATTTTCGACTAAAAAATTTTACAAATTTGTTTCACTGCTTATATTTATGGTGTTGCAATTAAATGTTTATTAGCGATGAATGTTGATGACGGTTTTAGGTGAAAAAGGGGAACATGCATGGAAAAGCCCGAATTCGGACCCGGAAAGCTGCTTGGGATGTCAGGTTCATATTGGCAGACGTGTGCGTTGCACGCGGCGGTGAAGCTCGACCTGTTCACGGTAATCGGAAATGACAAAAGGTCCGCAAGGGAGGTTGCAGCCGATCTCGGTCTTGAGCCTCGTGCCACCGGAATGATGTTGAACGCCCTTTGCGCCATGGCCCTGTTGGAAAAAAAGGGGGACATCTATGTCAACACTCCGGAGTCCAAGACATTTCTTTCAAAAAACTCGGACAAGTATATCGGATACATGATCATGCATCATCATCATCTTGTGGAATCATGGTCACGGCTTGACGAGTCGGTGAGAACAGGCCGGCCCGTCAGGCGCCGTTCATCATCCGGTGATGAAGAAACGGATGATATACGAAGGGAAAGCTTTTTGATGGGAATGTTCAATATTGCCAGTGGAATTGCCCCCAAGGTGGCAGAGGAGATAGATCTTTCCGGGCGGAGCCATTTGCTGGACCTTGGCGGCGGACCCGGTACGTATGCTATTCATTTCTGCAAACAGAACAAAAATTTGAAGGCAACCGTGTTCGATCTCGCCACCACAAGGCCGTATGCAGAAAAGGTTATTTCAAAATTCGGGGTGGAAGACAGAATAACATTTACTGATGGAAACTATCTGGTCGATGCGATTAATGGTGCGTATGATGTTGCATGGCTTTCCCATATTCTCCATGCGGAAGGCCCGGAGGACTGCGAGGGAATAATACAAAAAGCCGTTTCAGCTCTCAGGCCGGGTGGAATGATAATCATACATGAATTTATCTTGGACAATACAAAAGACGGCCCTCTTTTCCCCGCTCTGTTTTCCTTGAATATGCTTTTGGGTACGCCGGGCGGAAAATCATATTCCGAAGAAGAGTTGGCGGCTATGCTGGAAAAGGCGGGAGTCAAAAAGATAAAGAGACGTCCGTTTAAGGGGCCGACGGATTCGGGGATTATCACCGGCATTGTGCCCTGACGGGCCGGAAATTTCATAGAAGGAAAAAAAGATGAAAGAGCTATTGATATTCGGCGGAGTGATTGTGTTTTACTTTTTAATGCAGCTTGTTATACTGCCTAAGCTGGGAATTTCCACATGAATGAGAAAAGCCTGTCAGGTGACAGAGCAAAGTGAAAAAAGTAAGTTGAAGGATGTTGATAAAACGGAATAAGGCACATGCAAGACGTATCCAGCAAACGTGAAGAGGAAACCGGTGCTTGGGTCAACAGGGCCGGCGTGATCAAAAGGCTGCTGAAATGGATCGCGCGGGGCGCCGAAAAAGAAAAGACCAAGGGGCGGTCATGCCGGGCGTGACACAGCAAAAGATGACCGCCCCTGGATGGGG
>Ga0180435_10003161_pt1 | contig 16616 bp, 13 predicted proteins | sample SS_ome_3_FD_132467 | JGI IMG/M metagenome (GOLD analysis project Ga0180435, IMG submission 132467) | Hypersaline lake sediment archaeal communities from the Salton Sea, California, USA - SS_3_S_1 metaG | ecosystem: Environmental > Aquatic > Non-marine Saline and Alkaline > Hypersaline >...
CAGGCTTTGGTACCGGCCTTGCGAATCAGTTTTAAGTCTTCGGCATAGCTTTCGATGAGATCCAAGTTTGTATCCCTTTTACAATGGCTAATGGTTATTGGATACGCTAGAAGGCTGGGATGCTAAGATGCTGCTCCCAGCTTTCAGCGACCAGCAGCCTTCTAGCCTTCCACCCGCTTAGTACATAGATTCAATCAATTCTCCATATGTCTTCTCTAACGCCCGTCGTTTGACCTTTTGAGTCGGGGTGACATCCCCATCCTCTGCATAGAAACGTCTGGGCAATAGGCGAAATTTTTTAATGGTCTCAACCCGTGCCAAGGTTTCATTAATGGAACGAATTTCCTTTTCGATCAGTTTTATTATTTCCGGATTCCGGGTTAGATCTGCAAAGGTCGTAAAAGGGATGGCCTGATCCTGGGCATATTTGTTGACATTGTCCTCATCGATCAGAATCAGGGCCGTCAAATATTTGCGGTTATCACCAATTACGACGGCATCTTGTATATAGAAACTGAATTTTAATTTATTCTCGATGAAGGCCGGTGTGATGTTTTTCCCGCCGCGGGTGATGATAATATCCTTTTTGCGGTCGAGGATTTGTAAAAAGCCATCGTCAATGGTGCCGACATCGCCTGTATGCAGCCATTCATCCACGATGGTTTCGGCCGTCAATTCAGGTTGCTTGTAGTAGCCTTTGAAAACACCGTTGCCCCTGGCCAAAATTTCACCATCATCCGCAATTTTCATTTCAACGCCGGGTAATGCTTCACCGACATATCCGGCTCTGGGTCGATCGAGACGCTGAATCGCAATAACACCGGTTGATTCGGTCTGGCCATATCCCTCCAGCAAGGGAACGCCGATGGCATTAAACCATTCGAACAATTCAGGGCTGGCCGGTGCAGCCCCGCAGATGGAATAGCGGATGCGTTCCATACCCAATTGTCTTTTGAGGTGATAGAGCACAGTCCAATACAGGGGCCAATATATGATGTTAAGCCACGTGCGTTCTGACGAGCCGGCTTTGGCCCGCATGCGTCTCAGCCCGATATGAATAGCCCATTTGTAGCAGGCGCGCTTTACAATGGTCGAATCGGACATTTTGATTTCTACCATGGAAACAAACTTTTCCCACAGTCGGGGCACACTGGCGAATATGGTGGGGGACACTTCCCGCAAATTGAGCGCCAGGGTGTCGATGCTTTCAACAAAATTTACCGTGGCACCGGTCCATACCGCCATAAAAACCGAGATGAGATTTTCATAAATATGGGCCAGGGGAAGATAGGAGAGCAATTCGTCATCTTCTTTTTCTCCAATAACCTGCACCAGGGAGTCCGTTAGGGACAAAATGTTTTCATGCGTGATCATGGCACCTTTGGGTCTTCCGGTGGTGCCGGAGGTGTAGATCATCATGGCGACGTCATCGCGTTGAATTTTGGACGTGCGCTCCTGAACGGCTTCGGGATGGGCCGCCAGATACGATTCGCCCAGTTTAATGAAATCTTTGTAAAAGATCGCCCGCGGATGTGTGAATCCCCATAATCCTTGTTGGTCCCATATGACAACTTTATTGATAGTTAATTGATCGATGATCTGGAGCACTTTTTCGATCTGCTCCTCGTTTTCTGCGAAGAGGATCTTTGATTCTGAATGTTCAACAACATACGCGATTTCCTCCGGAGAAGAGGTGGGATAGATACCACACGTGACGCAGCCGGCCGTCATGGATCCCAGATGGCACGCCAGCCACTCCGGCCGGTTATCTCCCAAAATTGAAATGCGATCGCCCGGCTCGAGTCCCAAGGACAGAAAGCCGGCAGCCGCCAGGCGTACCGTTTGGCCATATTGATTCCAGGAGATACGATTCCAAATGCCAAAATCCTTATGCCGCAGTGCAACTTTATCTCCCAAGCGGTTGACCTGGGTAAAAAAGAGATCCGGAAAGTGGGCAACTTGGTTCTGCATTACCAGGTTCTCCTTTTCTTGTACAATCTGAATCCGGTAGAATATTCATCGTCTTGGCCGATACCAAGATACAGCTCCTGCACATCCTTATTTTCCTGAAGGTCCTTTGAAGAACCCTCGAGGACGATGCGGCCGGATTCCATGATAAAACCATAGTGAGCAATACCAAGCGCCATTTTTGCATTCTGTTCCACAAGTAAGATGGTCGTACCGGTTTTGCTGATCTTGACCAGGGCTTGATACACGTCCTTGGCTACCAGGGGTGCCAAGCCCAAAGATGGTTCGTCCAACATCAGCAGCTTGGGGCGACGCAGCATGGCCCGGGCTACGGCAAGCATTTGCTGTTGTCCGCCTGAGAGAGTTTCGGCTTGTTGTCTGCCACGCTCTTTCAAGATGGGAAATAGCGCATGTACGAATTCAAGATCTTCCTGGACTTCTTTGCCTTTGCGACCCCAGCAACCAATATCCAGGTTTTCCTTTACCGTTAATTCACGAAACAACCCTCTGTCTTCGGGCACATAAACGATACCGAGGTTGGCCACATGCTCGGGTGGGCGTCGCTGAATCCGTCGCCCCATAAATTCGATAATCCCCTTATTGGGTTGATCCTTCAGAAGTCCGGCGATGGTTTTTAACAGCGTTGTTTTGCCGGCACCGTTGGGACCCAGGACTGCAAAAATCTCTTTTTCTTTGATCTGCAGGGAAAGTCCGTGCAAGGCGTAAATCCGGTCGAAATAGAGGGTTTCGATGTTGGCAATGCGGAGTAGGGGATTCGCGTTTGTTGCGTTTGTTGCGTTTGTTGCGTTCATTGAGTTTTTTGGGTTGGTTGCGTTTTTTGGGTTTATTGCGTTCGCTATCGCTATCGGTATCGGTATCGAAATCGGTATCGGCTTTTTTTACACCGCTAAGGGCGCAAATAATACACTCTCACAGAGGCACAGAGTACGCAGAGAGATAATTTTTTTTCTTTTCTATTGAGAAGAGATAGAAAAGATAAATATTTCACGCTTCGCGAATAACATTTTGTTCCAAAATGTTATATGGCGGCTTCGCCGCTCAATCAAAAATAATTCAGTGCATTTGCATTCAATAGTTTCGTTGTGAACCTTGTATACCCGCAGGGTTGAGTGGTTTTGTTTGATTCTCTCTCTCAGGAATCAAACAATATAGCTAAAATAACCTTTGCGATCTTTGCGCTTTTGCGGTGAATAATATTGAATCCTCTGCAACCTCTGTGTCTCGAACGTAGTGGGTGAGAGGAAATTTTAACCATAACCATTGAGCTGCAAGTTCAAATTAGCTTTCAAACCTCAATACACCACGTTCATTCATCCTCTCCCAAATAGGCCCGCACAACATCCGGGTTTTTTTGGACTTCAGCGGGCGTGCCTTCGGCAATTTTAATGCCGGTGTCAAAGGCCACCATGCGGTCGGCCAGAACCGACGCCAAACGCAGATCATGTTCCACCAATAGAATGGTCGGTTTGAAACGGCCCCGAATTTCATTAATTAAATAGGCGGTTTCTTGTTTTTCTTCAGCCGTCAAGCCGGAAATGGGCTCATCCAGCATCAGCATTTTGGGTTCCAAGGCCAGTGCACGACCAATTTCGGCACGCTTTTGAATGCCGTATGGGCAATCTGAAATTCTCACCATCCGGTAGGCTTCCAGCTGTAAGAAATCGATTAATTCTTCTACTTTCTCACGATGTTTTAGCTCTTCACGACGTACGCGGAATACTGCATGCAAGGGATTCTTTTTAAACTTGACATGTCTCCCCAGCATCAAGTTGTCAAGAATCGTCATGTGCATGAAAAGCCGCAGATTTTGGAATGTACGCGCAATGCCATGTTTTGCTACTTTATCGGGTGACAGGCCCAAAAGATTTTGACCATCAAATGAAATTTCACCCGTTTGAGGATGGTAAGAACCGGATATGCAGTTAAATAGGGTGGTTTTGCCAGAGCCATTGGGTCCAATTACAGCCAAGATTTCTTCATTTTCCACAGCCAGACGAATATCAGACAATGCCTGAATACCGCCGAAACTCATGCTGAGGTTCGATATCTCAAGAAGAGACATAAAACGTACCTTTAAAATCCTTGCCTCTCAGTTGGGTTTGTTGGGTTATACCGAATGCGATGAAGCTAGGATGCCGGGATGCTTGGACGCTGCTATCGGCAATGAGCTCAAAGCAGCCTTCTAGCCTTCCAGCATTATAGCTGTGAAAGCGATGTCGGTATCGCTATTTGTATCGAAGTTGATGACGGTTAGTGACTTTTCGATTCCGAACCCGATTGTTCAGCCTTTACGCATACCATTTTAGCGTTCGAGTGAGTATAATAAAAGAGAGCTAATAGCTTTTCATTAGCTCTCTTTTATTTAAATCGCGCAGCAATTTAAAATTTAGGTGGAAACTCGACATATTTCATGACGGGTTTGTGCTTGCCGCCTTCAGCCACCTGCAACCAGACGGCATTGTTCCCATTGTGACGGTCCGGCCCATACGTAACCGGTGCCCCCATGCCCTCGGGTTTCCAGTTCTTGATCATTTCCATGCCCTTGATCAGGCTTTCGCGGGTGAGGTTCCGGCCTGCATTTTTGGCACCTTCCGCAAAGTGCATCATGGAAGCGGCTCCGAACAGCGTCAGCACCTCGTAGCCCTTGAGTTTGGGATTGATCTTGTTGATAATCGCAGCAACCCTGTCGGCCTCGGGATGAAATCCCGGTAAACTCATGTGGGCGGACATATTGGTATAGGTGCCTTCCCAGGCTTCACCGGCCAGTTTATACATAACCGGCATGCCAATGGGAAAGTTACCCATTCGGGTTGGGCGATAGGCAATTTTGGCGAGTTCTTTGGTCATAATCGCACCGCTGGACATCATGGTGGTCATGATGACAATGTCAGCATCCGCTTCTTTGAGTTTGAGTGCGTGTGTTCCCAATGCTCTTTCAGTTACCTCATAGGGGACTTCGGCAACGAGCTCGGCCTTGCCCGGATGGGCCTTCAGTGCTTTTTTAATGCCGGCGTTGGCGCTGAGACCGTATTCATCGTTCTGGTAGAAATGGGCGATTTTCTTCGCCCCCAGATTTTTCATGGCGTATTCGGCTAGAAATTCGGTTTCATCTTCGTAATCCGGATAGGATATGAAATACCACTTTTGGGCTTCTTTCGGTTGGTTGGCATAGATGTCCAAACTGCCATAAGCCGTGATCAAAGGAATTTTGTTTTCGGGATAAAAATCCTTGGCGGCATTGCAGGGGGCTGACCCCAGTTGGGCGACAACGGCAAAAATTTTATTCTTCATTTCCTGCAGGTTTGCCATCGCCCGAGCCGGGTTGTAGCCGTCGTCCTTTATAATCAGTTTTATCTTGCGACCATGAATGCCCCCTTGGCTATTAATATGATCGGCCCAGGCCTGCATACCACCCGTAATCGGCTTACCCCAACCAGCTGCCGGGCCTGTCAACGGTTGGGTGACGCCGAGAACAATTTCATCATCGCTTATGCCGGGATCGCTGGCCATTGACATTGTTGGAATGAGAAGAAACGACGCAAAGACAATCAGTATGAACCTTCTTGAAAGCATAATCCCCTCCTCAGTTAAAGATGAATGAAAAAATCGCTGTCGATAATAATTTTTGCTAAACGGAATTCATGAAATGAGGTGATGTTCAGATAGATCAACCATAAAAGAAAAGCTGGTATTTTGTCAAGCAGTAAAGAAATCGCAGAATCGAAATTATACAGGACAAAATGGTTTATCACCATTTCGCCTTAAAGACGGCGCCATCAAACGATTTCTTTACTACAACAATTTTTGGAAGAAACGGTCCCAGCGTGGCCTCAGAAAAGAGCCGTCCCGGCTTAAGGCAATGTAGGTTGCCCGGCCAACAATCTGATCCATGTCGACGAATCCAAAAACACGTGAATCCGCCGAGTTGTTGCGGTTATCACCCATGACAAATACCTTGTCCGGTGGAACGGTTACCGGACCGAAGGAATCCAGGGGGCTGCGGATTCCAGTGACCATGACCGCGTGGTGCACACCAGCCAGGTTTTCGATTAGATATTGATGGTCTGGTTTTGAAAGTTGGGTTTTGGTTTGGCTGATGCTTTCTTGATCGATCTGATATTGAAGTGGTTTTCCATTCAGAAACAGCCGGTTGCGGTATAAAGCAATTTCATCTCCGGGAATGCCGATGAGACGTTTGATGAGACGTTTACCGTCTTTGGGAGAATAAAATACGACAATGTCGCCCCTTTCGGGCCTTTGCCACCGGAGGAGATGCCAGGTCGTATAGGGTACCTTGAGGCCATAGGACAGTTTATTGATGAATACGCGATCACCGGCGAGTATGGTGGGTATCATGGAACCGGTGGGCACGTCGTTCCAGTCTGCAATGGCCGATTTAAATGACGTGGCTATCAATACTGCGGCGATGATAGAGAATCCCCAGCCACGAATGAAAATGATTAGACGCTTTTTTAACTGAAACGATTTCATTTAGTGCTCATTTTCTAAATCGGGGTCGGTATCGCTATCGGAATCGGTATCGGATATGAAACTAGCTGATAAACATCTAATCTTTCATGGCCGAAAGTCATCGTATTTCGATTCCAATACCGATAGCGATCCCGATTCCGATGAATAGTTAATCACTATTAATCTATACAGTATTTTTCTCAATGAATTCAAAGAACACAAACAAACTTCTGCTCTGTCACGGGTGTGCCCCATTGGTCACCGTGTTGTTCGTGTGCTAATTTGAATCCGTGTTTTTCATATAGGTGTCGCGCCGCATCCAGGCCGGCAAAAGTCCAAAGGTGAACACTTGGAAAGTTTAGCATTTGACAGTGTCGCATGGCAAGTGAAAGTAACTGTTCGCCCATTCCTTGCCCATGAAGCTTTTCCGAGACAATATACCAGCGTAAATGAGCGCCTTGGGACTCGGTCTTGATGCCATCGATTATGATGGACCCTTCCACACGATCAGATCCCCAGACTGTCCAATATCCATCTCGTTGGTCATTAAATCGGCCTGCAAATTCGGCAAGTTCCGAAGCCACCTTGGCTTCAAAATAGACACCAAAATCCCAATGCCGACTGTAATACCGGGCATGCATTTCCGTAATTCTGCCGATGGTTCCTGGATAGTAGCCAGTTTTTATGTTTATTGTATTCAAAAGTTATGCGTATAACTATTTTTCACCGCAGGCGCAAAGTTCGCAAAGAATGGTCTCTCACAGAGGCGCAGAGAGCGCAGAGAAATATTTATATATTTTCTGTTGAGAACGACAGAAAATATAAACCCCTCACGCTTTGCGAACGATTCTTAAACAATCCTACAATTCTATAGATCATACATCCCCTTAATGCTCAAAGGCAATGGCGTTTCGATATCGATATCGATAGCGATCCCGATGCCCATGCCGATTGAACTTCTTTTTCCCAACTATTGACTTGTTGCCAGCAGCAGCATCCTAGCCGCCCCGCATTCTAGCTTTCCAGCCTTTTTTATCGTAATTCATCCGGTATTTTGATTACCGGTATGGGTTCCATTTTATGGCGGTTGCGTTCGTGGAAGCTCCGGTAAATGGAGAGAACTTCTTTTTGGCGCCGAGTTAATTCCCCCCCAGAGTCACGGTCTGTGTAAGCCATTGCCCATTCCAATTCGGTGTAAGTGGCACCGATTTGGCTTTCGTCGGTGCGATTGTCGGCCCACAAACCGTCTGTGGGGGGGGCATTGATTATTTCATCAAGGATGCCGAGATACTTTCCCAGTTGGACTACTTCTGATTTTAAAAGATCGGCAATCGGAGATATATCAACGCCACCGTCACCGTACTTGGTAAAAAATCCCACACCGAAATCCTCGACCTGGTTGCCGGTACCGGCAACCAGGTAACGATGGTGGCCTGCGATGGCGTACAGCGTAAGCACGCGCAGTCGTGAACGCGTATTCGCCATGGTCAGATCGTCTTGGATTTTTTTCGGCAAGGTGCCGGACAGGGAATCAAATGCATGTGTGAGGTCTACCCGGTTACCACTTACATTTTTATAGTGATTCCGAAGCCATTCAATATGTCGGGATGACAGTGAATCCTGAGACTTTAACTGGTGGATGGGCATATTGAGAACGATCACGGGCTTGCTTGTCTGGGCACATAGGGTGGAGGTAAGCGCTGAATCGATTCCACCGGAAACGCCCACCACAAAGCCTTTTAAGCCGGCATTGTCGCAGTATCGTTTTAATTCTGTTACGATGTGATTGACGACTTTATCGGATTGCATAATCATACTATGTTTATTGAGTTTGTTGAGTTAAAACTGAATGATTTTTTGCGCGTCATTGGCTAATATCTTTCTATATAATTTACCGCAAGGCGCAAAGTTCGCAAAGATTGGTCTCTCACAAAGAATAACATCTTGTACCAAGATGTTATATGTTGCAGCAGTGCTGCATATTATTCACAACCTAAGGCAAAAACATTACAATTTATTGAAATGAAAATTAGTTTCAAGCGACGAAGTTGCCATATAAGATTTTGGTACAAAATTTTATTCTCTACATCTTGCGGTGATAGATATACCTCAGTGACCAATCAGCAATAAGCTGCTTATCGCTGACAGCTGTATGCTTAATGCTATGTGTTATCGTCTATTCTTGCTGCCCCTTGAGGATTTTATCCGGTGTTATGGGCAGATCTCGGCAACGGTAGCCCGTGGCATTGAACACCGCTTCTGCAATTGCGGGGGCCGTGGGCGAAGCCAAGCCCTCGCCGGCTTCCTTGGCACCCATGGGGCCTTCGGGTTCAAAGGTTTCGATGCAGACGGATTCTCCCGGCGGCATATCCATGGCAGTCGGCAATTTATAATCCAGGAACGTATTGTTGAGCGTCACGCCTTTGTCCACAATCAGTTCTTCCGACAAGGCATATCCGAGTCCCATATGGATGGAACCCTCCAGTTGTCCCTCTACCGCAGTGGGATTGATGACCGTGCCGCAGTCATGGGCGGTATACATCTTTTCAACCTGGACGATGCCTGTTTCCGTGTCCACATTTACTTCGGCGACCTGGGCACCAAAACTAAAGGCCGGTGTTACCAGACCCTTTCCGCGGGGGGTATAATATCCCTTGGCGACCAGGGGCTCACCACGATTCGCTTTCTGGACCAGGGCGACTGCCTCGCCAAATGACATGCCTCGATCGGGTTTGCCCTGGGCATAGACGCGGCCGTTTTTACACACCATGTCAAAAATGACATTCAGGTTGAACCGGGCAGACACGGCACCAAAAATTGCTGCTTTAATTTGACGAGTCGCCTGGGTAATGGCATTTCCAGCCATTAGCGTGACCCGACTACCCCAGGTTCCCAGGTCTGCCTGCGGTGTCATGGCCGTGTCGGCAGCCGTAAGCCGGATATCTTCCATTTTTAGCCCCAGCTCTTCGGCCAGAATCTGCTTGAGAACCGTATCGGCTCCCTGGCCAATATCGGATGCCATGGTTAACAGATGGGCGGTACCATCCGAAAAAACTTTTACTTCCGCAGCCGAAAAGGGGTATTGGGTATTGAACCAGTTAAAAACACCGCCTGATATGAAGCTGTAGCAGCCGATGCCGATACCATACCCTTTCTTTTTACGGCGCCTATTTTTTTTCCAATTGGACATCTCCCGGACCGCTTCCAATGATTCGATGAATCCGCAACTCGATATGGTGGCAACATCCGGTATGGTGTCGCCGGTAACCATGGCATTTTTGATTCGCAGGTCAATGGGATCGATCCCCAATTCCTTGGCGGCAATATTCATTTGGGATTCAGCGGCAAATAGCGATTGCGGTGCTCCAAAACCCCGCATGGCACTGGCAGGCGGTTTGTTGGTGTAAACATGCTCACCCAGGAATCGGTAATTTGGATAGCGATATAACATAGCACCAAAGTTGCCGCATAAAAAGGTCGCTGTCGGACCCATTGCATTGTAGGCACCGCCATCCAAATAGATATGCAGATCTTTGGCCACGAGGGTGCCGTCTTTTTTAAAACCGATCTTGGATCGCAGCTGCATGGGATGCCGTCTGCGCCCGGTTGTTAACTCTTCTTCTCTTGTCAGCGTAAATTTAACCGGCCGTCCTGTTTTTTTAGCCATAAAGGCAGCGCAAAATTCCCAGGGTCGAAGTTCCATTTTACCGCCAAACCCGCCGCCGACAGCTGGTTTGATTACGCGGATATCATTTTCACGCATATTGAGTGTTGAGGCCAATAGGCATTGGACAATGTAAGGCGTCTGGGTGGAGGTCCAGAGGGTAATGCGGCCATCTAAATCACATTGCGCCACAGACGAACACGGTTCCATATAGGCCGGACTCACGGCATGGACGCTAAACGTATCTTCGCGGACATAGTCTGATTCAGCAAATCCTTTACTAAGATTACCATATTCAATTTTACGATCGATGCTGATGTTTTTGGGAGATGTTTCATGCAAAATCGGCGCACCTTTGGCGAGTGAAGCGCTCACATCAAAAACAGCCGGCAGCTCTTCATAGTCCACACGAATTAATTCAATGGCTTCCGCAGCCGTGTCCTTGTCGATGGCTGCCACCGCGGCCACTTCATCACCGATAAATCGGACTTTGTCCACGGCCAGGGGATATTCGTCCTGGGTAACAGGGAATAAGCGCCAGTTGCCGTACTTTATTTTAGGCGTATCTTCACCGGTAATGACACACTTAACGCCGGGCAGTGCGGCTGCTTTGCTGGTATCGATATGAACGATACGGGCGTGAGCCAGTGGGCTGCGCAGGAGTTTGCCGTACAACATCCCCGGCAGTTTGATATCATCGGTGTATATTGCTTTGCCGGTGGCTTTTTCCCGTCCGTCAACCCGGGGCATATCGTGACCGATTACGGTATATTCTTCATTCATAGTCTATCCTTCATTTATGTATTCATGTCGCATCTGTCATTTTTATTGTCATAAGGGTCCGAGGGGTCGAGGATCCAAGGGGCCAAGTGGAAAATTTTTAAACATCGAACATTGAAGTAGTTGGTGAACGCAACAAACTCATGACGCTGCTAGAAAGCTAGGATGCTATGAAGCTAGAAGGCTGCCAAATGCCAATCGCTCATAGCAGCATCCTAGCCTTATAGCATCCCAGCATCTTAGCATTTATCTTAACTCAACAAACTCAATAAACCCAACAAACACAATGAACAATTGTATATCAGCGTTAATCATTTGTTATAGCTAGCTGATACGCCGCCATGCTTGCCCGCTTGACCAAAACAGTCACCATTTTCAGGCGATAATCCTCATCCGCACGGACATCCGAAATGGGTTTGCTCTCTTGGGATGCCAGCTCGCCGGCCTGATTGGCCAGATTTTCAGTCAACCGCTTGCCTATCAATTTTTTCTCGGCATTTCTCATTCGCATGGGAGTCGGTCCACAGGCCCCGATGAAAAGACGGGCTGTATCGATTTTTTTGTTTTTTAATTGTAGGAAAATACCGGCATTGGCAGCTGAGCAGTCAATTTTTCCTCTGGCGGAAAGATGCAGATAGACGGCACCGGATTGCTTCGGCGGCGGGGGAACGGTGACAGCCGTAACAATTTCAGCGGGCTGCAAGGCAGTGAGACCGGGGCCTACAAAGAAGTCCGCGAGAGGCAAGGTTCTTTTACCCTGTGGGCCTTGAATGTTTAATCCGGCATTCAGCGCCAGAAGTGCGGGTGCATTGTCAGCTGCCGGGCTGGCATTACACAAATTTCCCACAACCGTGCCCATGTTGCGTATTTGGACATTGGCCGTGTTGTTGGCGGCTTTGGCAATGGCAGGATAAAATTTTTTGATGCTGCGATGTTTGGCCACATCGGCTAATAATGCCGTGGCGCCGATGTGCAGGCCCTTTTTTGGGGTATAAGAAATTCGATTCAAGCCCTGGGCATGTTTCAGGCTGACGACCACTTTGGGATGAATAATCTGGTGGCGACGTTTAATCAGCAGATCTGTTCCACCGGCCATGATAAACGTGTTTTCACCACTATTCTCAAGTAGGGCGATAGCCTCTTCGACACTTGTGGGCACGCAAAACTCAAAATGGGAAAGGGCCATATTACCTGTCCTTTTTCTTTTTGGACTTCATTTTAATCGCGGAATCAGCGATAGCTTCCACAATCTTGTTATAACCGGTACAGCGGCATAGATTGCCTGATAAGGATTCGCGGATTTCAATTTCACTTGGGTTTCGGTTATGAGAAAGTAAATTGTAAGCAGAAAGCGCCATGCCTGGTGTACAGAATCCACATTGGATGGCTCCTTTTTCTACAAAGGATTCCTGGATGGGATGCAGTTCCTCGCCAGATGGCGCCAGTCCTTCAATGGTCATAATTTCTTTTTGATCCATTTCTACCGCCAATGTCAGGCAGGAGCTGATAGAACGGTTATCCACAATGACGGTACAGGCACCGCAGTCTCCGGAACCGCATCCGAGCTTTGTACCCGTCAGGTTGAGATCTTCACGCAACACCTCATTCAATGTGCGCCAGGGATCTATGGCCAGAGAATAGGAATCGCCGTTAACAATCAGGGTGATTTCATGTTTCATCTTTTGTACTCCAAATAAAAAACGTTTATTGGGTTTGTTGATAGCTTTTTAGCGGTTTAGGCTGTAGACTATTAGGCAGCTAATTGCATATTGCCTAGTGGGTGACTACCTGCAACCCGTCAAATCTTGACACCTGTAACCTTGGTGTTCAGAATAGAGAAACTTGAACTCGCTATCAATTTTTATTTTTCGATCCCGATTGGACAGTCTTTAAAGTTCCACCTTCATAACCTAATCGCTTTATCGCATGTAAACATTTAAACGGTTTGTCATCCCCGTGAAAATGGGGATCCAGGATAAGCTCTGAGCTATCAGCTTTGTCTGGATTCCCTCTTCCGAGGGAATGACGGTAGGAGAAGGTTGTAGCTATATAGTAGCTGCTTTTTGATACTATTTTTTAATATGATTTGCAAGCGAGGATTTGAATGCAACTTTGGGGCATATTCGACACGCCAAGTGAATATCGGAATAAATATGAATTAATCGCCTTAACGGACGAACTGAATTTAACGCGTGCATATTACCCACACCCACAGTCACAGTCACAAGCGCAGGATCCCGTACCGTCGGCAATTGCCTGAACCACTTCCCGGCTTTCGGCCCGGTCCACAGCCAGCAAAGTTAATCTCAAGAAAAAAGAAGAAGTTTGCGGCAATATGTGCCTTATGGACGACAACAGGTGCCCGAAAATATCATGCCAATTCACATCTGCAACCGGTAGAACAACACTATCTCCGGGCAGCTTCCCGAAAAGTGCCTTTTCGAATAGGCAGATTCCCTGGGCACCAACACCATAAATGAACTGAAATTCACTGGGAGCAGAACTTAGATCCATATCTTTCTCAGATGTGCCCATCTCCACTGAAACGGTGATCTTTTTCAGGTAGTCGACGTAATTATTTTTGGGACTCATATGTTGGCTCCATGTATGGGTTTGTTGGGTTGATTGAGTTCATTGGGTTTATTGAGTTATAAATACGCTAGAAAGCTTGGACGCTATAATGCTGGGATGCTGCTACCAGTCGCTAGGTAAATTTAGATCTCGCGCATGTCTGCATCATAGCTTCATATATTTTTTGCATGCGTGTCCTATTGCATGTTAATGTTTAAACAGTTTGTTATCCCCATGAAAATGGGGATCCAGGATAGGCTTAGGTTTGTCAGCTTTGTCTGGATTCCCTTTTCCAATGGAATGACGTTAGGGCTAAGCGTTTGAGAGCTGTAAGGCATGGACGCTCAGACCCTGTAATAAGCGGTTTTGTTTTTGGCGCCTTATAAATTTCCTGGCATCCTCGCCTTATAGCCACTTTTTGGGATTGCTGAATACGCTATCGGTAACGAAAAAGCTGGGAAGCTATGATGCCGGGATGCTGGGACGCTGCATTCAGCAATGAGCTCGAAGCAGCCTTCTAGGGTCATAGCCTTCCGGCCTTCCGGCTTCATCGCTTTGTATATCGCCCATCTTTTTCCGTCACCAATCCGCGATCCATCAAGTCTTCTATATGCTTTTGCATCAACGCTTTTTCGGCAAACGTATAAAAAGGCAAGGGTTCGCGTGGTTTTCGATAGACAATCCAATTATTGACAATTTCTTCCATACTGCAGGGAGTTGATAACACGTCCAGCAGCTTACTCTCGCGGTCCTCGATAACCTGTAGGTATCGATCCCATATATTGTCTGGCGGCGATTCGAAGATTCCCTGTTCGTGCGATGTCAAAATGGTTGTAGCCTGAAGTTCACGCAACATGTTCACCGATTGAATTGTTTGGTGTATACTTGAGGCCACGTCACCATACCAGGGCCCAAAGGGCGTCAGATCATAATCACCTACAAATAGTACATCTTGATTGGGAAAATGCAAGGCAATGTTGCCAGGTGTATGGCCGGGGGTGGCCAGGATATCTATTCTCAGGGATCCACATTTAGGCGATTCACCCGCAAGCAAATAGTGATTCGGTTTTCTTGGACGAAAATGAAACATATCGACAGCTAATTTACGCCACATATCCCGATCTTCGGGCCCAATCCCGTAGCCATCCAAAAACGCTTCGATATGCAATAGCCGGGGTGCGTCCGCTTGGGTAATGAAGAGGGGAACATCTTCAAATAGATCGAGGTGCAGAAAATGATCTTCATGCCAATGGCTCAGCCATACGGCCTCGACTCCCGGTGATTCCTTAAGTTCAATCAATCTATTTCGATTGGAGGCTGGATCGATCAGAATACCGGGACCTTCAAGATAAATAGAATGGCAGAAAGGATATTTTCCCTTGTTTTCACCTGGTATAAACCAGATAGGGCCGAAATGATGTTCTTGCATAGTATAATGATACCTATTATTTATAAAATTTTATTAATGTTCATGTTTAGGATGATAGGCCAAATAATTCATTGGGTTTATCTTTGGTTTTAGGTTTTAAGTTTTAGGTATTAGGTGCCATACGAAAATTGTTTTTGTGTTTGTTAGTTTGTTAATCCGCTATCGCTATCGGGATCGAAATCGGTATCGGCTCTTAACTTTCGATCCCGATCCCGATAGCGATCCCGACCTCGATTTTCAACTTCATGTCTTCCAACAGAGACCAGATAAAGCAGTAAGCCGTAAGGTATCAGTAGGAAGGACAGCCCTTAGCCATAAGGTATAAGCTTTCAGCAGCTTAAAGCTTATACCTTATACCTGAAAGCTGCTCCTCGATTTCTCCATCGCTTCACGAACACTTGGGAGAAATTTGTGCATAGCTTTATGCAATGGGTATTTGCGAATGTCATCAAAACCGATCCAACGATAACCAATTGGTCCATTTAGTTTAATCGATTGTGAATTCGTATGGCACATAAAAACATCCAATTTTATTTTAAAATGAGTATATGCGTGCTTAATTGATGTCACATAGTCGCGAATTTCGATGTTCAGCCCGGTTGATTCCTTGATACATCGTATGCAGGCATTGCGGGTATCCTCGCCCTCTAGAACTTGTCCGCCCGGAAATTCCCACAGTCCGCCCAATAAACCATTTTCCGGTCGCTGGACGATCAGAATTGTATTCGCATTAACAACGACGCCGGCTACCATTTGATGCGATGGTGTTGATTTTGGTTTAATTTTTTTGGGGTAATCTGTTACCCGGGCAGACTGAACCGCATCACACAGGAAGTTGATGGGGCAGCCCGGACAAACAGGCTCATTCGGGGCGCAAATCAGGGCGCCCAATTCCATCATCGCCTGATTATATAAGCCAGATTCGGGCCGATATAGCAGTTTATCAGCAATGAGACTAAATTTTTTTTTCGCGGATGAATGATTAATCGGTGCATCCAAGCAGAAAAGCCGTGAAATAACGCGCTTGACATTACCGTCCAACACCGCATAGCTCAGGTTAAATGCGATACTGAGTACGGCGGCGCCAATATAATCGCCAACACCGGGCAACGTTCGGATTTGATCCCAGTCTTGGGGTATCACACCACGATATTTATGGACAATGGTTTGGGCGGCACGGTGCAGGTTGCGGGCACGGCTGTAGTATCCAAGGCCTTCCCACATCTTCAATACGGTCTGCTGGGGAGCTCTGGCTAATTTTTGGACAAAGGGAAATCGGTCCATGAATCGGGTGTAATAGGGGATGACGGTCCGAACCTGAGTTTGCTGTAACATGACCTCCGAGATCCAGATGGCATAGGGATCATCTGTTTCCCGCCAGGGTAATTTACGCTGATTCTCATCATACCAGCCTAGCAGGGCAGGGTGGTATTTTTTTAAAAAGGATGGGGTGATCGAATTCTTCATATTGAGCGCGTCGCAAAATTAGCATAGATCCGGGATGATTGCCAGGGATAATGGCATTATGATATAGGCAGGGATGCTTGAATGCTAGCAGGCCGCCAATTACTGCGAGCATATAGCAGCGTCCCAGCTTCCTGGCTTTCTAGCTTCCCAGCAGTGAGTTAACCCAATAAACGCAGCAAACCCAATAAACCCAACAAACCCAACAAACCCAATGAACCCAATAAACCCAATAAACCCAATAAACCC
>Ga0180435_10003164_pt1 | contig 16605 bp, 19 predicted proteins | sample SS_ome_3_FD_132467 | JGI IMG/M metagenome (GOLD analysis project Ga0180435, IMG submission 132467) | Hypersaline lake sediment archaeal communities from the Salton Sea, California, USA - SS_3_S_1 metaG | ecosystem: Environmental > Aquatic > Non-marine Saline and Alkaline > Hypersaline >...
CACGACTTGTTGGTGCCGATGAAACCACTCGGCCCGCGTTTGATCCACCCCGCCACATAGGCGCCGGGCACCGGCCGGCCGGCATCGGGGTCCACCACGCGTCCGCCGCGGTTGGGCACCACCGCCGCGGCGGTGTCGAACGGAAGCCCGTCCACCGGCGCCCCGCGGTATCCGGTGCAGGCCAGCACCAGCCCCGCCGCAATCGGGACGGTGTCGGCGGCCCCGGCGCGCACGAAGTCCACTCCGCGGCCGTCGCCGGACACCCGGGCCGGGGTCATCCGGTAGGCCAGCCGGATCCGGCGGCGCGCGGGATCCGGCCCGGGCAGGCCGGCCAGGACCTCGAGTTTGGCGCGACCGACGGGGTCGGTCACGGTCTGCAGGTCGGCGTGCACCAGCGCGCGGTCCCAGGGGTCCAGCACGACCTCGGCCGCCGAGGTCAGTCCGATCAGTTCCGGCAGGGTGAACGCCGACTCCGCGGGTCCGCGGCGGGCGGCGACGACGACCTCACGGACCTCCGACCGGCGCAGCGCGTCCAGCGCCGCCTCGGAGATATCGGTTCCGGCCAGCGCCTCGGGCTCGGCGGTGAGGATGCGCGCCACGTCGAGGGCGACGTTGCCGTTGCCGATGATCACCACCCGAGGATCACTCAGGTCCGGGGCGTATCCGGTGTGATCCGGATGTCCGTTGACCCAGCCCACGAAATCGACCCCGAACCCGGTCCCCCGCCCGCCCATGCCGGCGATCCCCGTCGGGCGGCCCCCGGAGGCGCCGACGGCGTAGAGCACGGCGTGGTGGTGGGCCAGCAGCTCGGCATGCCGAAGGTGCCGGCCGATATCGACATTGAGATAGAACCGGAAACCGGGCCGTCGGCTGATCCGGTCGAAGAGCCGGGTGATGGACTTGGTGTCGGGATGGTCGGGGGCCACCCCGGAGCGGACCAGGCCGTAGGGAGTGGGCAGCCGGTCGAAGACGTTGACGCGGACTCCGTCCTGGTTGAGCAGCTCGTCGGCGGCGTACATCCCGGCCGGACCGGAACCCACGATCGCCACCGTCAGCGGCACCGGAGACCGTCGCACCCGCGGTGCCGGGGTCACCGGCGCAAGTCTGGTCGCCGGCGGCGTCCGCCCGCCCTCGGGCCGCGACGGGTAGTAGGCCGCGTTGATGGCCGCGTACGGCGCCTGGCCGGGGGTCAACCGGTTACCGTCGACGATCGCCCCGACCGGACAGGCGGGAACGCAGGCACCGCAGTCCACGCACGCCGCCGGATCGATGTGGAGCATCTCGCTCGTGGCGAAGCCGGGTTCGTCGGGGGTGGGATGGATGCAGTTGACCGGACAGGCGTGAACGCAGGAGCCGTCGGCGCAGCACGGCTGGGTGACCACATGCGGCACCGCTCGACCCCGTCCGGCTCAGGCGGCGTCGACGGCGTGGCGACGCTGGGGCTCGCCGCGGAAACGGCTGGGCGGACCCCCGATCCGGCAGACCCGCCAGATCAGCCGGGCGGCCGGGTTCATCAGACCGGTGTCGTAACAGAGCATCCGGACGTCGGCGAACATGTCGCGCAGCATCTCGCGGGACGCCGGCGCACCGAAGAACACCTCCCTGCGAACGCCGGCCGGAATGCCGAAATCGCGGAAGAACCCGCGCGGGGGCACCAGGATCGCCTGGCACAGCACACGCATGATCACCGGCACATGCAACGACAGCCAGAACCGCTGACCGCGACTCAGGTGCGGCAGCCGCTTGCGCAGATACTCGTGAGCGAAAGAGATGTGCCGGGCCTCCTCGGCGACGTGGATGGCCATCACCCGCGACATGATCGGATGCACGTCGCCGCCCTCGCGCAGCACCTCCTTCTGGGTGTGGTCGATGGGTTCCTCCCCGGCCAGCACGCCGAAGAAGAACGGCACCGGCAGAGGCCCGGCGACCAGGGGGACCAGCGGGGAGAGCCAGCGCAGCACCCTCGGCATGCCCGGAACGTCGACGCCGATCCGGTTGACCATCTCCTGGAACATCAGGGTGTGGTTGCACTCCTCGACCGACTCGTGCAGGCAGTACCGGTACTCCGGTGACCCGTTGGGCACCCAGAACGAGTAGTTCATCAAGCCGCGGATCAGGATCGACTCGAACTGCAGGCCGACCTTGGCCACGTTGGCCTGGCGCCACCGGCCGATCTCGATCCGGCGCTCCAGCGGCTGAGCGCGATACCACGGGTGCCGGCCCAACGGGTCGCTCTCGGGCAGCACCCAGCGCCGGTCACCCGGGGTCACCGCGAACTCGGCGGTGTCCCAGTCGATGTCGCGGTAGGGGTCGAAACTGCGCCGCACCGACCCCTCGGACAGGGTGCGCAGCATGTCCACATAAGCCGTGTCGTCAGCGACCTCCATATTGCGCCGCCAGTGCCTGACCAACCGGGTCCGTGCCATCACAACCCTCCCGATCGCTTTACATATAGATGCCCTTTGTCCAAAAACGGTACCGGAGGCCTCGCCGGCCTGTCCAGGGTCCGGGCGGCCGGATTTCAGTCCACGCGCCCCGACTCCTAGGCTTACCGCCATGTCCGATCCCGCCCAGCTCAGCATCCCCTCCGACCTCAAACCCGCCGACGGCCGCTTCGGCTGCGGGCCGTCGAAGGTACGGCCGGAGCAACTCGCCGCACTGAGCACCACCGCGGCAGGCCTGTTCGGAACCTCCCACCGGCAGGCTCCGGTGAAGAACCTCGTCGGCCGGGTCCGCGAGGGGCTGGCCACCCTGTTCACCGCACCGGACGGCTACGAGGTGATCCTGGGCAACGGCGGGGCGACGGCCTTCTGGGACGCGGCCGCCTTCGGCCTGATCGACACCAAGTCCCTGCACCTCACTTATGGCGAGTTCAGTTCGAAGTTCGCCTCGGCGGTGGCGGCCAACCCGTTCGTCGGCGAGCCGATCGTCGTCAAGGCCGATCCCGGCAGCGCGCCGACCCCGCGCTCGGATCCCTCGGTCGACGCCATCGCGTGGGCACACAACGAGACCTCCACCGGGGTCGCGGTGCCGGTGTGCCGGCCGGAGGGCTCGGGTGACGCGCTGGTTCTCATCGACGCGACGTCCGGGGCGGGCGGGCTGCCGGTGGACCTCTCCGAGTGCGACGCCTACTACTTCGCCCCGCAGAAGAACTTCGCCAGCGACGGCGGACTCTGGCTGGCGATGCTGTCACCGAGCGCCCTGGCGCGTATCGACGCGGTGGCCGCCTCGGGTCGCTGGGTTCCGGACTTCCTGTCCCTGCCGATCGCCGTGGACAACAGCCGCAAGAACCAGACCTACAACACCCCGGCGATCGGCACGCTGGTGCTGATGGCCGAGCAGATCGACTGGATGCTGGCCAACGGCGGGCTGCAGTGGTCGGTCGGCCGCACCGCCGACTCCTCGTCACGGCTGTATTCCTGGGCGGAGAACTCGGAGTTCGCCACGCCGTTCGTCGCCGACCCCGCGCTGCGCTCCCAGGTGGTGGGCACGGTCGACTTCTCCGACGAGGTCGACGCGGCGGCGGTGGCCAAGGTGCTGCGGGCCAACGGCATCGTCGACACCGAGCCCTATCGCAAACTCGGCCGCAACCAGCTGCGGATCGCGATGTTCCCGGCGATCGACCCCGATGACGTGACGGCCCTGACCCAGTGCGTCGACTGGGTCGTCGAACACCTCTAGACCTCAGTTTTCACACGGGCGTGTCCTTTCCGTGACCGGGGCGGCCGCTGGGTTACAGTCCGCTGCAAGGAGGTCGGCATGCGGGAACTGACACTCATCGGACTCGATGTCGATGGCAAGCACGTCATCTTCGAGGGCGGTGAGCCCGCCGACAAGTTTCTCGTCCGAGTGGACGACCGCCTGCGCGCGGCAGTGCGCGGCGACCGTGCGGGCCTGATTCAGACCGGAACCGACAGCGAGGTCAAAGGCGTGCTGCGACCGAAGGACATTCAGGCCCGAATCCGGGCGGGGGCGTCAGTGGCGGAGGTGGCCGAGGCCTCCGGCATGGACGTGACCCGCATCGAGCGCTTCGCCCACCCGGTGTTGCTGGAACGTCAACGGGCCGCCGAGATGGCCACCGCGGCCCACCCGGTGCTGCCCGACGGGCCCGCGGTGGAGACCCTGCTCGACACCGTCACGGCCGCCCTGACCGCCCGCGGACTGACCGCCGAGTCGAGCAATTGGGACGCCTGGCGCGCCGATGACGGCCGCTGGACGGTCCGGATGGGTTGGCGGGCCGGCATGTCGGAGAACTTCGCGCACTTCCGCTTCAGCCCCGGGGCGCACGGAGGCACCGTCACCGCCATCGACGAAGCGGCCAGCGAGCTGATCGACCCGGAGTTCGAGCGGCCGCTGCGCCGGGTCGCACCCGTGGCCCAGCTGGAGTTCGAACAGCCCGCCGACGAATCACCGGCCGAGGCCCCGGGTCCCGCCCAGCCCGCCACCCCGCGCGGAAAGCGCAAACCCGCGGTTCCCGCTTGGGAGGACGTCCTGCTCGGGGTTCGCTCAAGCGGCGGACACTGACCCTCTCCCCCTCGCCCTCTCCCCCTCGCTGCGGCCCAGCCCCCCGCCGCACTAGCCCGTCGCGACCGCGAGCAGGGCGATCCAGCCCGCCGCCACCCCAACGGCCGCGCCGAGAACGAACCAGCGGCGCACCGGCACCGAACGCCACTCCCAGAGGGTGGGTGCCAGCCCCCCCACCGCGACCAGGTTCAGCCCCACCGACAGCAGGGGGTGCACCCGGATCATGCCCAGGCTCAGCACCACGATCGCAGCGGCGGTGACCACGGCGGTGAACGCCGCCACGGTCAGACCCGTTCCCCACGGCGTCTCGTCGGTCATCTGTCGGTCCCGGTGATCCATCGGTGGACAGGTTAACGCCGGGCCCGCTCGTAGAAGGCCAGCGCCGCGGCGGTCGCGACGTTCAGTGAGTCCGTCCCCCGCGCCATCGGCACCCGAACCCGCCGGTCGGCGACCCGCAGCGCAGTCTCGGTCAGGCCCGGGCCTTCTGCGCCGACGAGCACCGCGACCTTCTCCCCGCACACCGCGGCCATCGCCTCGGCAAGGGTCTCTGAAGGCGCGGCCGGGGTCATCGCGAGCACCCGAAATCCCCTGCGCTGCAGCATGTTGAGATCCGACGGCCAATCGAGCGAGCGCGCGAAGGGAACCAGCAGCGCGTGCCCCATCGAGACCCGGACCGCGCGGCGGTACAGCGGATCGGCGCAGCCTGCGCCGAACACGACGGCATCCACGCCCAGGCCGGCCGCATTGCGGAAGACCGATCCCAGGTTCTCGTGATCGTTCACCCCCTCGAGCACCGCGACGGTGCTCGCGCCGCCGATCACCTCGGTGACGCTGAACTCCGCGGTCCGCCGGGCGGCGCCCAGCACCCCGCGATTGAGGTGGAACCCGATGACGTCGGCCATCACCTCGGCGGTGGCGCGGTAGAAGGGGGCCGGGACGGCGGCGAGGTCGTCGGCCAGTTCCGACAGCCGGCGGTCGGTTCCCAGGAAGGCGTGCGGCACGAACCGGGAGGCCAACATCCGGCGCACCACCAGGACACCCTCGGCGATCACCAGGCCCTTGCCACCGGGCAGGTCGGGCCGGCGGTCGACGCTGTTGAGGTCGCGGAAGTGATCGACGCGCGGATCCGCCGGGTCGGTGACGTCGATGACCTCGGGCCCTGCCACGCCGCCAAACTACGCCACCGGGCCGATGGGCTACCTTGATGGGAAATGTCATCCCAGCCAGACCGGTCCACCGAGTCACCGGTGCCCCAACTCCCGCCGCCGCCGGCCACGCTCCTGGATCCGCGCACGGTGATCGGGGTGGGGATGGCGCTGTGGCTGCTGGCGACGGTGGCGGCGTTCACCTCGGCGCAACTGCACGGCTGGCGGCCGGTGGCCGTCGCGGGACTCGCGGTGGGCCTGCTGGGCACCGCGATATTCAGTTGGCAACGTTCGGCGGCGCGGCGACACGCCCCGGGCGCGCAGACCGGCTTGGAACATCTGGACACCTGAACGAAGGAGAAACCATGGCAGCGCCGCTGTTACAGGCCGAAGTCGAGATCGACGCCCCGGTGGGCACCGTATGGAAGCTCGTCTCCGACCTCAGCCGGATGCCGCAGTGGAGTCCGCAGTGCCGGATGATGAAGGCGCTCGGCCCCATTCGGCCCGGGACCCGCACCGTCAACCTCAACCGCAGCGGGATGCTCTTCTGGCCGACCACGTCGGTCATCACCGAGGTGATCCCGGAGCGAAAGTTCGCCTTCCGGGTTCCGTTGAACACCACCGTGTGGAGTTACGAACTCGAGCCCACCCCCGGCGGGGGAACCCGTCTGGTCGAGACCCGCCGCGCCGAGAATGGGGTGACCGCGCTATCGGCGTTCGCGACGAAAGCAGTCCTGGGCGGTGTGGAGAACTTCGAAAGCGCGATGCTCGAGGGGATGCAGCAGGGGCTGCAGCGGATCAAGGCCGCCGCTGAGGGCCGCTAGGGCGGTTCAGGACTCCGCGTCGGGCGGCTCGGCCGGCAGGGGGTCGGGCGGCGAGGTCTCGATGACTTCGAGCACACCGTCGTCGTAGGGGTCGTGGAGGGCCGAACCCGAACCCGGCGGCGCGGGGGTGTCCGAATGGGCGCCACACCCGTAACCGAAGTCGACCACCCGGCCGTCGGCCGCCATCTCGTTGCAGCACACCCCGAACATCTCGCCGAGGGCGCCGGCCAGCGGCACCATGAATCCGCAAGTCCTGCACGCCCGCTTGGTCGACCGGGCCATCGGGGCGTCCGGTCCGTGGTCGCCGTCGTGCCACCGCTGGGCGGCGGAGTCCCGTCCCAGTGCGCTCAGCACCCGCGGCCGGCCCAGACCGACCTCGTAGGCGGTGTCGTCGATCAGCGGATCACCGGTGGCCATGAAGCCCGGGACCAGCCGCGGGTCCTCAGCCGGCGGTGCCAGCTGGTCACCGGGACCGAGGTCGCCGGCCTTGAGCCGGTCCTGCCAGGGAACCCACGGGGGGGCCAGCAGGGCGGTGGGTCCGGGGACCAGCACCACCTCGCTGATCGTCACGTGGTCCGCTGCGGGGCACGCGGCCACCACCACGGCCCACTGCCAGCCCTGGTAACCGGGAAGGGTGGCCAGGAACCGGTGGGTGGCCGCCGCCTCGTCGTCGAGGCTGACCCCCAGGTAGCCGCCCACCACGGCCTCGCCGCTGTAGTCGACCACTGCCGCACGGGCCTGCTCGACGGCGCCGGTGAGCAACTCGGCCACCGCCGCCGGGGGCGGCCCGCCGGAAGTCGTGATCGTGGTGTCCATCGCCGTCAATCTTGCCTCACCGCGCCAGTCACCGGCCACACGGCTCGGCGCAACCGGCCTCGGCCGCGGCAATGGTGGACAATCGACTGCGTGTCCGCCCGGCGTCGTGTGCAGCCGAGTCCGGGGGCCGTGCCCGGCTCCGGCGAGGCCGGCGAAGGCCCGCCCGGGAGCTCCAACCGCTACCTGCCCCCGCTGGACACCGGCCGGCACCGGTCGCGCCGGTACTACCAGCCCGGCACGGAGGGCAGGCGGGACGACCGCGGGAATCCGGGCGACCCGGGCGGCGGGCGGGGAACGCGAGGCCGCGAGATGGGTTCGCGGATGTACTCGATGGTGCAGCGCGCCGCCACCGCCGACGGAGCCGACAAGTCCGGCCTGACCGCGCTGACCTGGCCGGTGGTGGCCAATTTCGCGGTGGACTCCGCCATGGCGGTCGCGCTGGCGAACACTCTGTTCTTCGCGGCGGCCACCGGCGAGAGCAAGGGACGGGTCGCGCTTTACCTGCTGATCACCATCGCCCCGTTCGCCGTGATAGCCCCACTGATCGGGCCGGCCCTGGACCGGCTGCAGCACGGCCGCCGCGCGGCGCTGGCGCTGTCCTTCCTGCTGCGGACGGCGCTGGCGGTGGTGCTGATCATGACCTATGACCCCGCGACCGGTAGCTACCCGTCCTGGGTGCTCTACCCGTGCGCGCTGGGGATGATGGTGTTGTCCAAGTCGTTCTCGGTGCTGCGCAGCGCCGTGACGCCCCGGGTGATGCCGCCGAAAATCGACCTGGTGCGGGTCAATTCGCGGCTCACGGTATTCGGCCTGATCGGTGGAACCATCATCGGCGGGGGTGTGGCCGCGGCGGTCGAGTACGTGTTCTCCACTCTTCTCGACCTTCCCGGCGCACTGTTCGTCGTCGTGTTCGTCACCCTCGCCGGGGCGTCGCTGACCATGCGCATCCCCCGTTGGGTCGAGGTCACCGAGGGTGAGGTGCCCGCGACACTCACCTACCACAGCCCAACCGGCCGGCGGGGGGCCTGGGACTGGCTCGACGAGGACACCGCCGAGGTCGACAAGACCGGACCGCCCCGGCAACCGCTGGGCCGCAACAGCATCACCGCGCTGTGGGGCAACTGCACGATCAAGGTGATGGTGGGTTTCCTTTTCCTCTACCCGGCGTTCGTGGCCAAGGCCCACGACGCCAACGGCTGGGTCCAACTCGGCATTCTCGGGGTCATCGGAGCGGCCGCCGGTGTCGGAAACTTCGCCGGAAACTTCACCGCCGCCCGGCTGGCGCTGGGCCGGCCCGCCATTCTGGTGGTGCGGGCCGCCACCGGGGTGACCGTGATGGCGCTGGCCACCGCGATGACCGGCAGTCTCACCGTCGCCGTGCTGGCCACCCTGGTCACCTCCGCGGCCAGTGCGGTGTCCAAGGCGGCGCTGGACGCCTCACTGCAGGACGATCTGCCCGAGGAGTCCCGCGCATCGGCGTTCGGCCGGTCGGAGTCGGTGCTGCAGTTGTCGTGGGTCCTCGGTGGCGCGCTGGGCGTTCTGGTCTACACCCAGTTGTGGGTGGGTTTCACCGCGATCTCCGCGCTGCTGATCCCCGGGCTGGCGCAGACCCTGGTCAGCTTCCGCGGCGGGTCGCTGATACCGGGCTTCGGCGGCAACCGGCCGGTGCTCGCAGCCCCGGAGGGACGCCCCGCAGGACCGTCCCGGTGAGGCGGCTGACCGGCGGGCTGCTGGTGACACTGGTGATCCTGGCCTCGGCCGGGGCCGGGGTCGGCGCCTGGTTGCTGGCGCGCGATCCCGGCCCGACGCTGCCGCAGATCAGCGCCTACTCACGGGGACAGACCGTCGCGGTCGGACCGTATTTCTTCTGCTCGGTGACCGATCTGGAGGACTGCCGGCCGGCCGGCGAGCAGGGCGTCCTGCGGGTCGGGGAACGCGACCCTGTCCAGCTGTCGGTCCCGAAGGCCATCGCCCGCGCTCCCTGGCGGCTACTGCGGATCTACGCCGACGAGCGTGACGCCACCACCACGCTGTTTCGGCCGGACACCACACTGGCGGTCACGGTTCCCACCGTCGACGCCCAACGGGGCCGGCTCGCCGGTCTGGTCGTGCAGCTGATGACGCTGGTGCAGGACCAGGACGGCGCGGTTTTCGACCTGCCCCACGCGGAGTGGTCGGTCGGTGTCGTCTGGGACGAGCCCGCCGGGCGCTGAGCGTCCCGCTGCGGGTGGGGAGATGTCGCGGGTCAGGAATCGAGTTCCCGGGCGACGGCCCGCAGGACCTCCGAAACCCGTCGAGCGACCTTGCGTTCCGGATGGCGGCCCCGGCGCAGCTCGGGCTGAACCGCGCTCTCCAGCAGTTTGATCATGTCCTCGACCATGCCGTGCAACTCGTCGGGGGTGTGCTTGCGTTCCGCCGCGGCGGCCTCGCGCCGGGTGCGGGTCAGACTCGGCGGGGGATCGATCAGCTTCACGCTCAGCGCCTGCGGTCCGCGGCGGCCGGTGGCCAGCCCGAACTCGACCCGCTGGCCCGCCTTGAGATCCTCGACACCCTCGGGTAACGCCGAGGCTCGGACATAGACGTCCTCACCGTCTTCCTGCGACAGGAAGCCGAAGCCCTTCTCGGCGTCGAACCACTTCACCCTGCCGGTCGGCACTGCTCTCACCCGCTCCGTCGGTCGTGGTGCGCCGTGCCGGTGGCCGGCCGCCCCATAACGAAACGCCCCGCCTGTGCAGGGCGCGTGCCGATCTTACTCCCGGCCCGCAGCACCACCGCTTGGGTAGGCTCGCGTGGGCGGAGGAGAGATGCGACTGATCCTGAACCTCATATGGTTACTGTTCGGCGGATTGTGGCTGGCGCTCGGCTATCTGCTGGCGGCGGCGGTGTGCTTCGTGCTGATCGTCACCATCCCCTTCGGTTTCGCCGCCGCGCGCATCGCGCTGTTCGCACTGTGGCCGTTCGGCCGAACCATCGTCGACAAGCCGGGACCGCGTCCGGGCGCCCTGCTCGGCAACGTGCTGTGGCTGCTGTTGTGCGGGCTGTGGCTGGCGATCGGTCACATCGTGACGGCGGCGGCCATGGCGATCACGATCATCGGTATCCCGCTGGCGCTGGCCAACCTCAAGCTGATCCCGGTCTCGCTGATGCCGCTGGGCAAGGAGATCGTGCCTGTCGGCTCCGAGCCGGCGCTGACGTGACCGGGACCGACCTGCGGGTCACCGTCAGGTTCTACGCGGCAGCGCGGGCGGCGGCCGGTGTCGAGTCCGAGGTCCTCACCCTCGCCACCGGATCCACCATCGCCGACGCGGTGGCCCACTTACGATGCCGCAGCGCCGAACTCGAGCGGGTGCTGCGCAAATGCTCCTACCTTTGCGACGGAATCGCGGTTCGCGACGCCGGCACCGAGCTCAGGCCGCATCAGAGCCTGGATGTGCTGCCGCCCTTCGCGGGTGGGTGACCGGACGGACCCGGCGGTTCAGGCGGAGTTCACCCACTCGTCGGTGCCGTCGGCGAAGAACTGGTGCTTCCAGACCGGCAGGTGCTCCTTGATGGCGTCAACGAGGGCGGCGCAGGTGGCGAACCCGGCCTCGCGGTGGTCGGCGGCCACCGCCACGACCAGCGCCGCCTCACCGATCTCCAGCGGTCCGACCCGGTGGCTCGCCGCGACGGCCTGAACGCCGCCGGCCTCGGCGGCGACCGCCGCGATGACCTCGAACAGGGTCTGCTCGGCGGAGGGGTGCGCGGAGTACTCCAGTCGCAGCACCTCCCGGCCGCCGTCGTGGTCGCGGACGATCCCGGCGAAGCCGACCACCGCTCCGGCCGCGCGGTTCGCGACGAGCTCCTCGTGGGCGAGCAGCGAAACCGGCGCCTCGGTCACCGCGGCCCGCAGGATCCGGGTCACCGGTGGTCACCGCCGGCCACTTGGTCCAGGGCGTGGTCGACGACATCGGCGAGCACCGCCAGACCGTCGCGGACACCGCCGGGCGAGCCGGGCAGGTTGACCACCAGGGTCCGTCCGGCCACCCCGCACACGCCGCGGGAGAGCACCGAGGTCGGCACTTCCGGCAGCCCCGATCGCCGAATGGCGTCGGCCAGTCCGGGAATCTGGTAGTCGATCACCGCCGCAGTGGCCTCGGGTGTGGAGTCGGACGGCGAGATCCCGGTGCCCCCGGAGGTGATCACGATGTCGGCCCCCTGCTCCACCATCGCCCGCAGCGCCCCGGAGACCGCGGGTCCATCGGCCACCACCACCGGGTCGCCGACCGCGAAGCCCCGGGCGGCGAGCCAGTCGACGATGATCGGCCCGCAGCGGTCGTGGTAGACGCCGGCGGCCGCGCGGGTGGAGGCGATGAGCACCCGGCCCGACCGGGTCACGGCTGGGACATCCACAGGCCGGTCTTTCCGCCCTCCTTGCGCACCAGGCAGATGCCGTCGATCCGGGCGGCCGGGTCGACGGCCTTGATCATGTCGTAGACGGTCAGCGCGCTGACGGTCACCGCCGTCAGCGCCTCCATCTCCACGCCGGTGCGGTCGGTGGTGCGGGCCGTCGCGGTGATCTCGATCGCCGTCTCGGCGACGCAGAAGTCGACGTCGACACCGGTGAGGGCGATCGGGTGGCACAGCGGGATCAGTTCGCTGGTGCGTTTCGCGGCCAGGATCCCCGCCACCCGGGCGGTGGCCAGCGCATCCCCTTTGGGAAGGCCGGCGGAGGCGATCAGACCGATCACCTCGCTGGTGGTGTGCACCGCACCGGAGGCTGTCGCGGTCCGTCCGGTCGGGGTCTTGCCGGAGACATCGACCATCCGCGCCGCGCCGCGCTCGTCCAGGTGGGACAGGCGGCGTTCCGGCCGGCCGGTCACCGGTTGACGACGGTGACCGGATGCAGGTACGGCAGGTCGGCGGCGGGCAGGGGGAAGGTGGTGTTCCCGAACGGCGAGAGCGCACCCACCCGGTCGGAGGCCAACTCACTCACCGGGTGGTCGTCGGGGTCCCTGGTCGGCCAACCGTTGTCGACGTACCTGCTCTTCTCAATGTTGGTAGCCACCTCGTCATTTTGACACCTGCCGGGCCGATTGCGACACCTGACGGGCAAACACGGAGCCGGAAAGGACGTCCTCGGGGTGCTTTACGCTGGTCGCGATGAGTGAGCGCGGACCCGGGCCGACAACGGATGTGCCTCTGGGGTCCTGGTTGCAGGGACTGCCCGACGACCGGGTGATCCGACTGCTCGAACTGCGCCCGGACCTGGCCCAGCCGGCCCCGGGCAGCATGGCCGCGCTGGCCGCCCGCGCCGCGGCCCGCCAGTCGATCCGGCTGGCGGCCGACGAGCTCGACTTCCTGCGCCTGTCGGTGCTCGACGCACTGCTGGTGGCGGGGTCCGACCGGGCCGGGGTTCCGCTGGCCCGCCTGCTCGGCCTGATCGACGGGAAGGCGCCGGAGTCCGCCCTGCTGGCGGCCCTGGGCGACCTGCGCGAGCGGGCCCTGGTGTGGGGTGAGGACTGCGACCTGCGGGTGGCCCCGGAGGTGGCCGAGGCACTGCCGTGGTTCCCGGGTCAGGTCACCGATGAGCAACCGAGCAGGAGCGCCGCCGACGTGGCCGCCTCCATCGACGCGCTCGACGAGACGGCCCGCTCCGTCCTGGACAGGCTGACCGCCGGTTCGCCGCTGGGCCGCACCCGCGACGCCGCCGCCGGTACCCCGGCCGACCGCCCGGTGCAGCGGCTGCTGTCCGCCGGGCTGCTGCGGGCCCTCGACGACGAGACGGTGATCCTGCCCCGTGTGGTCGGCCAGGTCCTGCGCGGCGAGTCGCCCGGCCCGGCTGGACCGACCCCTCCGGATCCGGTGGTCGGCGTCTGCGACGCCGGGGACGCCGACGCCGCGGCGGCCGGAGCGGCCACCGAGCTGCTGCGGGAAGTCGAGGTGCTTCTCGAGACCCTCTCCGCGACGCCGGTTCCGGAACTGCGCAGCGGCGGGCTCGGCGTCCGGGAGGCCCGCCGGCTGAGCAAGTCCACCGGGGTCGACGAGCAGCGACTCGGCCTGCTGCTGGAGCTGACCGCCGCGGCCGGTCTGATCGCCAGCGGGATGCCCGACCCCGAGCCGCCGGATGCGGCGTCGACGTACTGGGCGCCGACCGTCGCCGCCGACCGCTTCCTGGAGGCCACCGCCGCGCAACGCTGGTCGCAGCTCGCCCTCGCCTGGCTGGACCTCCCGGCCCGGCCCGGCCTGATCGGTCAGCGCGGACCCGACGGCAAGATCTACGCCGCGCTCTCGGACTCGCTGTACTCCAGCGCTGCTCCGCTGGACCGGCGACTGCTGCTGGAGTTGCTGGCCGGGCTGCCCGAGGGCGCCGGGGTGGACGCGGCGAGCGCCTCGACAGCGCTGGTCTGGCAGCGGCCGCGGTGGTCCGCCCGGCTTCAGCCGCAACCGGTCGGTCAGCTTCTTGACGAGGCGCACGCTCTCGGACTGACCGGGCGCGGCGCGCTGAGCCGCCCGGCGGCCGTGCTGTTGGGAGACGGCCCGCAGGCGGCGGTCGAGGCGATGGGCAGGACCCTGCCCGCTCCCATCGACCATTTCCTGGTCCAAGCCGATCTCACCGTCGTCGTGCCGGGACCCCTCGACCGCGAGTTGGCCGGCGAACTCGCCGCCGTCGCCACTCTGGAATCGGCGGGAGCGGCGATGGTCTACCGGGTCGGTGAGCGCTCGGTGCGGCGCGCCCTGGACAGCGGCCGCACGGCGCAGGCCCTGCACCAGTTCTTCGGCAAACACTCGAAAACCCCGGTTCCACAGGGCCTGAGCTATCTCATCGACGATGTCGCCCGCCGCCACGGCCAGTTGCGGGTCGGCGTCGCCGCATCCTTCGTGCGCTGCGACGACCCGACGCTGCTCGCGCACGCCCTGGCCGCCCCGGCGATGGCCGCTCTGCCGCTGCGGCTACTGGCCCCCACCGTCGCCGTCTCGGCGGCCCCCGTGGCCGAAGTGCTGGGCGCTCTGCGCGACGCCGGATTCGCCCCGGCGGCCGAGGACTTCTCCGGTGCCATCGTCGACCTCCGCCGCCGCGGTGCCCGGGTGCCCGCCTCTCCCGGGCGCAGGCCACCGCGTCCGCCCACCCGGCCCGGCCGGGAGACCTTGACCGCGATCGTGGCGATGCTGCGCCGGGTCGGGGCCTCGCCGCTGGCCGGCGCCCGGGTGGATCCCACAGTCGCCATCGCGATGCTGCAGCAGGCCGCCGTGCACGGCAAGGACGTCCTGATGGGGTACGTCGACGCCGCCGGACTGGCCACCCAGCGTCTGGTGACGCCGATCTCGGTCCACGGCGGCAACCTGGTGGCCTTCGACCCCGCGCAGGGCAGGGTCAGGGAGTTCGCCGTGCACCGGGTCACCTCGGTGCTGTCGGCCGATTTCGGATAATGGCGGACATGACGCAGACCGCACCGGGAAGGGACCGGGTATGACCGACGGACCGCTGATCGTCCAGTCCGACAAGACCGTCCTGCTCGAGGTGGACCACGAGCGGGCCGGTGCCGCACGGGCCGCGATCGCCCCGTTCGCCGAACTGGAGCGGGCACCCGAGCACGTGCACACCTACCGGATCACCCCGCTGGCCCTCTGGAACGCGCGCGCCGCCGGCCATGACGCGGAGCAGGTGGTCGACGCCCTGGTCAGCCATTCCCGCTATGCCGTCCCGCAGGCCCTGCTCGTCGACATCGTCGACACGATGGCCCGCTACGGGCGGCTCCAGCTGATCAAGCACCCCGCGCACGGGCTCACCCTGGTGAGCCTGGACCGGGCGGTCCTCGAGGAAGTGCTGCGCAACAAGAAGATCAGTCCGATGCTCGGGGCCCGCATCGACGAGGACACCGTGATCGTCCATCCCAGCGAGCGCGGCCGGGTCAAGCAGATGCTGCTCAAAATAGGCTGGCCGGCCGAGGATCTGGCGGGCTACGTCGACGGCGAGTCCCACCCGATCAGCCTGGTCCAGGACGGCTGGCAGCTGCGCGACTACCAGGAGATGGCCGCCGACTCGTTCTGGGCCGGCGGCTCGGGTGTGGTGGTGTTGCCGTGCGGCGCGGGCAAGACCATCGTCGGTGCGGCCGCGATGGCCAAGGCCGCTGCCACCACGTTGATCCTGGTCACCAACACCGTGGCCGGCCGGCAGTGGAAGCGGGAACTGATCGCCCGGACATCGCTGACCGAGGAGGAGATCGGCGAATACTCCGGCGAGCGCAAAGAGATCCGCCCGGTCACCATCGCCACCTACCAGGTGGTCACCCGGCGCACCAAGGGTGAGTACCGGCATCTGGAACTGTTCGACAGCCGCGACTGGGGGCTGATCATCTACGACGAGGTGCACCTGCTGCCGGCGCCGGTCTTCCGGATGACCGCCGATCTGCAGTCCCGGCGGCGGCTCGGTCTGACCGCCACCCTGATCCGCGAAGACGGCCGGGAGGGCGACGTCTTCAGCCTGATCGGACCCAAACGCTATGACGCACCGTGGAAGGACATCGAGGCCCAAGGTTGGATCGCCCCCGCCGAATGCGTCGAGGTGCGGGTGACGATGACCGACAACGAACGGATGCTCTACGCGGTCGCCGAGCCGGAGGAACGGTACAAACTGTGCTCGACAGCCAGGTCGAAAATCGCTGTGGTCAAGTCGATCCTGGCCAAACATCCCGGAGAGCCGACGCTGGTGATCGGCGCCTATCTGGACCAGCTCGAAGAGCTCGGCGCCGAGTTGGACGCACCGGTCATCCAGGGATCGACACGTAACGCCGAACGGGAGGCGCTCTTCGAGGCGTTCCGCCGCGGCGAGATCAAGACCCTGGTGGTCTCCAAGGTCGCGAATTTCTCCATCGACCTTCCGGAAGCCTCGGTTGCGGTTCAGGTTTCGGGCACGTTCGGCTCGCGTCAGGAGGAGGCGCAGCGTCTGGGCCGGCTGTTGCGCCCCAAACATGACGGCGGCGGAGCCATCTTCTACTCGGTGGTCGCCCGCGACAGCCTGGACACCGACTACGCCGCCCACCGCCAGCGCTTCCTTGCCGAGCAAGGTTACGGCTACGTCATCACCGACGCCGACGACCTGCTGGGTCCGGCGATCTGAGGACTAGCGGCGGCTCTGTCGCCCGACCGCGGCCGCGGTGGACGACGCCCGCTGCCCCTGCCTGCCAGCCTCCGCCGGCCTTTGCCCTGCGGCGTCCCGCCCGACCTGCACCCGGGCCGTGACGGTGTCACGGAGAGCTCGCGCCCTGACCGGCTCGGACTTCGCCGAGGGCTGCAGGTCTTCCACCGCGGCCGGCGTG
>Ga0180435_10003165_pt1 | contig 16603 bp, 14 predicted proteins | sample SS_ome_3_FD_132467 | JGI IMG/M metagenome (GOLD analysis project Ga0180435, IMG submission 132467) | Hypersaline lake sediment archaeal communities from the Salton Sea, California, USA - SS_3_S_1 metaG | ecosystem: Environmental > Aquatic > Non-marine Saline and Alkaline > Hypersaline >...
ATCTGCGTCAAAAACCACCTGCACCGTTTGAGTCGGTTTCATATTCAACGTCGTTTGAAGGGCATGCACCATCGCCTCGCAATCGTACTGGTCCGCAATATCCTCGGGGACGATTATGATGGCCTCGGCGTCATGGGCAAACAGCTCCATATTATCGGTAACAGCCAATTGTTTTTCCGTATCTCCCCCCTTTATGCCGGCCAGGTTGGATGTATCACCGCCGGTTTCCACAACCGGTGTTGTCATGCGTCGCATCAAACGTTCACAGGAACTGTGGGTAAAGGCAATGCCGCCGATAATTTTATACTGGACCGCCATACCCGCTGCAAGCAACAGGAGTCTCGGCAATAGCCCGTAAAACAGCACCGCAAGCAATAAAAACGGCCACCAGGCGGCAAGGTCCGGGGTGCCCAGGTGATAGATTCCATCCTTCAGCACCATACGACTTCCTTCCACCTGGGAAAGGGTGGGGTGGGCGGTTGCAGGCGGCAGCAGCCACGACCAGGGCCGGGCGATGGCTTCAACCAGTTTGTATACAGCATCAGAGCTTAACTGAATAGTCGACTGCCACCCAAATGCCAGGTCCGTGCCTATAATTTTAAAGACGCTTCCGGCCAAGACGCCCAGATTAAATCCGACACCGAGGGTCTGCGCCAGGTTAAACAGGGGCCAATAAAATACCGCACCGTAAATTCGGTTTCGTCCCCGCACGAATCCGGAGAGGGCTTTCAGCCGATGGCGTTTGGCAGCGGGGAGTTTTCCGGCTGAGCGGGCGATGAGACGGGTATAGATTGTTGACACAACGGCTCCAAGAAAAAGACGGGCTATGGAGTGCCGGTGCAGCAACCCCAGCCATCTCCGAAACAGGCTGAACAAGAGCAGCAGGAATACGAGTAACAGTTGGAAAAAAACAAACACGCCGATGTAGGAGGATACGTTCACGGGATCCTCGCCGTTATACTGGAGGAAGGCAAAGGCCAGTCCCACACCGGTTCCGGCGGCAATCAGAAAAGCAAATACCAGAAGAAGCCTGAAAAGTTCATGATACAGAGCTCCGGGAGAGACCATGTCGTGATAAGCAGGCTCCTGTCTGCGGGCGTTAAGCCATAATCGAAGGGCGCTGCGCCGGTTTACGGGCCGGTCGAATCCATTTTTTTCTAAATCCGGCAAGACCTTATCCAAAAAAATCCGACGGTCCCGTTGATTTATTTCCGTTTCGGCATTGCCGTCGTCCTGACCCATAAAATATTCCAAGTCAATCAGGTCGCCAATTTTCCATTTGTATGCCATCATCCAAACCTATCCGATTCCTTCCCAAGAATCAAATCGAAATATACTTCCAGGCAAAACGGTACAGCAATAAAAGATATGGAGACAATTTACTCTCAGCCGTTGCAATCATCCCCGCAGAAGCGTTAAAAAATGTGAAATGAAAGGGCTATAAACTACTTTACAAACCAGTCCTTTTTGTATAATAAACCCATTTTACACAAGTGGTTTTCCTTGGTTGTTCATAGGCGGGCGGCTTGAAACCAGCGCCGGAATGATCTTTAATCTGCTGCTAGTTATAAATCCAAAATGCCTGGGTGGCGGAATTGGTAGACGCAAGGGACTTAAAATCCCTCGGAGTGAATCTCTGTACGAGTTCGATTCTCGTCCCAGGCACCAATAATGTTAAAAAACTATTTCCAAACGATTGTCGGCATTTTTCGTTCAGGCAACCTGAAATATTTAGGCTTGGAATATCCCAGCATCATGGCATATTGATGAGTGTGACCCTCCGGTAAGCCTACCGTATCTTTGAGCGGCTGCCATGATTGAAGCGCTCCATGAAGAAGTCCGGCCCAGCAGGTACCGATACCCATGGTTTGAGCCGTTAACTCCAGGTAGGACAGGGCAAGTATGACATCTGCCATACCGCCGGCAGAGGCGGCGGGTGCTGATGCAATAACCACCGCAGGGGCATTTCTCAGTACAACATCCAATCCCATATCCCAAGCGCCGATGATCAAGGGGATATAAGGAAGCTTGGCCGCTTCCGGATCGTTTTCCTGCATGTGTCTCATGGCATCCACAGTTTGACCGGCCAAATGTTTAATGTCATCTTTATCCGTATAAACAGTCCACAGAACACTCTGGCTATTGCCGCCGGTTGGCGCATAGCGAGCTACTTCGATCAGTTTCTGAAGTGTTTCCTTTTCTACCGGTTTTTCTTTGAAAGAACGAACCGAGCGTCGGGAGCGAAGAAACTGGACAGCCTGTTCTTCATTGATAACCAAATTTTTGTTGATTGGCCGGCAAGCTTCAATCGGAACCTTCTCATGGCTGAGTGCTCCATGTGGACAAACGGCGACACAGTGGCCGCAAAGCAGGCACACCTGTTCACCGCCGGGTACCATTGACGGAAAATTTTCATTGTCCGCAGCCTGGATAATGACCACGGGGCACTCATTAGCGCAGACAGCGTCTTTTTTACATTTTTCTTGATCAATAATCAAAAATCCCATTATGCCACCTTCCCTTCATTTTTAGTAGTCATGGATTATCCTGGTTGACGTTCAAAGCGGTTGAATATGCTACGTGATTCTTTTCACTTTCCGACCACGGGTGCTACCTGTCGCCAAATGGCATCAGTCTCTTGCTGGATAAGCTCAAATAATTTTTCCGGAACATTACCCCGGTCAAAATTTCTTTGAAGGCTGTAGGCCATCTGCTCAAACGGGCTGTACTCATAGCCAAACTGTATTATACCAACACCATATACCAGAAGGAAATTTTCTGTTCCAAGCCGTGCCCACTGCACTACGTGAACTAACTCATGAAAGAACAGACTCTCTGTCTTACAGCGTTCATGTACAAAAAATGTATCATTGTAAGTAATGCCGGCCAGCGGCATATGCTCCATTGCCGAAAACTCTTCAAGACCGAAATGGCTGAGCGGAGGAAACGGCACCGCAGCAACAATGACAACCTTGGTTTCCTGCAGAATTTTATCCGGAAAATAGTGTCGGAGTCTTGTGAAACCATGAGAGCCGACAGCTGTAGCTTCAGCTTGATGCGCCGCCAGCAGGTCTTCTATCCATTTCGTCACACCGGGCAGAGCCGAGTGGAACTTCTTAATGATTTCAGATCCGTTCATTTTTGTCACTACATTAGATTAACAAAAAACAGTTGCTGTATTCAAAGCATACAACAAAACCTGAAACATGCAACGGCAAATTTTTAATAAGGTTGAGCGGCAACTCTAAGCTTTCCATATAACCCAAGTTATGGTATAGCACCGGACAATCGTTCCGGATAAGAATGACACTTAACCATATTGGATAATTCATGAAACTAAAAAATAGGTCTCCCTTATTCATTTTTAAGGGGTTTACCCTCATCGTCATTTTTATTATTGTCAGCCCATTATCTGCATTCGCCTTGCTGGCAATTCCGGTGCCGGACAGTGAAATGGGGTCATTGACAAAAGGCACCCGATTCGTCGGGTTGAACATGACGCTAAAGAGTCAAGACGCTGAAAATCCAAGCTCCATTTTTACGAATATCGAGAAAACAGACAACTCCAGATATAAAGTTAACGCATATGGCGGATATTTCATAAAGGACCTTTTTGCGCTGGGCGGCAAGTGGCAATATGACTATACCAAAAACGACAATTCGCTGACCGACAATGAGATATCCCGGGTACAAGTTGTTAAGCAATATAATACGCTTGGTTTTATCATGCGCCATTACCTGCCGATTGATGACTCGGGTCGCTTCTCCCTGTTTGTTGAAACAGGAGTGGATTTTGGATACGGCAAAGAAGTTAAAAAGGAAACGCTGGAAAACAATATTGACCGAACTGTGACCCGCAACTATGTATTGGATATCGGCGTCACTCCCGGAATCATGGCGTTTATAGATAAGGGTGTAGCGGTTGAAGCCAGCGTTAATGTCCTGGGGCTAAGATCGGAATGGGGAGAATATGATTTTAACAACGGCGAACGAAAAGGTCACAATTCATCAACTGATCTTGATTTTACCGTTAACTTGTTGAGCCTTTTTCTGGGCGTCACTTATTATTTTTAAAAGGGTCTTATGATGAATTCAGGTCGACACCTTAAAATCATTTTACCTTTGATGCTGGGTATCGTCACAAGCCTTGCCGCCTGCGTGGATGACGACTATTTCGGCGCTTCCGATTTCAATGAAATCCTGGAGTTTTCCGTTCCGGGCCAATCGGGAGCTACCAGCATCAATAGAAGCGAAGGCACGGTTACGCTCTCCGTTGCCAACGGAATCGACCGGTCCGCTCTGATGCCCGGCATGTTTGAAGTTTCCAATTTTGCAACCGTGACGCCAAGAAGGTACGAGGAAAGGGATTTTACAGAACCTGTTGAATTTATTGTGAAGTCGGAAAGCGGCAGAAAGCGAACATGGGCCGTAATCATCTCAGAGTTGGGCGAAAATCCCCAACTGGAAAATAGTGATTTCGACCTCTGGTATGAAACATCCGCAGGAATCATAAACCCGATTATTTATGAAGAGCCCGGGGAAAGCGAAGGCAGCACCATCTGGGCAACTGCCAACTACGGGCTTACCAACTACGGGGCAGAGCCGAACACCACGCCGGTGGATCTGGGCGAGGATAATTTTGCCGTAAAACTGGTAACGGTTCAAGCACCGGCCGTTGTACCGCTGGCAGCGGCCACCCTGTTTACCGGACGGTTTGAATTAAACATAATCAATCCGCCGGAATCCGCCATTTTCGGCGCATCTTTTTCCGAAAGACCGTCGGGATTCAGGGTTAACTATGTTTATGTGCCCGGGGATGAAAATATCGGCATCACGGCTGATGAGTGTGACATATATGTTTTACTGGAAAAACGAGACGGCGACGACATCGCACGGGTGGCCACCGGCTGGTTCCGGGACGGCACGGACACGGGAACGGATGAGTGGACGCTTCTGGAAGTGGAGTTGAAATACGGAGAACTCACTGCCGCAGACCCCGAATTCGAATATGCCGACATCAAGTCCGGGGAGACTTGGGCTGATCCGGATGAAACCCCAACCCATATCAGCGTTGTTTTTTCCTCCAGCGCCAGGGGTGATGTCTATGAAGGCGCCATCGGCAGCATGCTGGTCGTGGATGACTTTGAACTGATTTATTAACAGCGAATACTTTTAGATTAATTCATGCCTCCATTTTAAGCACCCGTAGCATCAGGCAGATCCGGTAACTAATTCTATCGATTATTCGCCTTTTAAAATCTCCTCAAGTAAGTATTTTTGCTAACTGCCCGGCTGATAGGGCGTCAGCGTACATGCATGGCAGGACTCGTAGTTTTTACCTTGACTTGTTTGATTTAGCTCTTACGTTTTCGATAAAATACAACTTTTAACCAAAGGAGATTTTCATGGAAAATGTAGAAAACGGGCTCTTTGTCAGCGTGGAGTATACCGGAACTTTGGAAAATGGCGACGTATTCGATACCAGCAGTGGGCGCGAACCCCTTGAGGTTCAGATGGGTGCGGGCCAGTTAATCAAGGGGTTTGAAAACGCCCTGTTGGGAATGGCGCTGAATGAAAAAAAAGTGTTCACCATCGAACCCGAAGATGCATATGGAATCAGGAGCGAAGACAATGTCCATTCCTTTGCAAGAAGCGAAGTTCCTCCGGAAATGAATCCCGAGGAAGGGCAAACGGTTGTGCTGACATCACCGGACGGGCAGCAGATACCGGCCCGTATTACGGATGTTAACCAAGAGCAGGTCACCGTAGACCTGAACCACCCCCTGGCCGGGGAAGCCCTGACATTCGACATAGAAATTGTCGGCATCAGCGACACCCCCACGCAGCAGTCGGAAGGATGTCATGGCTGTGGCGGCGGCGATGAGTCCTGCTGCAGTTGATACGTTGAATGACGTAAAGCGGCTACGCTAATAACAATTGGTGGAAAAGGAGAAACGCGGGGTACGACCGCATTCTCCTTTTTATCATTCAGGTCATTGAATTTTCACTCTCCCTCTTTTCTTGCTTCAATTTTCAGGTCAACTATTGGATTTTTGTTATAATTCAAAGATGTTGATCTAAAGTGGTTGACAGGAGCATCATAGGGTTTTATATGTGTTTTTGGCATAATACAGGTGAATACCAGCATCTTTATTATGCACCCTTACCGGAAGAGGCGGCTCCATGGCATCAGTCAACGGCAAAAAACGATCCTATAAAATAATCGGTGTGACTATCGGGAATGTGATGCCGGTGAAACCTGTGGCGTTGAATTTGGCTATGTTGCGCCGAACTCCGACGAAAAAAAATTATATTGATGTTTGCTCAATGAAAGGCTAATAGATTTAGGTTTGGAAGTCTGAATAAAATACAACGTTTTCCAGGGGGAATATATGAAAGTTCTAGTTAGTGATAAACTGGGTGAAGTCGGAGTTCAGATGTTAAGGGATGAAGAAGGTGTGGATGTTGATGTTAAAACGGATCTTACTCCCGAGGAACTGAAGGGCATTATTGGCGAGTACGATGCTCTGGTGATAAGAAGTGCAACCAAGGTTACGGCAGATCTGCTTGAGGCTGCAGACAAACTGAAAGTCGTCGGCAGGGCGGGGATCGGACTGGATAATGTGGATATCCCTGCAGCAACCAAAAAGGGTGTCGCTGTCATGAATACACCGGGGGGCAATGTGGTGACAACGGCCGAGCATGCGGTTTCAATGATGATGGCGCTGACGCGGAACATACCGCAGGGCACGGCCTCGCTAAAAGACGGCCGATGGGACAAAAAGCTGCTTCAGGGCAGGGAAATATTCAACAAAATGCTGGGGGTAATAGGCCTGGGAAACATCGGATCCATTGTCGCCGACAGGGCGCGGGGCCTTAAAATGAAAGTCATTGTCTATGATCCCAATGTGACGGGTGACAAGATTGAAAAGTCGGGGTTTAAAAGCGTGAGTCTCGAAGAACTTTATGCGGAATCGGATTACATTACGGTACATGTTCCGAAAATAAAAAGCACGACCGGGCTTTTGAATAAAGAGGCCTTCGCCAAGATGAAAGACGGGGTTATGATTATTAACTGCGCAAGGGGCGGTATTGTGGATGAGGCGGACCTTTATGAAGCCCTGAAGTCGGGGAAGGTCGGTGGTGCGGCCCTTGATGTTTTTGAAACGGAACCCCCCGGCAAGTCCCCGCTTTTTGAGTTGGACAATGTTATCGGCACGCCCCACTTAGGGGCATCCACGAGGGAGGCTCAAACCAATGTCGCAGTCGCTGTGGCCGAGCAGATTATTGCACTGTTGAAGCATAATACCGTCATCAATGCGGTTAACGTTCCATCAGTGACGGGCGACCTTCTAAAGAAGCTGAGTCCGTATCTGACCATTGCCGACCGCATTGGCCGCCTCCAGGCCCAATTGATAAAGGGGCCGATAAAAGAGGTGGTTATTGAGTATACCGGTGACTTTAAAGGTCTGGATATGTCTCCTGTCACCACCGCTTTGATAAACGGATTGCTGTCCCCCCTTGTTAAAGAGGCCGTGAATGCCGTGAATGCTCCCATTATTGCGAAAGAAATGGGAATTAAAATCACGGAGACGGTAAGCCAGGAAACGGAAGATTATACCAACCTGATCACGGTGACGCTGATCACTTCGGAAATGTCGAATATTGTTGCCGGAACCATATTCGGGAAGAATGACGCCAGGGTTGTGAGACTGAATAATTTCCGCCTCGAGATGATTCCCGAAGGGCATATGGCGGTCATTCATAATCTGGATAAACCGGGCGCCATAGGGAGCATCGGAACAACCCTCGGAGAGAACAATATTAATATCGGCAGGATGCAGGTCGGACAGGAGGATGACGGGGAAAGGAATATTATTTTCCTGAAACTGGATACTCCGTTGCCTGAGGATGTAGTGAAGCAACTCACTGAACTGCCCATGGTAAAATCAGTGATTCCTTTGGAGCTATGACACTATCGGAGGGACCCATGACAGAGAACAAAGAATTCGTAATGAAAGACAGTGACGGAGGGGAAAAGAAAGATTCGGACTCCCGGCTACCGGCGATTAATTTTTCAACGTTTATCTTTTCGTTGAATTCCTCAGCCCTGGTGCATCTTGGTCTGGTTGAAGATCCGGCCTCGGGACAGAAGTCAAAAAATCTCCCGGTTGCCAAGCAAACCATCGATATTATTGGAATGCTTGAAGAAAAGACGAAAGGCAACCTCACCGATGACGAGGAAAAACTTTTAAAGAATCTTCTTCATGACCTGCGGATAATGTATGTCAAGGAAAGTAAATAACCATATAAAGAGGTTACAGATGATTATACAAAAAATCAGGAATAAGATCTTTTATGGCCGCATGTTCTTTATCACTTTCATTATGGCAACCGCCGTAATGCTTGTTTCCTTCACAGCGGAAAAAACAGATGCCAAACCAAAAGACGTGATGATGGTTCCGGCAAGTTTCAGTGATCTGGCTGACTCTGTCAGCCCCGCCGTGGTTAATATCAGGACGGAAAAAACAACAAAAACAGGCGGCTTCAGACATTTTTCCCGGCGCCCCTTTGGCCGAAACAATGATCCGTTCGAAGACTTTTTTGAACGATTTTTCGGAAACGAAATGCCCAGGGAACATAAGGAACGAAGTCTGGGATCGGGCTTTTTGGTGGACAAGGACGGTTACATTGTAACCAATAATCACGTCGTGGAAAATGCCGATGAGATAAAAGTCAGGCTAAAAAACGGAGATGATTTCGACGCCAGTGTTATCGGCCGCGACCCCAAGACCGATCTGGCACTGATAAAAATTGACAACGGGGGCAACCTGCCCTTTCTAAATCTGGGTGATTCCGAAAAACTGAAGGTAGGGCAGTGGGTTGTTGCCATAGGCAGTCCCTTTGGTTTGGAACAGACCGTAACCGCCGGCATTGTAAGTGCCAAGGGGCGGGTCATCGGTTCGGGGCCGTACGATGATTTTATTCAGACCGACGCGTCCATTAACCCCGGTAACAGCGGGGGGCCATTGCTGAACATGGACGGTGAAGTCGTGGGAATTAATACGGCCATTATTTCCGGTGGCCAGGGAATCGGCTTTGCAATTCCGGCGAATCTTGCAAAGGGGATTATCGGTCAGTTGAAAACAACCGGAGAGGTGACGCGGGGATTTCTCGGTGTATCCATACAAAATATCAGCGAAGAGCTTGCAGAATACTACGGTATAAAAGACGGCAAGGGCGTCATCGTTGCCGAAGTCGTACCGGGGGCGCCGGCCGACAAAGCCGGCATTGAGGTGCAGGATATTATCATCGAAGTCAATGGTGAAAAAATAGACGACAACCGGCGCCTTTCCGCCATGATTGCGGCAATTGAAGTGGGCAAAATAGTTGAAATTAAAGCCCTTAGAGACGGAAAAGAGAAAACGTACAAAGTGGAAATCGGACGGATGAGTGATGACGGCATCGCTTCCGCTCCGAAGAAAACGGATTCGGAAAGTGACCTGGGAATGAATGTCGCCGAATTGACGCCGGAAATGGCCAGGCGATTGAATATTAATGAAAAAACCGGTGTGGTGGTTACAGAGGTCAAGGCAGGCACCAAGGCGGAAGAGGCCGGTATTATGCATGGTGATATCATTAAAGAAATAAACCATAAACCGGTCAATACCATCAGTGAATATAACGAAATTATAGATGATATCGACAAGGGCGATTCTATTCAGATGTTCATCAAGAGGAGTAACGAAGGGTTTATCGTCATAAAACTCGAAAAGTGAAAAGCCTTTCCCCGGCAAAGATAAACCTCTTCCTCGAGGTTGTTGAAAAACGTCAGGACGGGTATCATAATTTGAGGACCCTGATGTGCCTCGTTTCCCTGTATGATACCATTATCCTTGACATGAAGGCCGACGGGATCAGGGTATCCTGTGATCACCCACGGGTGCCCGAGGATGAGACCAACCTGGCCTATAGGGCGGCGGATATTTTTTTCAGGTCCCTTCAACAGCAGGGCAACCTTGGAATTACAATAAAAAAAAACATACCGGTCGGCGGGGGCTTGGGCGGCGGCAGCAGTAATGCCGCAACCGTGCTCCTGGAACTTAACCGGCACTATGATTTTCCGTTTACCGGCGAGCAGCTTCATGTCATGGGAAAGGAGCTGGGGGCTGATGTACCCTTTTTTATATTGGGCAAAACAGCCCTTGCCACGGGAATCGGCGACATTCTGGAGGTGCATGCCGGGCTGCCGCCGTATCATGTTTTACTGGTCAATCTCGGGTTCAGTGTATCCACGGCCATGGTTTTTAAAAAGGTGAATTTGGGATTGACAAAACGTAAAAAAATAAATAAAAATACCCCTTTTAACGACACGTCGTCGGATATTCAGGATCGATTATATAATGATCTTGAAACAGTTACAATTGCCATGCATCCGGAAATCAACATGGTAAAGCGCATGCTGATTGAATCCGGCGCGCTGGGGGCATTAATGACCGGCAGCGGGCCCACCGTATTCGGTCTTTTTTCTGATGCCGGAGGTGCTGAAAGGGCATATGGCTCCTTGACGCGTTACAGTAAGAAACAGAAATTTCTTGCTGAAATTATTACTTAAATTGCTTTGCTGGGGCGTAGTCAAGTGGCTTAAGACACAGGATTTTGATTCCTGCATTCGGAGGTTCGAATCCTCCCGCCCCAGCCATCAAAGAATAAGGGCGACCCCCTTTTTTATTTTTTTGGGGAATTGGTATGGATCATATGGAAAAAAACGGGATTGTCGTTTTTTCAGGAAATTCCAATCCTGAGCTGACAGCGAAGATTTGTAAGTATCTGAATCTGCCTCTTGGGGATGCAAAAGTAAAAACATTCAGCGACGGGGAAATACAAATAGAAATTAATGAGAATGTTCGTCTGCGTGATATATTTGTCGTCCAGTCCACCTGCTCTCCGGTAAACGATAACCTGGTTGAGCTGCTTTTAATGATTGACGCGCTTAAACGCTCATCCGCGAAGCGGGTGACCGCTGTTATCCCCTATTACGGATACTCGAGGCAGGATAAAAAAGTGGCCCCCCGGGTTCCCATCAGTGCAAAAATGGTGGCCGATCTGTTGACGGTGGCGGGAGCCAACAAGATCATCACAATGGATCTTCATGCCGGCCAGATTCAAGGATTTTTCAATATCCCGGTGGACAACCTTTTTGCAGCGCCTGTTCTGCTTGATCATATTCGAAAAGCTTACGAAGGCGATATTGTCGTGGTGTCGCCCGATGCCGGGGGCGTGGAAAGGGCAAGGGCATTTGCAAAGCGGGTTAATGCGGGTCTTGCCATTGTTGACAAGAGAAGGGATGCCCCGAATGTGGCAAAAGCAATGGCGGTAATCGGAGATGTCAAGAATAAAGTGGCCATTATACTAGATGATATGGTGGATACCGCAGGAACGTTGACTGAAGCGGCGGCGGCATTGAGCAGGGAAGGCGCCAAGGAAGTGCACGCGTATTGCTCGCATCCGGTTCTTTCCGGTCCTGCCGTGGACAGGATCAATGAGTCAAATCTGAAAAGTGTGGTGGCGACGGATACAATCCCACTGAGGGAGAAGGCGGCAGCCTGTGACAAGATCAAGGTCCTTTCAATTTCCGGGCTGGTTGGTGAAGCTATCATTCGGAGTTTTAACGGCGATTCCGTCACATCCCTGTTTGTATAAATTATATGGTTAGATAGTCAATCGTCAAGGAGGTACACCTTTTGGAAACAATAGAATTGAAAGCAGATATAAGAACAACAAGCGGCAAAGAGGCCGCAAAGGCGATGAGGCGCGGCGGTCGCATCCCTGCGGTGCTATATGGAGCCGACACCGATGCCGTGTCCCTTTCCGTGGAAGTGAGGGATTTAGAGACGCTCTTTCGAAAAAGCGGCAGCGGCTATCAGCTCATCGACCTGGTTTTTGGTGACGGAAAAGAAAAAAAGCAGGTCATGATAAAAGAACTTCAGACGGATCCCGTTACGGCAGCCCTGCTTCATGCAGATTTTTACGAAGTGGCGATGGATCGAAAAATTGCGGTTGCGGTTCCGGTTACCACCGTAGGAAAATGCGAGGGCGTTGAAATGGGCGGTGTCCTCCAGATCATACGGCGTGAACTTGAAGTGCTTTGTTTCCCGAATAAAGTTCCGGAAAACATAGAGGTCGATATCACCGATCTCGAGATTGGAGACTCGATTCATATCGAGGAGCTCGATTTTGAAGAAGGCGTGGAGCCGACTGCAGAAGGAAAACTGACGGTGCTCATCATCAGTGCTCCGCAGAAGGAAGAAGAAGAGGAAGAGGAAGAAGAAGGCGTCGAAGGCGAAGAGGGTGAAGAAGGCGCAGAAGCCTCGGAAGAGACTAAAGAAGACGCATCGGGATCTGAAGAATAGCTGGCCTCGGTTATGACAGAAACGCGCATCCGTCTTGTTGCCGGACTTGGTAATCCGGGCAGTGATTATGCGGAAACCCGTCATAACGCAGGGTTCATGGTGGTGGATGACATCGCTGATGAATATGACATCCCGATGTCGAAAAGGAAGTTTAATGTTCAGTACGGCACCGGCAATATCGGAAATGAAAAGGTGGTGCTTGCAAAACCCCAGTCATTTATGAACCGGGTCGGGCAGCCCATTAAAACGCTGGCTGAATATTTCAAGATATCCGGCGAGGAGATGCTGGTCGTTCATGATGACATCGATCTCGCTTTTGAAAGATTAAAAATAAAAATGAAAGGAGGGCATGGCGGACATAATGGAGTAAGATCACTAATCGAGGCCTTTGGGGATGGGAATTTCGCCCGTCTCCGTGTCGGCATCGGTCGTCCTGAAGGCAATAAAAGTGTTACGGATCAAGTACTCGGACGATTCTCAAAAGATGAAAAAATTATCTTGGAAAGAATAATAACACTTGCCAAGGACGCTGCCGTGACAATTCTCTGTTACGGTATTCAGGAAGGGATGAACAGATTTAACCAAAAACACAAAGCTTTAAATGGAGGATAATATGGAATTTGTAATGGAAAATATTCCATTGACATGCACGCTGGTAGGAGTTGCCGGTATTCTATTTTCCCTGATTCTTGCCGGAATCGTAAAATCCGCGCCGGCTGGAAATGAAAAAATGCAGGAAATTGCTGGAGCGATCCAGGAAGGTTCCATCGCTTATCTGAACCGTCAGATGAAAAGCATGGGCATTACCGGTATTATAATTTTTATCGTTATTTATGCAACCATGGGTGCCACAACCGCCGTTGGGTTTGCCATTGGAGCCATTGCGTCTTTCCTTGCAGGTTATATCGGAATGCGCGTATCCGTTCTTGCAAATGTCAGAACTGCAGAAGCTGCAAAAAACGGACTGGCAAAAGCTCTTGGAATGGCCTTCAGAGGCGGCTCTGTTACCGGTATGATCGTTGCCGGTCTGGCCCTTACATCCGTGGCAGGCTACTACACGTATACCCATGATGTTGTTGCTCTCGTCGCTCTCGGTTTTGGTGGAAGCCTGATTTCCATTTTTGCCCGTCTCGGCGGCGGAATCTTCACCAAGGGGGCCGACGTTGGTGCCGATCTTGTTGGCAAGGTCGAGGCCGGTATCCCCGAGGATGATCCCAGAAACCCGGCGACCATCGCTGATAACGTTGGCGATAATGTCGGCGACTGTGCCGGAATGGCGGCGGATCTTTTCGAAACCTATGCAGTTACAGCAGTTGCGGCTATGCTCATCGGGCATCTTCTGTTCCCGGATTATAAAATGGCAACAATGTTTCCGCTGGTCCTTGGCGCCATCTCCATTATTGCTTCCATGATCGCCGTATTTTTCGTACGTCTCGGCAGCAGCGAGTATATCATGGGTGCACTTTACAAGGGAATGTTCGGTTCGGCAATTCTCGCAGGTATTGTATTTTACTATGCATCTCTTAAGTTCATGGGCGATATACCCGAGTTCGGAGCAATGAATATTTACTACTGCACACTGATCGGTCTTATACTGACAGTAGTTATCGTTATCATTACCGAATACTATACCGGTATTTACAAACCAGTTAAAGATATTGCCGAAGCATCCACAACCGGCCACGGCACCAACATCATCTCGGGTCTGGCCGTCAGTATGCAGGCGACTGCGGCACCGGTTCTGGTGATTTGCCTCAGCATTGGTCTGGCCTATCACTTCGCAGGTCTCTATGGTATCGCCATGGCTGCTATCTCCATGCTCTCCATGACAGGCATGGTCATCGCAATTGACGCATACGGCCCCATCACGGATAATGCGGGCGGAATCGCGGAGATGGCTGAAATGGACGAAAGCGTTCGTGCCGTTACGGATCCGCTTGACGCGGTTGGAAATACAACTAAAGCGGTCACAAAAGGGTATGCCATCGGTTCAGCCGGTCTTGCCGCGCTCGTTCTTTTTGCATGCTATGTGATCGAGTTCTCACTGCACGGCGAAAAAGGAACAACCATCAGGTTTGACCTGTCCGATGTTGACGTTATTATCGGCCTGTTCATCGGTGGCCTGCTGCCTTACCTCTTCGCATCCATTGCAATGAAAGCGGTGGGTAATGCCGGCGGCGCGGTTGTTGATGAAGTACGCCGACAGTTCCGTGAAATTCCGGGCATTATGGAAGGTACGGCAAAACCGGACTATGGTGCATGTGTTGATATCGTCACCAAGTTCGCTCTTAGAGAAATGCTGGTTCCCGCGCTTCTTCCGGTAGCTGCTCCGCTGATTGTCGGCTTCCTTTTAGGAAAAGTCGCACTCGGCGGCCTTTTGATCGGAAGTATTGTCACCGGTATTTTTGTTGCTCTTTCCATGACCACGGGTGGAGCTGCATGGGACAATGCAAAGAAATACATTGAGGATGGAAATCTTGGTGGAAAAGGTTCTGATGCCCACAAGGCGGCAGTAACCGGTGATACGGTAGGCGACCCTTACAAAGATACCGCAGGGCCGGCTGTTAACCCGATGATTAAAATTCTGAATGTTGTAGCTCTTTTAATGGTACCGTTCCTTATGTAATCATTGAGAAACAGGTACGATCTACTTAAAAGGGCCGGCTGAAAACAGCCGGCCCTTTTTTTGTTGTTGATTAATGGTGCATTGTTTGATATAGTTGAAAATTATTAAAGAAAATGAATCGATATAGTATCTTAATACGGGTGGTGCAATAATGGCGGAAAACGCAGCAAAGAAACAACAGGTAAACAGAGAATTTAATCCCGGTGATCTTGCGGTCTATCCTGCCCATGGCGTTGGCCGTATAGAAGCAATTGAGACCAGAGAAATCGGCGGCAACAAGCAAGAGTTTTACATTATGAAAATTCTTGAAAACAGCATGGTGATCATGATCCCCATCAGCAATGTCGAATCCGTGGGGCTTCGAAGCGTCATCGGCAAAAGTGAGATTAAAAAAGTATACAAGGTAATGAAATCCAAAAAAGGGGCCGCGCTCGATAATCAGACCTGGAACCGACGCTATCGCGAGTATATGGATAAAATCAGAACCGGCTCTCTTTATGATGTGGCAGAGGTGTTCAGGGATCTGTTTTTGTTAAACGGGTCAAAAAATCTTTCTTTCGGCGAGCGAAAACTTTTAGATACCGCCAAGGGGCTGCTGCTCAAGGAACTGTGCACAGCCAAGAATAAAGATGAAAAATTTGTAATGGCAGAGATAGAATCTCTGTTTGAAGCAAGCCGAACTTAAACCTTCCGCATGTCTGCCGGAGATCCTTTTGAGATAATCGTGGAGGAGACCGATTCCGGCAGGCGACTTGATACTTACATCTCGGCCAAGCGTCCCCATCTCACCAGAAATTCCGCAGCATCTCTTATAAACAACGGTGAAATAGTTGTTTCCGGCTGCCGAAAGAAAGCATCCTATAAGGTGAAAACCGGGGATACGATAACCGGGGAGATTGAAGAAGCCGAACCCCCCATACCGCCCCCTCTGCCGGAACCCATTCCTCTTCATATTCTTTTTGAAGATAACTATCTAATTGTTATCGACAAGCCTGCCGGTATGGTGGTGCATCCTTCACCGGGTCATGCGAGAAACACCCTCGTCAATGCGCTTTTGAACTATTTTCCGGATATCCGTCATATAGGCGATGAATCGCGATCAGGCATTGTTCATCGGCTTGATAAGGATACATCCGGAGTCATGCTGGTTGCAAAAACAGAGCATGTGCATCGAGACATATCATCATTTTTTAAAACACGGCGGCATGTACAAAAACGATACCTTGCCTTGGTATATGGAAGAATGGATGAAACGAGCGGTAGAATTGATCTTCCCCTCGGGCGTCATCCGGTGGACAGAAAAAAAATATCCGTTAACAGCAACCGCCCGAAAGACGCGGAAACCTTTTGGACCGTAAGGGAAGAGTATAAAGGGCTGAGCCTTTTGGAGCTGGAGATTAAAACCGGGCGGACACACCAGATCCGGGTTCATTGCGCCGCAACACATCACCCGGTGGTGGGGGACACGGTATATGGGAGCCGGAAAACCCTAAACCGCATTAAGGATAAAGCAACAAGGGAATTGATTCAGGGTGTTAAACGGCAGATGCTTCACGCATGGAAG
>Ga0180435_10003166_pt1 | contig 16602 bp, 14 predicted proteins | sample SS_ome_3_FD_132467 | JGI IMG/M metagenome (GOLD analysis project Ga0180435, IMG submission 132467) | Hypersaline lake sediment archaeal communities from the Salton Sea, California, USA - SS_3_S_1 metaG | ecosystem: Environmental > Aquatic > Non-marine Saline and Alkaline > Hypersaline >...
AATCGAAGGGTAATTGGGAGATCCGGGTTTGTCTGCCGTAAAAATACTTCCATCAGTATCGACAATACCTCGAAGAGTATGTTTAGCAAGATTCCAATCAGACATTATGCTATCAGGAATAGTTACACAGATTGATTTGCCTGCACCGTAAGGAAGACCAAAAAACTCAACTAGATCGTAAAAAGCCTCCTTTGAACCGAAAGTCATACGGAGACCCCTATATCGCTCAACAATCCTAACTTCCTTATCCCAAACGGAAAGAATTAAGTGCTGGACAAACTCGAAATAATCCTTATCTGTAACAGGACTTCCCACAATACCTATTGTGTACTTAGAGCCTTTATGGTGTATGAATCCGTCACCGATGATTATACCTACAAGCTCTGCTAACTGCTCTAAATAAGCAAAATCTGGTTGTTGTAACAGACCCATCATCAATCAAATAGAAGGCATAGATATTGAAATAGGTTATGAGACCATGTCCTGTGTCTTGTGAAAATTTCCGGGTAAACTAGAACTCCTACTTCTTCTCCTTGCTCTCGAGCTGCCTCTGGAAGGTCTCTGTGACGTCTATCATGTATTTGCCTTCCTCGAGCTTGAATACGACAGGTTTCTCCTTGTTGAAGAGCTGCACCAGGTCGAGCTCGAACTTGCCGGGTTCTGTTATCCTTATCGACTCCAGGTCAAGGACCACTGCCTCATCAGGGTCTTCGCTGCCGATTATCTCCTTTACATCCTCTTCTATCTGGACTTTCTGCTCATCGCTGAGTTCTGTCGTGATGGTCTTGGCTTTCTCGAGCGCGTCTTTCTTGACGAAGAACCAGAGTTTGGAACCGCACTCGCAGCCTTTCAGAAGAAGTGTTGAGTCTCCGTCATCATGGAGTTTTCCACATCGTACGCATTGGTGGGGCATATTTTCTAACCTTTCTTTTTCTTCTTTGGTTTACTCTTGCTTTTTGTTCCGGTCGACCTCTTTTTTGTGCTCTTTTTTGCGTCCTGCGTAAGTAGTTGTATCTTGTTGGGATCCTTCTTGATCTCCTTGACTATAGATGCTGGTCCGAGTATGGTCAGGCCCTGCCGGTCTCCGAGGAGAATGTTTATCATCCCCTGCCTTACCTTGTGGAGGCCTGCAGCGTCTTTCATGTTCGGGTATATGACTGCGAGCTCGATGCCTTTGAACTCCGCGTTTATCTCTTCCATCGTGGTCTTGATGAGTTCTGTCTCTTCTTCTTTCTTGAGCCTTCCTTCGAGCAGCACTATCTTGTCCTCTTTAACTGCGTTGAGGAGCTTGCGTATCCTGCCGATGGAGCTGAGTGCCTCGATCTCTGCGTATGGTACGAACTGTAGTGTCAATCCCATTTTCCTATGCCGTTATCCTCATCAACCTGCTATCTCAAAGAGCTTCTCGTAGAAGTCTTCCATGTTCTTGCCTTTCTTGGCTGATATGCCTATGACCTCGTACTGAGGGAATGCTGCCTTGACCTTCTTGAGCTTTGCCCGTTTCAGGTCGAGCTTGTTCCCGACTATCAGCACGGGTATATCGCGTGCTGCGAGGTTGCCTATGATCGTTATGTTGACTTGTGAGAATGGGTCTTTTGTCGCGTCAAGCACCACGACCACCACGTCCATGCTGTCGAGCCACTTGATAGCGTCGATGACGCCCTTGGTCGCTTCCTTGGCGCGCTTCTTTGCCTGGGTGACCTTCATGCCTTTCTTAAGGAAATCTTCATAATCTATTTTTGTGGCGATGCCTGGCGTGTCGACAAGGCTGAAAGAAAGCTCGTTCTTGCCTTTCTTGACAGTGATCCGTTCCTTGATCTGGACTTCGCGTGTCTCGTGCTCGATATTGCTTACAGAACCCATCTCCTCGCCGAGCCAGTCCATGCAGAGCCGGTTAGCGAGGGTTGTCTTGCCGCCGTTCGGCGGACCGTAGAGACCTATCTTTAGTGACTTGCGTTTCTTGAAGATGTCTTTGAACACCTTTTTTACGAATTTCTTCATCAGCTTTATCATCAGGTCACCGTCTTTATTGTGTACATTGCATGTCTGCAGTGTATGTGTTCCTTCCAGAAAATCAGGCAGGCGTTTATATAGCTTTCGGTCACCATATTGGCCGCGGTCAAGCCAGCTTGAGGCTCTCTTTCACTATCTGTTTTACCAGCTGGACATCCTTCTCAACAACACTGTCCCTGAGTTCCATGCGGGCGCTTGCCTTTGCCATGCGTGAGAACCCTACCACCATCCTTGGGGATACTTCGACCAGGTATCTCTTCTCGTTCTCCTTGATATCTGCTATGAAATCTACTATCTCCTGCTCGAACTTCTTTGGGATCTTCACGTCGCCGATCGACTTTGCCTTCTTTACATAGGAAGATATGAACTCCTGCTCTTTCGCAGACAAGGATTGTTTCTTCTTGTTGAGCAACGCTTTGGTTATCTGCTTGAACTCTTCCATGCCGTGCTTCCTGACAAGGAAGGTCAGGTGGAACCGAGAGAGCAGCGCAGCGTCGAAAGGTAGCTGTTTCTTGAGCTCGCTCACTGTGCTTCCGACGAACTTATCGCCTTTAGGGTTTGCTGTCGCAAGCACGGCTATGCGGGCGTCGAACTTATAGGAATGTCCTCCTTTGTCATAGCTGACAAAGCCCTTCTCCATAGCATTGTACAGTGAAGCCCGCGACTCCTCTTTCATAAGATTCAGCTCGTCGATGGCGCAGAGTCCGCCGTCTGCCATCGGAAGCAGTCCTTTTACTATCTCTTTGCCTTTGACGGTCACTGCAAGACCGACTCCTGACGTACCGCTACCTAGTCCCATAGAGCTTACCGGCGCAAGGTCTGTCGCTGCGCTCAATACCTGTGTCTTTCCCGTGCCTGGATCTCCAAGTAAGAGTATGTGTATGTGTTCTGGTGAGAACAGCTGAAGGGCCACCGCTTTCTTGACGGTGTCGAACCCGACTATGTTAGGCGCGATCATCTGTGAGCACTTGTCATGAACGTTCTTCGCAAACTCTGAGAATAATGTTTCTTCTGTCTTTTCTTTTATCTTAGCATTTGCCTCTGCCACCAGGGACTTCGCCTCTGCTGTCTGCTTCTTCGCGACAAGCTTGGGCAGCTCGAGAGTGTCGATGAGTCCGCCGAGCGAGAATGATTCGTGCTCTATAACCGCTTTCCTTTCCTTGACAAGTCCTTTCATCACGCGTGTCTTTTTCTTGCCGAGATACCAGTCGAGCGTGTCTATTGATTTTTGCTCTTCTGGGGAGAGCTTTCTCATCCTTCTCATCACGTCTATAAGATCTGCCATTTTGACCCCCTATATGATATGTTCTTATATACATTTTTCAGCAGAATTAGTATATAAAAGCTGTGTATGTCTTTTTTATATTAAGCGGATAGTGGGCGTTTCAGTTATTCTGCTCCAGCTCCTGTTGTGCCTGGTAGTATGCTTCGCCTATCACCTTGTCTGCAGTTCCTGAGTCCCAGCCTATCTCTAGCAGGTGTGTCCTTATCTCGTCTGGTGCGTAACCTTCTATCAATACGCTCTTGATATAGTCCCTTAGCTCAGCTACCTGCGGTGATTCTGCTGGCTCTGGCTGGGGATGCTGCAGTGTTGTCCCGCCAAGTGACATGGGGGTCTCTGGTGACATCGAGGGTGTTGATGGCAGTGCTGCTCCGGGCGCTCCTGCTGGCCCACCTGGTACTCCACGTGTTCCTGCTCCGACCGCTCCTTTATCTGTAAGCTTGCCTGTCCCTTTCTTCGGTGCTGGTTTCTTGCTCTTGCCGCCTTTCATCATCACGCCCGCTACTATACCGACGACGATTACGATGATGACTGCAAGTATTATGATGCTTGTGGTCATGCTCATGCCACCTAGTGCTCCGCTGGGCTGTTCGAGTATGCCTATCTCGTCATTATAGTTGCCTTCCTGCAGGTGCTGCTCAAGAAGCTGTCTCTGTGACTTGGTGAGCTTGTCTATGCAGCATGCCAGGTCGCCTTCGATGAGCTGTTCTGGTGTTGCCATCGTGTTCAGCGCTCCGCAGTACTTGACCTTGAACGCCGCGTCGCATATGACATTTCCACCGAGCTCTACATATCTTGACCTGAGTATCTCGTAGTCCCTGTTGATCGCTCCCTGTGCGATGTTCCGGGGTGATGGGTTGTCGACCATCTTTGAGAAAGAATTATAGTCAGGGAACTGGACTACTACGTCTTCTGATGACATGCCTGTACAATATCCTGTGCTCTCCGTCACATCCCACCCTGTACTTGACTTCATCGCCTGTAAAGAAAGAGGCGCTTCAGGGTCTCCGATCACGACGCACATGCTTGACTGCTGCACCATCCCGAAGACTGATGAGCTGTCAAGCGCTGACTGGAGCTTAGACCCTGCAGTCTCTGCGTCGAGGACTGCGTGTCCGGTAAGGCTGACTGTAGAAGTGATTATGAAGTAGAGTCCGAACATGACTATCGTTACGAATATCATGTGGGTAAGGAATGCTTTTACCTTCTCACCTGCTTTTTGCTTCATGTTTCCTCTTTTTTACTGGAATGTATTGTACAGTACTACAGGTCCTGGAACTTGACCTGTCCGGTGATGAGGTCTGCAAGGGTCTGCTTAAGGTCTGCAAGACTTATGCGTTTCTGTTCTGTGGTCTCCCTGTCCCTTATCGTGACATCATCCTTATCAAGAGAGTCGAAATCTACTGTTACACAATATGGAGTGCCTAGCTCGTCCATCCGCGCATAACGCCTCCCCACGCTGCCTGACTTGTCATAGAAGCAGTAGATGTCCTGCTTCAGCAAGTCATATACTTCGCGCGCCTTGTCGTTCAGCTTGTTGACGAGCGGCAGAACTGCCACTTTTATCGGTGCAAGTTTTGGATGGAGGTGCAGCACTATGTTACCGCGCTCCTTGTCATCATCGTATGCGTCGAACATGAATACCAGGAAGCTCCTGTCCACTCCGAGGCTAGGCTCGGCTACAACGTTAGGTACCACCTTCTCTTTGCTCTCCTCGTCGAATATGCTCATGTCTTTCTTGCTGTGTTCAGCATGTTGAGATAGGTCAAAATCCGAGCGGTCTGCAATACCCTGCAGCTCTTTCCAACCCCAGGGGAAATGGTACTCGAGGTCCCAGCAATCAGAACTGTAGTGAGCCATCTCCTTCTCGTTATGCTGTCTGACCCTAAAATTCTCTGGTCGCGCGCCGAGATCAAGGAACCATCTCTGTTCTGTCGCAAGCCAGTACGCGTGCCACGGACTCTTGAAGACTCCTTTTGCCAAAGCGTCCTTGACAGTCATCATGACAGCGTCTTTGCCGTCTGCCTGCATCGGTGCAGAGTATACCAGCAGCTTTTCGTCCATCACTGCATCGACATAAGGGCATTCTCCATGCTGCTTGGGATGTATGAAGTATTCTATCTCCATCTGTTCGAACTCCCTGCACCTGAACAGGAATTGCTTTGGTGCTATCTCGTTCCTGAATGCCTTGCCCATCTGGGCTATGCCGAACGGCAGCTTTAGCCTGCCTGTCTCGAACACGTTCTTGAATGCTGAGAATATGATCTGGGCTGTTTCACCCCTCAGGTACGCAACTGCCTTGTCCCCTTCGACCGCACCTACGCTTGTCTTGAACAGGAGGTTGAATGTCTTGGGGGTGTCGAGTTCTGTGCTTCCGCATTTTGCGCACTTGATGTCGTTCTCTTCGATGAGCTTGCCGAAGTCCTCTGGACTGAGTCCGTCTGCGTTGATCCCGAGCTGTTCTTCAAGGAGATGGTCCGCACGTGCACGTTCATGGCACTTCTTGCACTCGACCAGCACGTCGCCGAATCCCGACACGTGGCCTGATGCCACCCATACTTTCGGGTTGCAGATTATGCTGCCATCTATGCCGACTATATCTTCGCGTGACTGGACGTGGAACTTCCACCATTCATTCTTGAGGTTGTTCTTGAGCTCTGTGCCGTAAGGTCCGTAGTCGAAGAATCCTGCCATGCCGCCATAGATCTCAGAACTTGGGAACACGAATCCTTTCCTTTTGCAGAATGTAGCCATGTCATCGATATTGAGCGTAGTGTCGCCTTTCGCGCCGCTTTTTGCATCCCCTTTTGGCTTATCTGTCATTTATACTGCCTCAAATACCATACAATACCTAAATCTACCTACTTAATGAGTATTCTGGGGTTTTCTATTTATATAGTTTGTGCTAGAAAGAGCTTTCTCAAGAGCTGTCTCTTGTCTATCTCTTCAGATAATCTACTTCTGCACCGTCAAGCTCGAGCCTGTCTGCGATCGCGTTCATCATGTCCTTGTCCCTGCCCGCACGGAATATCTGTTTGATGTATGGGTACGTGCTCTTCACGACCTCGCGTTTCGAGCTATGGGTATTTGCAGCGATCTTCTCGCATATCGCAAGTCTTTTCTGGTACTTGCGGTTCGCTATGTAGATCTTCAGCAGGCGTTCGGTCTGTTCGTAGTCTACTATCTTCTTGTACTTCTCGTCTTTTGAGACTGCCACACCTGCAGAAAGGTAATCATTGACATAGACCAAAAAACGCCAGTGCTGCCATCGCATGATGCGCCGGTTCATGATGTCTGCCTTTGACACGTAGTCATACGCCCTGGCAAGGTCTGCTGGCTTATCATATTCTCGCGGAAGGTTATGCTCGACCCATAGCATGCACTGTTTCAGGTCTTCTGTAACTGTATCAAAACTATGCTTGGCAATCAACGGGTCTGTCGTCTTGAATATCTTTGTAAGTGCTGTCGTGATCTCCTCGACCCGCTCCCTGTCAGACAATACCTCGAGGTCTTCTTTCTTGAACCTGCGTCCCGCGGTCAGCATCTGCAGGTCATTGACTGCAGCACGTGCATCGCCGCCAGAGCGCCTTGCCAACGCCTTGATTGCATCCTCGTCATGATCTATACCCTCGAGGTCGACTATCCTCTTGAGGATATCGAATACATGTCCTGTTCCCAGAGGTTCGTACTCTACCAGCATCGACTTCTTGCGTAGGTCCTTGAACTTCTTGTCGAACGGGTCGTTCGCTGTCATGATGACAGGGAATGAAGTATCTGCGAGGATCCTTACTATCTCCGGTATCCCTCCCCTATCTCGATTACCAGATACGCCGTCTATCTCATCTACGAGTATTATCTTGCCGCGTGCAAAGAGCGACATCTGTTTGGCCGCATTGCCCATCACGCTTGATATCGCGTCGCCTGTCCTGAAGTCTGATGCGTTGAGCTCTACCACTTCCAGGTCCATCTCCTTAGCAAGAGCATATACAGAACATGTCTTGCCGCTCCCGGTTGGCCCATAGAGCAGGGCACCTTTCTTGCGCTCGCGCTTGAAGTTGAGAACGAACTTCTTTACAGCTGCGACCGCCTTGTCCTGTCCTACGACCTCGCTTACCTTAGAAGGAGAATGTTGCTGCGTCCATGGTTTTATCCTTTCCCCCATGCTATGGAAAAAACGAGGCCTGTTTATTAAGTTTGTTGATGTATTATAAGCACCACTACCGCCGCCTAGCGTAGTGATAGGTAAGAGTATCCGATCGCACAATCATGCAGTGCATGAAGTAGAAAAAGAAGTGGACAGAGCGCTGTGGCAGTGGTGCTTGATTAAAAACACTCATACCCACAATGTAAGTATTATTTATAAATAAATACCTACAATGTAAGTAAAATCAAAACAGGCACTGCACGCGGAAATACAAACTAAACTTTTAAATAAAAAGCCAAAATCCTCAATAGACCATGAAAGAGCTACCGGCGAAATACGACCCTAAGGAAGAGGAGCCGCGTCTCCAGAAGTTTTGGGAAGATGACAGGATCAACGCTTTCGATCCCGACAACACAGAAAAGCCTCTGTTCTCTATAGATACTCCGCCGCCGACTGTCTCAGGCAAGATGCATATGGGTCATGCTTTCAGCAATTCTCAGCAGGATTTCATAGCAAGGTACAAGCGTATGCAGGGCTTCAATGTCCTCCAGCCTTTGGGCACTGATGACAACGGACTTCCTACAAAGCTGCTCATCGAGAAGACAAAGAAGGTCAACGCTAACAGGATGGACAGGAAGGAGTTCAGGCAGCTCTGTCTTGACACGCTTGAGAAAGAGCTGAAGCCGTCTTACATCGGTGACTGGAAACGGCTTGGTATCAGCTGTGATTTCAACGTGACTTACTCTACTATAGATCCTCACTGCCAGCGTATAAGCCAGAAGTCGTTCCTTGACCTGTACAAGGCAGGACGTGAATATCGCGCTGAGGCTCCTGCTATGCACTGCCCTAAGTGCGGCACTGCGATAAGCCAGGTGGAGTGTGAGGATCAGGATATAGATTCCACTTTCAATGACATCGTCTTCAAGGTCGACGGTGAGGACCTTATAATAGCTACGACCCGTCCGGAGCTGCTGCCCGCGTGCGTCGCTGTATTCTTCAATCCCGAAGACGACCGATACAAGCATCTTGAAGGTAAACAGGCGAAGGTGCCTGGGTTTGACATAACAGTGCCCATCCTTCCTGATGAGCATGCTGATCCTGAGAAAGGGACAGGTATAGTGATGTGCTGTACGTTTGGTGATGCGCAGGACTGTGATTGGCAGAAGGCTCACAAGCTTCCTATCAAGGAGGCTATCGATAAGTTCGGCCGTATGACTGATCTCGCCGAGAAGTACAAGGGCATGAAGATAGCGGAAGCCCGTAAGAGTATAATCGAGGATCTGAAAGAGCAGGACCTCCTCACTAACCAGAAGCCTATAAGGCACGCGGTGAATGTCCACGAGCGTTGCGGTACTCCGATAGAGTTCGTGCACAGCAAGCAGTGGTTCATCAAGTATCTTGATCTCAAAGATAATATGATGCGGTGGGGCGGTGACTTCACCTGGCACCCTAAGCATTACATAAACAGGTATGAGAACTGGGTGCAGGGACTTCAGTGGGACTGGTGCATCAGCAGGCAGCTTCCGTTCGGCATCCCTTTCCCTGTATGGTACTGTGACAAGTGTGATGAGGTGATCCTCGCAAATGAGGAAGACCTGCCTGTCGACCCGACAGAAGACAACCCTCCTGTCGACAAGTGTCCGAAGTGCGGGCACACAGAGCTGAGGGGCGAGAAGGATATCATCAACACGTGGGCGACGTCATCCCTGACTCCGACGATAGTCAAGGAGCTTTTCAAGGGAAAGCCATGCTACGAGGAGCTCGTCAACAATCCTATGGACCTGAGACCTCAGGCCCATGACATAATCTCGTTTTGGCTGTTCAACACTGTCGTGAAGAGTCAGCTGCACTTCGAGATGATACCTTGGAAGAACGCGATGATATCTGGCTGGATGCTTGACCCTAAGGGTAAGAAGATGTCCAAGTCTAAAGGGAACATAATCGAGCCGAGGGCCATGATAGAGAAGTACTCTGCTGATTCGCTCAGGTATCTTGCTGGAGGTTCGAAGCTCGGCGATGATCTTAACTTCCAGGAGAAGGAGCTTGTCGCCGGCAAGAAGATGGTGAACAAGATATGGAACGCGACCAAGTTCGCGATAGTGAATCTAGAGGGCTTCGACCCAAACACGAAACAAGACAAGGTCAAGCTGCGGCCGATGGATGAATGGATATTGTCGAAGCTGCAGAACACCATCAAGGCCTGCACAGAGGACTTCGATAACTATCGCTACTCAAAGGCTAAGGCCGCTTCTGAGATATTCTTCTGGAGCAGTGTCTGTGACAATTATCTGGAGATCGCCAAGGACCGTATCTACAATCCTGACACAAGGGGAGAAGATCAGAAGCTTGCTGCGCAGTACACTATATACCACACGTTCCTCAACACTCTCAAGCTGATAGCTCCTATAATGCCTCACATAACAGAAGCAGTCTACCAGCTCTACTTCGCAGAGTCAGAGAAGCAGAAGTCGATCCACAACAGCAGGTGGCCTGAGGTTAAGGAGCATCTGTTCAACGAACAGGCAGAGGTTATCGGCGATCTTGTCGTAGACATAATCGGCGCAGTAAGGAAGTTCAAGTCAGAGAAGCAGGTCTCCCTGAAGAAACCCATAAAGCTGACCATAGAGTGTGATGATGAACACAAAGCAAGGCTTGAAGAGCTCAAGCTTGATCTCTGCTCGACCGCGAACGCAAGGGAATTCGGCTTCGGCGAGGGCGACATAGCGCTTGAGAACCATGAGAATGTCAAGGTGAGCATAGAGCTTCTTGAAGAATAGAGAAAAGACAGGTGATCATTTCTTTTTGACAGCAGCCTTCTTTTTCGCAGCTACCTTCTTGTTGTTCGTTTTCTTCTTCCCGTTTCCGTTCACTTTATTTGCCTTCTTCGCTTTCTTCACTGCTGGCGGCTTGCCGAGGACAGGCACTGCTACAGGGCCTTTCTCAAGGAAGAAGTCAGAGAACTTGACAAGGACTGTGGCCAGGATGATAGAATAGAGTATAAACGCGAGACCATAGTCAAGTATCTCAGAGAGACCAGGTATCGCATAAGTGCTCAATAAGAATATCACTACTGCCATGGCTATTCCTTTTGGCGCGTTTATCGCCATGTATATCTTCTCGCGGTATGTGTATTCTCCCCAGAAGCTTATGTGGAGCGAGAGGAAACGTATCAGCAGGAACACCGCGAATAGCGCGAGCGAGGTTATCAGGAAGTATATGCTCCACTGTATGTCTATCAGGAGTCCGAGGAGTATGAATACTAGTATCTGCAGGAATGCGGAGAAAGTTGATGAGAACTTGTCGAGAGTGTCCTTGTGCTTGATGTAGATGTTGCCGACTATTACAGCCATGGTAGTCACTGCAAGCACTCCGTTTCCGCCGATGTTCTCGGCCAATACATAGGTGATCAACGCAGCTGCCACGATCGCTATCGGTGACACCTTCTCTTCATACACCCTGCTCATCACCTTGAAGATTATCACGCCGACAAGCAGGCCTGCGCCAAGTCCTATGATTATCTGCTGTAGGAATGGTACGAACTGCTCGACCACCGTGTCAAAGCTGACTGCGGACATGCTCTGCATGAGGTCGATGACGATAAACGGTATCAGCACCAGCGGCGGCGTGTTGACTATGCTCTCGAGCTCGAGGAATTCTGCTATCTTGTTCTTCGCCCCACTTAACAATGACATTGTCGCATCGGGTGATGTGCCTGCCATGAATGATGAGAAAAGGACTGCGAGATAGACATGGATGTCGAGCATGAACTTGGATGTGAGTGTGAACAGGAATAATGTTAAGATTATGAAGAAGACTGTGAGCTTCAGGGCTTTCATGAAGAGGACGTTTATCTCCTTGAGCTTGAAGTTGGAAGCAGAGTCATATACTACCATGATCAATGTCAAGACTCCCAGCGCGAGTATAAAGTTCTGCGGTATGTCAAAAAGGGGAGCGCCCTGATAGGTCACATACTTAAGCAGCATGCCTGCAACTATCAGCAGCAGGACATTAGGCAGCTTTAGCTTAGAGGATATTATTGTGCACAGCAGTCCAATAAGGAGAAGTACCCCGATATATGTCAGGTATGTAAGTGCATCTGCTGCCATCGTTCACCTCTTTTACATCATATATACAGTCCGTATTTAAAAAAGTTTAGTCTCTATCATTGCTGCCAGCGCCTGCGAGGATGTCAGGATCGGCGTAAGTAAGGCATCTGGATGGTTGAAACAATTCAAAGAAAAAAATCAGACGAAGCGCTCTGGCAGCAATGCTTTGAAAGGAAGATTCTATACCTTCTCTATCTCAGGCCCGTCAGCCCCGTCCTTCACGGCAAATCCTGCTTCAGCTATCTTGTCACGGAGCGCGTCCGCCTTTTCCCAGTCCTTATCAGCACGCGCCTTCTCGCGCTCATCGACAAGCGCCTTCACCTCGTCAGGCACTGTAAAGACCTCACGTTCCCAGTCTTTGAATCCAAGGCCCAACACTAGGTCGAACCTATACAGAAGCGCCAGTTTTTCATCGCCGTTTATCTCCTCATCACGCACCACTGACCACATGACTGACAACGCCTGTGAAGTGTTAAGATCATCATTCAACGCCCCAAGGAACTCTACCATGTATCCTTCTGTCTTGTCTGACTGGTATTCTGTCTCATCATCTACAGCGTGCGAATCCTTCAGCACAAGCACCTTCTCCTTCAGCCTTTTCAGCGTGTTCGCTGCTCCGTCCATGCCTTCCCAGCTGAAGTTGAGCTGCTGTCTGTAGTTTGCGCCCAGACAGAAATACCTGTACACAAGAGGATCATATCCCTTATCAAGGATCGTCTGCATGCGCAGGAAATCCCCTGAACTCTTAGACATCTTCTCCTTGTCCATGACAAGGAACTCGTTGTGCACCCAGTACTTGACCCAGGGTTTCTTTCCTGTGGCTGCCTCTGCCTGCGCTATCTCGTTAGTATGATGTATTGGAACGTGATCTATCCCGCCGCAGTGGATGTCGAACTGCTCTCCGAGATACTTGATACTCATAGCGCTGCACTCGAGGTGCCATCCAGGGAATCCTCTGCCCCATGGACTGTCCCATTGCATGTCCTGGTTGCCGAACTTGGAGTTTGTGAACCAGAGGACGAAGTCTGCCTTGTTCTTCTTTGCAGAATCCTCTCCCACCCTCGATTCGGTGTCACCTTCTTCCGGCCTGAAGCCTGATAGTACATAGTAATCATCGAATTTTGATGTGTCAAAATACACGTTGCCGTCCGCATTATATGCGTAACCGTTCTTCTCTATCTTTTCGACAAGTTCTATCATCTCTTTGATATGGTCTGTCGCCTTGCACACCACCGTGGGTAGCTTGATGTTCAGTGCACGTGTGTCCTCGAAGAACGCTTCCTCATAGAACTTGGCTATCTCCCACACTGTCTTACCCTCGCGCTCTGCGCCTTTAGACATCTTGTCCTCGCCTTCGTCAGCATCAGAGGTCAGGTGGCCCACATCTGTGATGTTCATGACATGCTTTACACTATAGCCGTTAAGTTCAAGAACCCTGCGCAGCACATCCCACATCACATATGCGCGAAGGTTGCCGATGTGGGCGTAATGATACACTGTCGGTCCGCAGCAGTACATTCCTACTTCATTCTCATCGATAGGCTTGAACTCCTCTTTGCTGCGGGTCCTTGTGTTGAACAGTCTTAATGTCATGATATCATTTCCTTGTATCCTTGCTCTATTTCTTCTTACAGACGAATATACAGTGGTCTTTCTCGTAAGGGTCGAGCTCACGATAGTCTACGATAGTTATCTTATTCTCAAGATAAGCACGGACCTGGTTGAAGACCTGTTTAGGTTTCTTCGCGACATCCACGCTGCGCGCCTTGACTGTCAGTATGCCGAAGCCTCCTTTCTTGAGGAAAGCGTCACAGTTCCGTATGAATATCTCTGCCTGGTCCCGTTGGGCGATATCCTGGAACACTGCATCGACAAGAGTCACATACTGTGCGAACTCAGCCGGGCGGCGTGCATCTCCGAGTATCGGTGCCATGTTGCTCCGCTGCTCACACAAGTACACGAGCTCCCGGGTAGTGCGTGGCGCGAAGTCGAGCGCGAACACCATGCCATCTTTACCGACGAGGTCTGACACGTGGCTTGAGGTGGTACCTGTGCTCGCTCCCAGATACAATACTTTAGTGCCTGGGTAGATGCCGAGCTGTGATATCTTCTTGGCGAGAGCTGCACCGAGCTTCGATCTTTTCGAATCCCACACGCGGTACTCGTCCTTGCCCTGCTTGACTACATCCTCACCGTAGACATCCTTTCCAGGGACGAGGCTCTTAGTAGCGAAAAGCACTTTCTTCCCTTTCTTGACAGTGTACAGGCCTTTGAACTTGTGTTCTTGTGCTCCCATTCTACTTCAGCTTCTCCTCTACCTCTTTCCGCAGGTCGTCACCGCGGAACTCTCCTTTGAAATAGTCTATCTTGGCTGCTATGGATATCTTATCAGCAAGTATCCGTGCTGCCTTGCCTTTCTCAGAGTGCTTTGCATTGGTGACGAAAGGATGGTTGATTATGACTCCGTACTTGGGAGGACGCGCTCCGGTCTTGATGTGCCGGAACAATGCTTTCTCTGCTCCGAGCAGTTGTATCGTCGACGCCGGGAACATCGCCATCTTCTCAAGGCTCCCCGCGACCCCTAACAGTTTCGCGCCTATCATCGATCCTGCTACTGCGTTGACATTAGGAAGGTATTTCTTCATGGACTCCTCGATGTACTTGACCTGTTTCTCACGGAGCGAGAAGAGCGATGATATACCTGCTGCAAGGTCCATTACAGGTGTGAGATCCTTCTTCGAGAGTTCTGCGCCCATGGTCTCTTCTTCGCCGACGCCGATCTCCTTGAGCAGTTCTTTCTTTGTCTTCTGCTGTATGAGCTCTGTGAACTTCTCATGTCCCTCGATAGACTTCGAGAACTCTGGGTTGTAAAGTTCGTACCACTCGCGCAACCTCTTTCCCAGGTTGTTTGAGACCTTGTCTATCTCATCGACGTTGTTGACTGCCTGGACTATGAGCTGGTCGTTCTTTACAGATGCTGCCATCCGCTTCTTCGTCACGAGCAGGGATGCCTCGCGCATCTTCTTGAGGTACTTGTCCTGGTTGAAGAAGTCCAGCACCCAGTCTGGTGGAAGCTCTGCAGATCCTGCTTTTTCAGCACCCGAAAGTATCTCCTTCTTACTGAACAGCTTCTCAGAAGCGAGCTTCTTGCCCTTGAACTTGAAGCTGCCTATGCAGTTCACATATTCGTAATCTCCAGCGTCTGCCATGTTTAGTGACTGAACAAACTTTGTTTATATACCTTTTTGTTTCACGAATTAGACACTTACAGGGCTTTAAAACCTAAAATCACCACATCTAACCTCGAAAGCAGCATTAGAAAAGTATTTAAAGCATCCTAATTTCGGTTCCTTTGAAAAAGAAGTGATTCCTATGCTTGAGATTCGCATCCATGGTAGAGGTGGACAGGGCTCGGTTACTGCAGCTCAGCTGCTTGCGATTTCCGCTTTCCATGATGGTAAGATGAGCCAGGCTTTCCCGCGTTTCGGTGTCGAACGCCGCGGCGCGCCTGTTGAGGCTTTCTGCAGGATAGATGATTCTATGATTAATGTGAGGAGCCAGGTTTACACGCCTGACCTCCTGCTCGTCCTCGAGCCTTCTCTGCTTGAGGCGGTTGACGTGACCGCAGGCCTGAAAGAGGGTGCAGATATCATAGTCAATACTTCTCAGCCGATAACTGATAAGAAGTATGATAAGTTCAAGGTGCATTGTGTCGACGCTAGCAAGGTGGCTCTTGAGATATTTAAGGCTAACATAGTGAACACGGCCATCCTTGGTGCTTTCTCGAAAGTGACTGGTGTTGTCACGGTAGGTGCTATCAACAAGGCTATCCAGGAGCGTTTTGCAGGCAAGCCTCAGGTCATCGACATGAACAAGGATGCGGTCAAGCGCGTCTACGATGAGGTGAAATGATGCCCGCTGCTAAGAAGACAAAGAAGAAGGTAAAACCGAAGAAAGCAGGTAAAGGCAGTTCTAGTAAGACCCTCGACATAGGAGCTATCGTCACGAGGCCGGGCAGCTCTGCTGACAACCACACCGGAGGCTGGCGCGCTCTGCGTCCTGTCTGGAACAAGGAGAAGTGCACTCAGTGCATGATATGCTGGACTTACTGTCCTGACATGGCCATACCTCAGAAGGATGGCAAGCGCACTGAGACTGATTTTGATTATTGTAAAGGCTGCGGGATATGCAAGCAGGTTTGCCCGTTCGCAGCTATCACCATGGAGAAAGAGGAGAAGTAGATAGAGTCAAGATATAGGAGATAAGACTATGGTAAAGAAAGTCACTGAAGCGAGCCAGGCTGTCGCCGAGGCGGTCAAGCTGTGCAGGCCTGAAGTAATTCCAGTCTATCCTATCACTCCTCAGACACATATTCCTGAACGTATATCCGACTTCGTCAACAACGGTGAGTTTGACTGTGAGATGATATATGTAGAGTCTGAACACTCTGCCCTTAGCGCAGCTCTCGGAGCCAGCGCAGGCGGAGTACGCTCCTACACAGCCACAGCATCCCAGGGCCTCGCGCTCATGCATGAGATCCTCCACGTCGTGAGCGGCATGCGGCTCCCGGTCGTGATGAACGTCGCTAACCGCGCCTTATCCGCACCGATAAACATCTGGAATGATCATCAGGATTCGATGTCTGCGAGGGACACCAGCTGGATCCAGTTATATGTAGAGTCAGCGCAGGAGGCGCTTGACACGACGGTCATGGCTTTCAAGATAGCTGAGGACCACAAGGTCTTGCTTCCGGCGATGGTCTGCCTCGACGGTTTCACGCTGTCGCATGTTTACGAGCCTGTCGACGTTCCGGACCAGAAGTCTGTCGACGCTTGGCTGCCCAAGTTCAAGCCGAAGTTCCAGTTGGACCCTAAGAACCCGACAACTATGGGTCCGATAGGATATCCTGATTCGTTCATGGATTTCAAGAAGCAGCAGCAGGATGCGTTCACCGCTTCATTGAGCATAATCAAGAAGGTCAATGAAGCGGTGAACGCATCCTGCTGCTGCTTCTTGAAATCCATGAACGAATCAGGATATCCTATCGGACCCATAGT
>Ga0180435_10003167_pt1 | contig 16598 bp, 16 predicted proteins | sample SS_ome_3_FD_132467 | JGI IMG/M metagenome (GOLD analysis project Ga0180435, IMG submission 132467) | Hypersaline lake sediment archaeal communities from the Salton Sea, California, USA - SS_3_S_1 metaG | ecosystem: Environmental > Aquatic > Non-marine Saline and Alkaline > Hypersaline >...
CTGGATCCTCTTCACCTTTACCTACCTGCTCATGCCCAACACCCGGGTGCGTTTCAAATCCGCTCTGCTGGCCGGCATCGTCGCCGGCACCATTTATCAGGTCGGTCAGATCGCATATCTCAACTTTCAATTTATCATATCCCGCTACAACGCCATCTACGGCAGTTTCGCCGCGCTGCCGCTGTTTCTGGTCTGGCTTCAGATCAGCTGGATGATCGTTCTTTTCGGCGCGGAAATATCCTTTGCCCACCAGAACATCGAATCCTATGAATTCGAACCGGACAGCCGCCGCATCAGCCAGCGCATGCGCCAGCGCCTCGCGCTCCAGATTCTCCACCTGCTGGTCAAAAAATTTCAGAACGGGGAACCCCCCCCCGACGCGGCGGACATATCCGCCACCCTGGAAATTCCCAACCGGCTGGTAAACCGCATCATTCAGGATCTGGTCGAGGCCGGCATGCTCTCGGAAATCCGTCTGGCGGACGACGACCGCGACACGGCATACCAGCCGGCGCTCGACATCGACCGTCTGACCATTGCCTTTGTACTGCAACGGCTGGCGGGGATCGGCAGCGAGGATCCGACCATTCCGGAAACAACGGTCGCCGCGGAAGTAAAAAATACGCTGGCCGCCTTCGAAGAATGCATTCAACAGTCCCCCCGCAACAAACGGCTGGCGGACCTGCCCGCACCCGCCGCTGAATCGCTTTGATTCCCGCGGTCAGTCGGCGGCGGCACCGGCCGGCGGATCAATGCCGCTCAGCCCTTTTTGGCGGCCCGGTTCGATAAAGTGGCAGGCCACGGCATGCCGGGGATGGATGTCGATGAGCGGCGGCTCCTTTTGGGCGCAGACGCTTTGGGCAAAACGGCAGCGGGTGCGGAAGTGGCAGCCGGACGGGGGATTGATGGGGCTGGGCACATCGCCTTCCAGAACGATGCGGCTGCGTTTCCAGGTGGGATCCGGAACGGGAACCGCCGACAGAAGGGCTTCGGTGTAGGGATGCAATGCGCGTGAGTACAGCGTCTCCGTATCCGCCGTCTCGACGATCTTGCCCAGATACATGACGGCGACCCGGCTGGATATGTGTTTGATGACGCTCAGATCGTGGGCGATAAACAGGTAGGCGAACCCGAAGCGCGCCTGCAGATCCTCCAGCAGATTGATGACCTGGGCCTGAATGGAAACATCCAGCGCAGACACGGCCTCATCGCAGACAATCAGTTTGGGGTTGAGGGCCAGGGCCCTGGCAATGCCGATGCGCTGCCGCTGCCCGCCGCTGAACTCATGCGGATAGCGCTTCATGTGATCCGCGCTCAGCCCCACGGTTTCCAGCAGCTCTGCGGTGCGTTCGCCCTGTTTTTCCCGGGTCATTTGAAAGTGAATGCGCAGGGGTTCGCTGATGATGCTTTCGACCGTCAACCGGGGGTTGAGGGATGCGTAGGGATCCTGAAAAATAATCTGCATGTGGCGGCGACGGCGGCGCAGGGTCTCCTTTTTGAGCGCGAAAATGTCTGTGCCATCGAAGCGCACCTCCCCTTCGGTGGGGGGCATCAGCCCCAGCACCACGCGGCCGGCGGTGGTCTTGCCGCACCCGGATTCGCCCACCAGACCTAATATTTCACCGGATTTCATGGCAAAGCTGATGCCGTCCACCGCCTTGACATAGCCGGTTATCTTGGAAAACACGCCCCCCCGGATCGGAAAATGCTTCTTGAGCCGGTTGACTTCCAGCAGATAACCGTTCTCGGAATTCATTCCGCCTGCTCCTGTTCAAAATATTTGCGCTTTTCCGGGTGGAATTTAAAGCACCGCACTTTATGCCCCGACGCCACGGTTTGCAGGGTCGGCTCCTCTGTTTTACAAAAATCTTTGGCAAACTTGCAGCGCGGATGAAAACGGCATCCGGACGGAAAGTGAAGCGGGTTCGGCACCACCCCGTGAATCACTTCCAGACGGCGCTTGCGGGTGTCGGTCAGCCGCGGTATGGAATCATACAAGGCCCGGGTGTAAGGGTGGTGCGGTTTTTTGAAAATGGAAATCACATCGGCGTATTCCACGGCCTTGCCGGCATAGGCCACCACCACGTCATCCGCCACTTCGGCCACCACGCCCAGATCATGCGTGATCATCATCATCGCCATGCCCATTTCATCCTTGATGCGGCGCATGAGCTCCAGAATCTGGGCCTGAATGGTCACATCCAATGCCGTGGTGGGCTCATCAGCGATCAAAAGATCCGGCTCGCAGGCCAGGGCCATGGCGATCATGGCCCGCTGCCGCATTCCCCCGCTCATTTGATGCGGGTATTCATTGATGCGCTTTTCCGGGGAGGGGATGCCCACGCTGCGCAGACTGTCGATGGCTTTTTCGCGGGCGGCGGTCTTTTCCAGCTTCTGATGCTGAATGATGGATTCACAAATCTGATTGCCGATGGTAAACACCGGATTCAGGGAGGTCATGGGCTCCTGGAAAATCATGGCGATATCATCACCACGGATGGCGCGCATCTCCGCTGTTGATTTGGTGAGCAGGTTTTCGCCCTTGAACCAGACCTGGCCGTCGATGATTTTCCCCGGCGGGCGTGGTATCAGCTGCATTAATGAAAGCGCCGTTACGCTTTTGCCGCAGCCGGATTCACCGATCACCCCCAGTGTCTTGCCCCGATTCAGCTGAAGATCCATGCCGTCCACGGCCCGGGACACGCCCTCGTCCGTGTAAAAATAGGTTTTCAAGTTGGTGATCTGCAACAGTGGCTCGTCCAATCCCTTCCCCTTCACACCCTTTTCCGGAAAAAGCGATTCACTCCCCGCGCAGACGGGGGTCAATCATATCCCGAATGCCGTCTCCCAACGTGTTGAATGCTAAAATGGTGATCAAAATGCTGAGGCCTGAAAAGATGGAAATTCCCGGTGCATTAATCAGCACATCCACCCCTTCCCGGATCATGTTGCCCCACGTCGGCGTCGGTGGCTGCACCCCCAGTCCGATAAAAGCCAGGTTGGCCTCCAGGCGGATGGCCACGCCGACCCACAGGGTGCCGGCTACCAAAAGTTCGCCGAAAATATTGGGAAAAATGTGACGCACAATGATCCGGGGCACACGGGCGCCGATGGCCTGCGCGGCAATGACGTATTCGCTTTCCTTTATTTTCAGCAGCTGCCCGTGTGACAACCGGGCAAAACGCGGCGTCATCACGATGGCGATCGTGATGATCAGATTGACCAGGTTGGATCCCAGCACAGCGGTCACGGCAATGGCGAGAATAAGGTCGGGGAAACACATCAGCACATCCACGGCGCGCATGATCAGGGTCTCGATCTTTCCACCGTAGTACCCGGCCACCATGCCCATGGCGGTGCCCGCCACCATGCCCAGAAAAACAGAAACCAGGCCGATGATCAACGATACGCGGCTGCCCCAGATAATGCGGGACAGTACGTCGCGGCCGAAATCGTCCGTTCCCAGCCAGTGTTCGGCGCTGCGGCCGGACAGACGCACCTCGGCATCCTGCACCAAGGGATCATAGGGCGCCAGCAGCGGTGCAAAAACAGCCACCAGTACAATCAACACCGCCAGGACACCACCGACAACGGCGGTCTTGTTGCGGCGAAAGGCGGCCCACATGCGCACCCGCTGCGACACATCCACCGACATGCCGGCATCCGGCACCACATTTTCTTGGATCTCTGTCATAAAGTCTTGCCTGTTTCAAGCATTGCCGAACCGGATCAGTTGTACTTGATCCGGGGATCGATAAGACTGTACACCAGATCCGTGGCCAGATTGATCAGCACCACAATCACGGCATAGATCACCATCACCGACTGCAGGGTTGTGTAATCCCGCTGCTTGATGGCGCCGACCATCAGCTTGCCCAGGCCGGGCCGCGAGAAGACGATTTCCACCATCACCGACGAGCCGATCAGCACCACGGCATACAGGCCTCCCAGGGCCACGATCGGAATCATGGCGTTGCGCAGCACATGCTTGTAAAGCACCACGCGCTCCAGCAGGCCCTTGGCGTGGGCCGTGCGCACATAGTCTTCGCGCAGCACGTCCAGGATGGAAGAGCGGGTCATGCGGGTCACATAGGCCATCATCAGAAGGCCCAGGGCCATACCGGGCAGCACCAGATGGCGCAGATTGTCCTTTACATCCCAGAAATCCCCGCCGCCGACCACTGGAAAGACGGGAAAAATAATGGCGAACACCAGAATCAGAAGAATGCCCAGATAGAATGCCGGCACGGAAAGGCCCAGCAGGGAAAAAATGCGGTTGAAGTAATCGATGAAACTGTTGCGGTGCACCGCCGCGGAGATACCCAGCGGCACCCCCAATATGTAGCCCACCAGTATGGCGCAAAAGGTCAGCTCGAGCGTGTAGGGCAGCACCCGGCCGACCTGGCGGGCGACCGGGTAGCCGGTAATGGCCGACGTACCCAGATCCCCCTTGATCAGACTGCCCAAAAAATGAACATACTGCAGCCATATGGGATCATTGAGTCCCAGCTTCTGCCGCAGGGCGTCCACGACTTCCTGACTGGCGTAGTCCCCCAGGGCGGCTACCGCCGGATCCCCGGGAAGGACCCGCACCACCAGAAAAACCGCGGTCAGCACAATCAGCAGGATGGGAATGCTCTGCAAAATGCGGCGCACCGCGTATTTAAACATGGGTTTTCATTTCCTGGCTGCGCATCAGCATCGCCCTGTAGGCGGCGTCGATGCCGTCGGAATTAATCATTCTTTAAAAAAACTTGGACACACCAAGCATATTCCCCCGGCATCTGCCTCCGCGAAGGCATACCCCGGAAAGCGCCCGGAAGCTGCAAACAGCGGCAGCATCCCGGGGGCCGGCCGGTGCATATGCTTTGTCAGTGCGCCAGGATACGCGTCTTTTCCGTAATCTGCGGTGAATAGGTCTGCCAGCTGAACTCCAGCGGATGGCCGAGATCCACATACGACTTCATGGGGAAGGCGTATTTGAGGCGGATCATCGGCACCAAGGCAACATCCCTGAGCAGCTCGATCTGGGCCTGTTTCCACAGCGCCGTTTGCCGCTCGCCGTCCAATTCGTAGCGGGCTTCTTCGATGAGATTGTCGATGGAGTCGATTTCCCCGTCCCCGTCGGCATCCACGGCACCGTAGTGGCTGAAGCCCGTGTCCGGCTTCTTGCCGTTGACCACCTCGGATGCGGAGTGGTAGAAACGGGTCAGAAAAACATCCGTGTTGGGCCGCCAGCAGGCATAGTAGACCAGCGGACTGGCATCCTTGCGGATCAAACTGTGAAAGGAAGAGTGATCCACCACGTTGAGCTTCATGTCGATGCCCGCCTTTTTCACCTGGGCCTGCAGGGCCACCAGCGGCTTGCGGTAGCTGGTCGCCAGTTCGCTGATGATGACTTCGAAGCTGAGGTCCGATTTGCCGGCCTCCTTGAGCAGGGCCTTGGCTTTGGCGACATCGTCTTCGTAGACCACACCGGCGGCCAGGGCTTCGGCCTTGGTCAACGCCCCGTTGGCCGGCGGCGCCATGGCGGCCGAATAGATGGGAACCGCCAGGCTCTCGCCCATGAACGCCGCCACTTGGCTGCGATCGATGGCATAGCTGAGCGCCTTGCGCACCCGGATGTCCTTGAATACTTCATTGGCCATATTGAAATGCAGCATCTGCGTTTCGCAGGGACCGAAGGTCTTGACGGCCATTTCCGGGAACGTGCTGATCTTTTCGACCCACTTGGCCTCATTCAAGCCTTCGATCACGTGCAGCTCGCCGGTGCGCAGGCCGAACTCGCGGGAGCTGACATTGGGCATGTACTTGATGACCAGCTTTTCGAGGATCGGTTTGCCGCGGAAATACTTGGCGTTGGCCTTGAGCACCGTCTCCTGGCGCGGGTCATAGGCTTCGAACATGAACGGACCGGTCCCCACCGGATGCGTCGCAAACCCGTCTTCCCCCATCATCTCGATGGCCTTCTTGGAAACGATGAACCCACCCGCGTAGTTGGCGAATTTGGCCAGAAACAGGGGGGCGGAAATGGGCTGGGTCACGGTGATCTGAACCGTGTAGGGATCAAGAGCCTTGAAGGTAACGCCGGTGTATTCTCCGGCATAGGAGCTGCGGTCCGGATCGGCCGCCCGTTGAAGTGAAAAAACGACATCATCAGCGGTCAACTCGTACCCTTCCGGCTGCTGGGGGAAGGGGTGAAACCAGACGCCTTTGCGCAGCTGAAACGTCCAGACCTTGCCGTCCGCGGACTGCTGCCACGATTCAGCGATGTCCGGCTCCACCGCCACCTGATTGCCCGGCGGATAGCGCACCAGTCCGTTGAACATGGGATCCACGGTCGAACGGTCCACCGTGCTGGCCGCCCGGTGCGGATCCAGGTTCTTGGCGTCTCCGGCGTCAAAGGCGATGTGCAGCACCTGTTTTTTGGCCAGATTCTGCGCCACGGCCGACGGGCACACCAGGATGAACAGCAGCAAACCAAGTGTCATCGCCATTCCCAAAAACTTAAACTTTTGTTTCATTACGCCTCCTTTCGCTGGCGGTGCCGATCTGCGGCACCATTTTTTGCGCTTGACAGCCTCCATCATCGTGTCTGGTACTATACCACGACACCTCCGTTTACGCCAAACTAAAATTGTTTTTACACCGCAGTGCTGGATCCGGCAAGCGCCTCCACTTCGGCCGCATCCTTGGGGATCGTTTCGCCCAGAATGCGGCAGCCGTCGCCCGTGACCAGCACATCATCTTCGATGCGGATGCCGCCGAAGCCCTTGTACTTCTCGACCTCGGGCCAGTTGATAAAATTTTTGAAGCGTCCTTCCCGGCGCCAGCGGTCGATCAGCTGGGGGATAAAGTACACCCCGGGTTCCACGGTCAGCACAAATCCCGGCGCAAGGGTTCTGGCCAGCCGGAGATTGTGCAGCCCGAACTGGGTGCTGCGTTCCATATCCGGACCGTAGCCGACAACGTCTTCGCCCAGACTTTCCATGTCGTGGACATCCAGGCCCAGCATGTGGCCCAGCCCATGTGGAAAAAACAGGGCATGGGCTCCCTGCCGCACCGCCGCTTCGACATCACCCTTCATCAGGCCGAGGTCTTTCAGGCCCCGGGCCAGGTAAAGACAGGCCGCCAGGTGGACATCCCGGAACCGCTCGCCGGGTTTTACGGCGGCAATCGCGCGCGCCTGCGTGCTGAGCACCAGATTGTAGACCGCTTTCTGAGGCTCGCTGAAACGGCCGCCCACAGGAATGACGCGGGTGATATCGCCCGCATAGTGCAGCGGCGACTCGGCCCCTGCGTCGTTCAGCACCAGGTCGCCGGTGCGCATGCGGTTGCCCTGAAAGTGGTTGTGCAGGATGTCGCCCCGCATCGTGAAAACCGGCTCATAGGCCATGCGGGCGCCGCTGCAGGAATAGGCCGCACTGGTCATGGCGCTCACGATGTCCAGTTCATACAGACCGGGCTGCGTCAGCTGCATGGCCTTGATATGCATGCGGCGGGTCGTTGCCAGCGCCGTTTCGATTTGCTGCACTTCACCCGCGGACTTGAGGGATCGCTGGGCGACCACCGCTTCGATCAGGGCGCGGGATGCCTGCTTCTTGACATCCGGCAGCGGAATACAAAGCAGCTGATGCAGCTTCAGCATGCCGGCCGTGCGGTATGGGGGAAGAAAGTGTATCGGCCGGCCGGACCGGCGCGCCCGTTCCAGCGCCGTTGGCAGCGCGGCGATTTCCGCCACCTTCTGCACCCCGGCGCGGGCGCCCATTTCCTCCAGGGACGGCTGCAGCCCGATCCAGACGGTCTCCTCCATGGACAGCTCTTTGCCGTAAAGAACGTCCTGAGACGCTTCAAGATCAATCAGCGCGGCAATGCCCGGGTGGCTGATGCCCAGATAGTACAAAAAGGAACTGTCCTGGCGGAATGGATACAGATTGTCGCAATAGTTGATGGGGCTTTCCTGGTTGCCCAGCAGCAGCACCAGTCCGCGTTGCATCCGCCGCCGCAGACCGTTTCGTCTTTCGCGGTAGACGCCTTCTGAAAACATGTCTTTTCCCAACACGTCAGAAGTATTCATTCGTCTGCAGAATCTTTGAATTTATGAATGGTCGAGGTTGGAAATATCGGATGGTATCCCAGTTGTTTTTCCGGATACTTCCCATAGCGGCTGCCCGAGTGGCAGCCGGGAAAACAGCGGGCCCGGTAGTAGCGCACGGGATGGTCAGGGAGCGGTCCGTCGCCGGGATACCAGACGCCCGGGGCGATGGGATAGCGCGGGAACTCGGTCTGCGTCGACGCCGCGGCGTTGTGCACACCCCGGGTCCCGTCCGTTGCGGTGGATGCCATCAACGCGGCCGACACCACCAGCAGCGCAAACGATACGATCACCGTAATCAAAGCCCTCATGCGATTTTCTCCTTTCTCGTAGGCGGTTTGAATCAGCCGGCGGCCGCAGGTGCGGCAAAGGCGGATACGCAAAAGGGATGCACCCGCAAGCGGCCCCTGCTATGACAACCCGGCCCGCACCGGGCAGGCGACCAGATGGCCGGAGCCCACATCGACCAGGGTCGGCGTATCCCGCGCACACGCCGGCTGCACGTAAGGGCATCGGGGATGGAATCGGCATCCGGAAGGCGGATCGATGGCGCTGGGAATTTCACCTTTGGGGATGGGATCGGTGCGCCGGAAGCGTGGGTCGGGCACCGGCACCGCCGCCAGCAGCGATGCCGTGTAGGGATGAACCGGATGCTTGAACACTTCATTCAGCGGTCCGATTTCCATGATCCTGCCCAAATACATGACGGCGATCCGGTCACAGATATATTTGCAGGTGGCCAGATCGTGGGTGATAAACAGGTAGGTCAGATCGAGGGCCTCCTTCATCTTGACCATCAATTCCAGAATCATGGCGCTGACCGATACGTCGGCCATGGCGATGGGTTCGTCGGCCACCACAAAATCCGGGTCGGTGATCAGCGCCCGGGCGATCACCACCCGCTGCCGCTGCCCGCCCGACAACTGATGGGGATATTTGTCATATAAAAAGCCGGCCGGCGACAGCCCCACCTTTTCCATGAATGCAAGCGTCCTCTCGCGGACGTTATCCAATGCCAGATCCGTGTGAATCTCGAGTGGATGGCCGATGGAACGCCCGACCTTCATCCGCGGGCTCAAAGAGGCAAACGGGTCCTGAAAAATGATCTGCATTTTGCGGCGCTTGCGGCGCATGGCCTCGCTGCCGGCCGCCAAAAGCGATTCGCCCTTGAAACGCACATCCCCGGCGGTGGGCTCCAGCAGCCGCAGCACCAGCCGGCCGGTCGTGGTTTTTCCGCAGCCGCTTTCACCGGCCAGACCCAGCACCTCGCCGGGCCGGATGTGAAACGACACATCATCGACCGCCTGGACCACCCGCTGCCGGCGCGACATCATCTGGGCCAGAAAACCCTTGTCGACCGGGAAATATTTCTTCAGATGCTTGACTTCCAGAAGGTTGGTTTGAGCGGCCATTGTCAATCCCCCGGTGCGTGCAGCCAGCAGGCGGTCCAGCGGCCTTTTTCATCCGTCAATCCGGGTATTGACCGGCGGCAGATGTCGGTTGCCCGCGGACAGCGGGGGTGAAATACGCATCCCCCCGGCGGGTTGACCAGATCCGGCGGCGCCCCCGGCATGGTGTGCAGCGCCGGCTGATCCAGCTTGATATTGGGAATCGACGCCAGCAGCCCCTGTGTGTACGGGTGCAGGGGATCGGCGAACACCGTTTCCGCCGGACCGGTTTCGACAATGCGCCCGCCGTACATGACGGTGATGCGATCCGCCATCTGGGCCACAATGCCTAAATTGTGCGATATCAAAAGAATCGTCAGATTGAACTCCGCCCGCAGTTCGTTCAACAGATCCAGGAACTGCGCCTCGACGATGACATCCAGCGAGGTGGTCGGCTCGTCGGCGATTAGAAAATCCGGATTCAGCACCAGGGCCATGCCGATCATGATGCGCTGCCGCATGCCGCCGGACATCTGATGCGGGTATTCGTACAGTCGGTCGGCGGCGATGCCCAGGCGCGCCAGAATCGATTCCGAACGTTCGAGGGCCCGTTTGCGGCTCACCTGCTTTTCATGGGTGCGGATGGTTTCAACGAACTGGTCGCCGACGCGAAATAACGGGTTCAGGGAGGTCAGCGGGTCCTGAAAAATCATGCCGATGCGCTTGCCGCGCAGGGACAACAGTTCCCTCCGGCCCATTTGAACGATGTCGCGCCCGTGATAAACGATTTCGCCGGCGGCGATGATTCCCGGGGTGCGCAGCAGCCGCAGAATGGAAAAGCCCAGCGTCGACTTGCCGCAGCCGGACTCGCCCACCAGCCCCATGACTTCACCCTGCCGGATCTCGAGCGACACGCTCTCCACCGCCCGCACCGTGCCGATGTGGATCGGAAAGTGCACCTTAAGATCCTTGAGCGCTAGAATGGTGTCGGCCGTGGTCATTTTTCCAGCAGCCTCGGATTCAGAATTTCGGCCAGCCCTTCGCCCAGCATGGTAAACCCGATGGCCAGTATCGAAATCATGGCCCCGGGAAAGGTGATCAGCCACCATACCCCGGAGGGCAGAAAGCGGCGGCCCATGGAAAGATCCATACCCCAGTCGACGATGCTCGGCGGCAGGCCCAGGCCCAGATAGGTCAGCGCCGCCTCGATCATGATGGCATCGCCGACGTTCATGGTGAAAACAACCACCGTGGTGGCGATGACATTGGGAAAAATGTACTGCCACAGAATGCGGCGGCCGGATGCGCCGATGGCGCGGGCGGCCTCCACGTAAAGCTCTTCCTTGATCTGCAGAGTCTGCCCGCGCACCAGGCGGAAGTAGGTCGGAATGTAGATCACCGCCACCGCCACGGTAATGCTGAGAATCCCCGGTTCCAGCATGGCGGCGAAGGCGATGGCCAGTATCAGGCCCGGAAATGAATAAATGGAGTCCATGACAAGCGACAGAATCTTGTCGAAAAAACCGCCGGCGAACCCGGATATCAGCCCGAAGGTGATGCCCACAACGGAGGACAGTATCGCCGCCAGCACGGCCACCCCCAGAATCGTCCGCGAACCGTAAACGATGCGGGAAAAGACATCGCGCTGCAGATTGTCCGTGCCCATCAGATGGGTTCTGGAAGGCGGCGACAGCTGCGGTCCGGCGTTCTGATCGTAGGGATCGAAGGGTGCGATGGCCGTCGAAAAAACAGCCATCAGAACCACTCCCGTAATAATGGCCGCGCCCACCACCAGGATCCACCACTCCACCCCGTATTTTTTACCCATGACCGCAAACCGGGCGAACAAAACGGCCATTTTTCTGGATGGAGAATGCTTCATGTCAATACCTCACCCGCGGGTCCACCAGTGCATAGACGATGTCGACCACCAGCGACACCAGGGCCACAATCAGAGCGAAAAAGACAATGACCCCCTGGATGGTGGGATAGTCGCGCATGTAGATCCGCTCCAGCAGCAGGCGCCCCATTCCCGGCCATGAAAACGTGCTTTCCGTGAGCACCGCGCCGGCCATCAGCAACGCCACCTGCAGGCCCATAATGATCAGAATGGGAACGAAGGCATTCATGATCGCTTGTTTGTACACCACCCGCCGGTGGCGGATGCCGCGGGCCTCGGCCGCCAGGATGTAGTCGGATTTCAACACATCCAGCATGTTGGCGCGCGTCAGCCGGACAAACACCCCCGACAACATGAGCCCCAGGGTGACGGACGGCAGCACCAGGTGGATCAGCACGTCTTTCAGGGCCGCAAAATCTCTGATCAGAATGGTGTCAATCACATAAAAACCGGTTTTTTCAAAGGTCGAGGCAAACACCCTTGCCCCGGTTCTGCCGGCGATGGGCATCCAGTCCAGCCAGATGCCGAAAATCATTTGAAACATCAGGCCCAGCCAAAAAACCGGAATACAGTAGATGACAATGCCGTAAATGCGGATGGCGTAATCCTGTGGCGAGCGGCGCTTGTCCGCGGCGTAGGCTCCCAGGCTAACGCCCACCAGCACCGTCACCAGCATGCCGAAAAAGGTCAGCTCGATGGTGGCGGGAATCTTCAGTTTGATCGCATCGATTACGCGCTGCTTTAAAATCATGGACTCGCCCAGATCCAGGCGGCAGATCTGCCACAGATAATCGACATACTGAAAGATCATCGGACGGTTGAGTCCCAGTTCTTCCTTTTTCTTTTCAATGACGCTCTCCGGCGCATGGCCGCCGAGCATGGAAGAAACCGGATCTCCCGGCATCACCCGTATCACGACGAAAACAACGCTGAGCAGGATGAAGAGCATCGGCAGCGTCAGCGCCGCCCGGACAATGACGTAGCGCAGGATGTTTTTCATTAGGACCTAAGAACGCCGAACGTTTGCAGGATGGATCCGTCCGCAAACGGATCCATCCCGTCAGCATGCCTACTGGACGCGTTGGATGGTTCGGTAGTTAAACTGAAGGGTCGGTGAGATCATGACGCCTTCGATGTTGTTCTGGGTAAACAGATAGAGCGTGCCCTGAAATATCGGGCAGGTGGGAACGTCCATGGCCCACCATTTCTGGATGGTTTCAAAAATCTCCCGGCGCTGATCCAGATCGGTGACGGTCTGCTCCTCGACGAACTTGGCGTCCCACTTGGGATCGGAGAAGTGGATGCCCAGCCCGGCGGAGCCGGCGGTGCCGGCAAAGGCCGAGGTGTAGTTGTCGGGATCGATGTAGTCCGGATACCATCCCAGCAGAAAGGCGGGCATCAGCTGATTGGACCAGTTGTCGCGGTAGGTGGCCCACTCGGCGGATTTGACGGTCACATCAATCAGGCCGGTGCGCTCGAACTGCTGCTTGAGCACCGCCGCCATGTCGACCTCCGTATCGCCGTAGTGGCTGGGGGTGTACCAGAATTCAAATTTCAGCTTGTTGTCTTCGCTGTAGCCCTTGGCTTTCAGGACGCGGCGTGCAAAATCCAGGTTGCCGTCGCCGTAAACGGTCTTGAAGTTGTCGGTATGGGCGAACATCCCCATGGGAACCATGGAGTACAGCGGCGCATTCTGCCCGAGGAACACCTTCCGGATAATCTCCTTGCGGTCGACGCTGGCCGCCACTGCCTGACGCAGTTCCCAGTCCTTGAACGGTTCGATCTTGCACTGGAAACAGATGTAGCGGATATAGGGGCCCTGGCCCTTGATGGTCTTGACCTTGCTCGATTGTTCCAGGTCCTTGATATCCGAGGGGTTGAAGGATTTGAAGGCAAAATCGAGCTCCCCCTTCTCCAGTGCCAGCCGCATGGTGGTGGCATCGGCGAAATAGCGGATCACCACCATTTCGTTCTTCGGTGCCGGCCCGAAGTAATCAGGGTTGGGCTTCAAGATGATCTCCTCGTCGCGCTTGAAGGAAGCGACCTCGTACGGCCCCAGGCCGACGATTTTTCCGCCCTTGAGCTCGGAAGGATCGCGGACGATCTTGTCCGCAGGATACACATTCGGGTTGACCGGATAGTAGGGCACGGTGGCCACCAGCGACGGAAAATAGGCCACGGGATTCTGGAGCACGAAATTGACCGTGGCGCTGTCGACCACATCCACCCGTTCAACGAAATCCGTGACCAGCCATGAGGGATCGCCCTTGAGGTTCATGACCCGGTCGATGGACCACTTCACGGCATGGGCGTCAAAAGGCGTGCCGTCGGAAAACGTAAGGCCCTGCCGCAGCTTGAAGGTGTAGGTCTTGCCGTCGGCGCTGACCGTGTAGGATTCGGCAAGATGCGGCACCAGATTGGTTTTTCCCGGCGGATACCCCATCAGGCCCTGATAAATATTGTAGAAAATCTCCCAGGTGTGAAAATCATAGGCATTGGCGGGATCCATGTCGATGACCTTCTCGGTGGTGCCGTAAACCAGCGGCCCGCCGCCGGCCAGGCATGCGCCGGAAGCCGTCATTACCGCAGCGATGACCAGTGCCATGATGCCCCAACGTTTTTTCATTCCTTCCCCCTTTCGTTAGCACGGTTGACGTGAACGAACCCCCTGCGGGGTCCGAATGATCGGATCGAGCTGAAGGATCATTTAAGTCTTGTATAATGGAGAATTCGCGCGGGGTCAAGCCTGATCTTTATCGGGGGCGCGGCCGCAAACGATTTCGTCAGGAGGCCGCGTGCGCAGGGGAAGCGGTTTCCGTCTTTTCAAGGTACTGCCGGACGATTTTCTGATTGTCTTCACGCGTGATTTCCCGCGGCAGCCGTTCCAAGGCCCGGTTGACGGCCATGTCGACCAGCTCGGCGCGCAGCTGGCGGCGCGCCTTGATCACCTGATAATCGACCTTGCGCGCCGCGCTTTCCATGAGCACCTTGCTTTCGGCGGTGGCGCTGTCGATCAACTGCTGTTGTATTTTCTCACCCTGTTCGACGATCCGTTCTTTCAATGCTTGCAGCCGGCGGCGGCTCGCTTCCTTCTCCGCCTGCATATCTTCGAGTTTTTTCCGGGCGGCGACCCGCTCCGATTCCATCCGGTCGAGTTCGGCCTTGACCTTGTCCCGCTGGCCCCTGAAGAAATCCACCAGGGGTTTGCGGCCGTATTTTACCAGGATAAAGGCCAGAATCGCAAAATTCAACCAGCGCATGATCAGATCATAGGTGGGGCGCCAGCCGTCGCCGGCCGCAGCGGCGGCAGCGGCCGGAAACAGAACCGCGGCGGCGGCCGCCAAAGCGGGAACCACGGAAGCAACCCCGTTTGACAAAGCGGTAAACCGTTTCATGACGCAACCTTTCGATCCAGAACTTTTTCCATCAGATGCAGCGCGAGAACGCCCGCCTCTTTGGCGAGATGCCTTCGCTGTTCCTCAAGCCGGGAAGCCATTTCCGAGCGGATGGACTGCTGCTTGGCCTCAATCTCGGCCCTGGCCTCCCGGATCATGTGAAAGGCGGTTTCATTCCCGGCCGCTTCCAGTTCGGCGCTCAACGCGGCCGCCGTCTTTTTGACGGCGACCTCTTCAGACCGGTTTTCCCGGAGGATCGCATCGATGCGGTCTTCCGTCTCGCGGATGTCCCGGTGGATGCGCTGAACATAGCGTTCGCGTTCATCCATCGTGCGGCGCAGCGGGCGGAACATGATGCGGTTGATCAGAAAAAGAAAGATCAGAAACGAAATCAACTGCACCACCAGCGTTTCGTTGATGCTGATCAGAGCGACATTGCTGATAATCTGCATGGCGGTAATATCCTTGTATCGTCGCTGTTAGACCACAAAAAGCAGCAACAGGGCGATCACCAGAGAATAGATGCCGGTGGACTCGGACACGGCCTGGCCCACCAGCATGGTCCGGGTCAGCAGACCGGCCTCTCTCGGGTTCTTGCCGATTGCCTCGCAGGCCTTGGCGGCCACCATTCCTTCACCCACACCCGGTCCGATCGCGCCCAGGCCCATGGACAGGCCGGCCCCTAGAAATGCGGCCGCCTTGATAATATCTGCACCTTCCAATGCCATTTGAAACCTCCCTGTTTTTTGATAGTAGATGACGTAACCGCCAGCGGCGGCAATGCTTTTCAAACCACGAAAATAAGCACCAGCGCAACGACCATGGCGTAAATCGCGGTGGACTGCGACACCGCCTGGCCCACCAGCATGATTCTCATCAGATCCCCGGAAAACGCCACATTGCGCGCCACCCACCGCACAGCGCCCTCCGCGGCCTTGCCGTTGCCGATCCCCGGACCGATGCCCCCGAAGCCCATGCAAAGGCCGGCGCTCAGCAGGGCTATGGCCGCGTGCAGCATGGACGATGCCGGGAATGCTTTAAATATAAGGACAAAACTCACCAGCAGTCCGAAAATCGAAGGTGTTTGGGCAACCGCCTGCCCGACCAGCATAACCGTCGTCACATTGCCGACGGTTTCCGGCTGCCTGGAAATTCCCTCACAGCTGGCACCGGCGGCCAGACCGCCGCCGTAGCCGGACCCGATGGCCGCCAGCCCCGTGCTCAATCCGGCGCCGATGAGAGCGGCCCATGTCGGACCCACCGGCAGGCTGCCGAAATCCATAAATATGAGCATCAGGGCCACGACCATGGAAAAAATGGCCGGCGTCTGGCAGACGGCCGATCCGATCAACATATTGGTGGTCAGGCGTGACATCACCGACGGCTGCCGGGATATCCCCTGGCAGGCCTGCCCCCCGGGAAAACCGGAACCGATGCCGGACCCTACCGCACCGGCCCCCATGCACAAGCCGGCGGCAAGAAGCGCCGCACCCTCCAGAACATTGTGCACCGGCACATCCAGGAAAAGCAGCAGAATGGCGATCACCAGCGCAAAAATTGCCGCGGACTCCGCCACCGCTTGGCCCACCAGCATGTTTTTTAAAATGTCGCCGGAAGCCTCGGGTTTGCGCGAAACGGCATCGTTGGCCTGGGCGGCGGTGTATCCCTCGCCGATGGCGGCGCCGACGGCACCTAGCCCCATGGACATGGCCGCACCCAAAAATGCAGCACCTCTAATTATGGTCTGAACGTCTGTATCCATAAGTTCACTTCACCTGGACTGAAATATACACCACTGTCAGCATTGTGAAAACAAAGGC
>Ga0180435_10003170_pt1 | contig 16587 bp, 16 predicted proteins | sample SS_ome_3_FD_132467 | JGI IMG/M metagenome (GOLD analysis project Ga0180435, IMG submission 132467) | Hypersaline lake sediment archaeal communities from the Salton Sea, California, USA - SS_3_S_1 metaG | ecosystem: Environmental > Aquatic > Non-marine Saline and Alkaline > Hypersaline >...
AAGAGCCCCCATCCCCAGTTTCCTGAGCCATGGTACAGTCATGAAGTTGGCCACCATGTTTATTCCAGATTCCGACAGAAAAACCTTCTTCTGATCCATTACATTTGCTCCTATATAATAAATATACTCAATAATCATGTTTTCGACCAATTGACGAATTTGGTCGAAAAATATATGATCAGAATAATACAAACGCAGAAAAACGTCAAGAAAGGGATGTTACAGTTTGCTTATTAGAGTATTAAGTGGTACACTTTTCACTAGGATATAAAAGGATGAGAAGACGGATCACTATCACGAAAGATATGATTCTGGCAAAGGCGGGAGAGGTCTTTTCCCAGACCGGTTTTAAGAAGACAACGATGGAGCAGATTGCCCGGGCCCTGAATCGTGCGAAAAGTTCGATATATTATTATTTTACCAGTAAAGAAGACATTTACAGCACCATCATCGAAAAAGAAAGCATGGTGATGAGTGACGAACTGGATAAATCGGTGGGGAACGCTTTTCACGCCTATGACAAATTAAGAGCCTACATAGCGACCCGGATACAGCTCATTCAACAGCTGCGGAATCTTCGGATTGCCCTTGAAGATCACAATTTAGCCCACTACACCTTTATTCAGCAGCTCCGGGACGATCATCTCAACCGGGAAATTGAAAAAATAAAGAGCATATTATCAGAAGGGGTAGCCGCAAATCAGCTTGAGATTGAAAATGTAGACGACGCGGCATCTGCCATATTCTTTTCCATGCGGAGTATTGAATCCATTCGGGGAATCAGGCAGAGGATCAACACCATTCGATCCAACCTGGACACTTTTCTTGAAATGCTTTTCAAGGGTATCGGAAAAAAACCTGCTCAAGACACCATATAGCTGAACTAGAGTACCTCTAGTTATACATGTTCAATATTCGTATAGGTGCTTATCTCGGAATTAATGGTACAGAGGTCAACTGGTGAAAGCGCGTGGATATCGCTGTTCCCCGTTATCCTGCTGAATGAGGCAAGCTCGCTGGAAGTAACCCGCAGGAAATTTTCAAGCCCTCCCGCAGCGGCATTGATGTCCAGCCGTTTTCTTAACAGAGGATCCTGGCTGGTTATTCCCCGGGGACACTTGCCTGTATCGCATACCCGAAACTGCTGACAACCGATAGCCATAAGCGCGGCAGTTGCCAGGGCCACGGCATCGGCTCCCATGGCCAGTGCTTTCGCTATGTCGGAAGAGATACGAAGACCGCCGGTGATAACGAGGCTTATATCGGCCGCTTTCCGGGCGTCCAGGAAGGTTCGGGCTCGATACAGGGCGAAAAGGGTAGGGATAGAAGCTGCTGCTTTCAGGAATTTTGGAGAAGCCCCGGTAGCTCCCGCCCTGCCGTCGATTGTGATAAAATCGGGCTCCGCTTCCAGGAGCAGTTTTAAATCTTCTTCTATGTGGCCGGCCGCGATCTTTACTCCAATCGGTTTTCCACCTGTTATATCCCTGAGCCATGCCACCTTTTTTTTCAATTCTTTTCCGCTTCTGATATCCGGAAAGTGGGAGGGGCTGATGATCTCCTCTCCCGGTTTGAACCCTCGGATTTGAGCAATTTCTTCGGTAACCTTGTTCCCTGGAAGGTGCCCTCCCATCCCGGGTTTCGTCGATTGCCCGAGCTTAATTTCAACCGCGTCTACGGCCTGGAAGTTCTCTTCCGTAACACTGTAATTATTCGGTACATACTCAAAAATATACTTGTAAGACTCTTTAAGAGATTCCGGAAGTATCCCCCCTTCGCCTGAGCACATGGCGGTCTGCACCCTGCCGCTCCCCCTGGCTAAGGCAATTTTTGCCTCTCTGGACAGCGCGCCGAAAGACATGTGAGATACGATCACCGGCATTTCAATCACAAGAGGCTGCTTCGCTCCGGGGCCGATGGTTGTTTTCATATTCACAGGCTGCTCCCCGTCTAAGGGGAGCCTGGCGATCTGGGCCCCTTTTATAAGAACATCATCCCATCGCACAGGACAGGACAGGCGGGTCCGCATGGGCTCAATGATCGATTCTCCCGTCTCGGCCATCCTGTGGATATCCGCCATATGGGTTTCCAGGTCGTCTGTAAGACGCTCCGGAATCTCGTCGTCTTCCGGGGCTGCCGTTTGGTCGGGAGAAACCGCAGATGCTCCAGGGACAAACATTTTCTTCCCTGATTCACAAACCGGGCAGACCCAGCTTTCCGGCAGGTCCGCCCATTTTTTTCCCTCTTTCGCTTCGTTATATTCGGTCTCGCAGACCTGACAGATATACGTTGAACTCACGACTATAAATCGAGGCTCGCGGGTTCGTAGTATTCCATACCGTGCTTGCAGCAGGGGCATTTTGGCGGCGGTTCGGTTCCTTCGTAAACATATCCGCACACACTGCATTTCCATTTAATCGGTTTCTTCCGCTTGAATACGGAGCCGCTTTCAACCAGTTCGAGAAGGGCTTTGTACCGATCTCTGTGATGAGCTTCCACTTTAGCGATTTGTTTGAAGAGGGTTGCCGCTTTTTCGTTCCCTTCTTCCTCGGCGTCTTTCGCGAATGAGGGGTACATCTCCGTTACCTCGTAGTGCTCCCCTTCGATAGCCTTTTTTAAACAGTCTGCCGTATCGCCTAAACCGTGGAGGAGGTTGTATTCGTCCTTGGCGTGGCGCATTTCGTTGTCTGCGGTTTCCTCAAAGATTTTCGCGATGTAGTAATAGCCCTCTTTTCGTGCTACTTTGGCAAAGTAGGTGTACTTGTTTCGGGCTTGAGATTCGCCGGCGAACGCCGCGGCCAGATTGTCCTCTGTTTTTCCCATCGTATTCTCCTTGTAAAAAATGAAATGTATATTGTAATATTAAAATGGGTTATACAGATTTTATCAACCTTTTTCGTGCTGAATTTGTGAACTCACCAGGGCTTGAGCTTTGCCTGATAATCTGATAAATTAGTCCAACATTTATTGAAAGGAGCAGTACATGAGCGGAAACTATAAAAGTCCCCTTCACGAAACTGTAAGTACAACCGACACCGATTTCTGGAACGATTCCTGTTCCGTGGAAGAGCTTAACTATGCCATTGAGCACGGTGCCGTCGGCGCAACAACAAACCCTGTAATCGTAGGGAATGTGCTGAAAAAAGAGATGCATCTGTGGGAAGACAGAATCAGGGAACTGATCAGAGAAATGCCGGAAGCCTCGGAAGAGGATATCACCTGGAAACTAAATGAGGAAATGGCTGTAAAAGGTGCTGAACTGTTAAAGCCGGTATTTGATAAAGAGAAGGGAATGAAAGGGAGAATTTCCATTCAGACCAACGCGAAATATTACCGGAATTGGAAACTCATGGCTGACCAGGCCGTCCATTTCGACACTCTCGCACCCAACATGCAGGTGAAAATTCCTGTCACAAAGGCCGGTATTCAGGCAATAGAGGACGCTACCGCCAGGGGTGTCAGCATAAATGCAACCGTTAGTTTCACCGTTCCCCAGGCACTTGCCGTCGCCGAGGCGGTGGAGCGGGGTCTGAAAAAACGGGAAGCAGACGGGAAAGACACCAGCGGGATGTCGCCTATCTGTACGATCATGGTCGGCCGTACCGATGACTGGATTAAAGTTGTTGCCGATAAAGACAATATCATCACCAATCCGGACTACCTGGAGTGGTGCGGAGTTGCCACCTTCAAACGGGCGTATGAGATTTATCAGGAAAAAGGCTATCGATCGAGGCTCCTGGCTGCCGCGTATAGAAACCATTACCACTGGTCCGAGTTTATCGGTGGGGCGGTTAGCCTTACGATTCCCTACAAATGGCAGAAGCGTTTCAATGATTCGGATGTCGAGGTAAAACCCAGGATGGATAATCCGGTTGATCCGAAAATAATCAACGAACTGCTGAAGAAATTCGATGAATTCAGAAAGTCTTACGAACCCGACGGAATGACAATTGATGAATTCGATAGTTTTGGGGGATGCACCCGCACTCTCCGCTCATTCATCGGAGGATATGAGTATCTTCTCGGTGTTATCCGGGATTTTATGATGCCCGATCCTGACGTTTAAAGAGAAAGTAAAAACAAGTTTTTTACTTTCTCTTCCCTGAGTTTTAACCCGTTAATCATTACGCACATCGGATGGTCGACAGGGTTAAAACTCATTCATTTACAGCAGGGTAATGCCCTGATCTTCGCACTCTTTCAGGACATCATCCGGCCAGACGCTTACCTGCACCTGGCCGATATGTCTTTTCCTGAGGAGAAGCATACAGAGTCTGGACTGGCCGATTCCTCCCCCCACGGACTGGGGCAGCGTGCCGTCTACCAGGAGCTTGTGCCAGGGATATTCCAGCCGCTCAGTACATCCCCGAATCTCCAGCTGGCGAATCATGGTATCTCTATCCACCCGAATTCCCATGGATGAGAGCTCATAACCCCTTTGGAGAACCGGGTTCCACACAAAGATATCTCCGTTTAGTCCCTTTTTTCCCGATACAGTCGGGGTTGTCCAGTCATCATAGTCGGGGGCCCGGCCGTCATGAATGGTCCCGTCAGGAAGCGTTCCGCCGATGCCGATAAAAAATACCGCTTTTTTCTCTTCACACACCAGGTTTTCCCGTTCCCTGGGACTTTTGTTGGGATACATTTGCTGAAGGTCCTCGGTATGTATAAATTCTATGTTTTCCGGCAGGAAAGGTTCGCAGCCGAACTCTTCGCACACTGTTTGTTCGGTTTTCCGCATTGCTGAATAAATCCTCGTAACTGTGTCCTTCAGGAAGGAGATGTTCCTCTCTTCCGGGGTTATTACCTTTTCCCAGTCCCATTGATCGACATAGACCGAGTGGATACCGGTAGAAAGGTCCTCTTCATCGGGACGGAGGGCGTTCATATCGGTGTAAATTCCCTCTCCGGTGGGAATTTTATACTTTGCCAGCGCGAATCGTTTCCATTTTGCCAGGGATTGAACGATTTCATAGTTTTTGTCCCCCATGCATTTGATGGGAAATGCGACGGGCCGTTCGACTCCGTTCAGATTATCCTGAATACCCGAGTCGGACGCGACAAACAAAGGGGCGGAAACCCGGGCAAGATTGAGGGCATCGGCCAGGTTTTTCTGAAAGTCGCTCTTAATGAGAGCAATTCCCCGTTCAGTTTCAAAAACATTCTGTATCATTTCCTGTGTCATTGGTACTCCCTGTATCATGGTGTTGTAGTAAAAAACGTACACTTACTTTATTGTATTCTTTAATCTTTTACAATAATATGATTGAATCTTTATAAATCTAATAATTGCGTGGTCAAAAATGAACAGCGATGATATTGATAAATTAGACCGGAAAATACTCACCGTCCTTCAGCAGGATGCCCGTATACCCTTTCAGGAAATATCCCGGGAATTGAATGTTTCCGGCGGAACAGTCCATGTGCGGTACAACAAACTGAAGGAGCACGGGGTAATCACCGGCTCCAAGCTTCTCATCGATTATGGTAAACTGGGATACGATGTAACCGCGTTCATCGGTATCAACCTCCATAATGCCGGGGATTACAGCGATGTCCTGGAAAAGATAAAAAGTATGCCCGAGATTACCGAAGCTCATTACACAACCGGCACCTACAGCATATTCATTAAAGTGGTGGCGAAGAGCACTAAAGGGCTGCATACCTTCCTGACGGAGAAGCTGCAGACCCTGAAGGAAATACAATCTACCGAAACGTTCATATCTCTCGATATCCCGGTCCAGCGGGATGTATCTCTGGTGTAGCCCTCCTGCCGGTTCTTTTTACATCATATTATTGACTTCTGCCGGTTTCAGGGTATAATCAGGTTACTAACGGTAAGTAACTAACTATGGATCTGGGAACCCTGCCAGTAAAACGAACAGCCGACGCGGCCCTTCAGAACAGTATAAATATATCAATCATTTTTCACTATCTCCGGGAGCGGGGTTCGGCATACCGGGCACAGATATCGAAAGATTTGAAAATCAGCGCGCCGGCAGTCTCCCGCGCAGTGGAAAACCTGAAAAGTCACGGCTACATCATCGAAACAGAAATGAAAAAGACAAGGAGCGGGAGGAACGCCGCTGAGTTCATGGTGAACCCGGGAATCGGCTATGTTATCGGGATCGATCTTATCAAAGAACAGGTCCGCCTGGGTATTTTCAATTTCAAAGGTACAATGCTGAAGGAATATGAGGGATTCAGCCTGGCAGAGGATACCGATGTCAGTACGGCCCTGTCTGAGGAAATCGACAAGATTATAGAAGACATGGAAAAAAATGACGGTAGAGCGAAGCTGCCTTTGAAAGCAATCTCTATCGGTGTGCCCGCAACAGTGGATACCGCTACAGGAGATATTACGGCCACCCTATTTCGAAGCCTGGAAGGGCTGAATTTTCGTGAACTGCTGGAAGACCGCTACCGGGTTCCCGTGTATACAGAGAACATAACCAATCTGTCGGCTCTGGCGGAACATACCTGCGGGCAGGGCAGAGCCTACCGGCATCTGGTATTCGTTGAAATCAGCAGCGGGATCGGTGCCGGAATAATTATCAATAACCAGCTGGTGAGAGGTTCCAACGGATCTGCCGGGGAATTGGGAGCTCTCCTGGACGGACGGCAGAAGCTGAGCTACCGGCTGAATAAAAACAAAGGATACCTGGAGTATGCCGCATCGGTTGAGAGCATCGGGGATAGGGCGATATCCCTGCTGCGGAACGGCAGGCAGTCTTATATCAGGGATTTGGTTCAAGGCGCGGTGGAAACGATCAAGCCATCCCACGTCTGTGAAGCTGCTCTCGCTGGTGATGATACAGCGAAAGATGTAATCCGGGAAACGGTGGAATTGCTGGCCACCGGAATTATCAATATGTCACTGGTATTGAATCCGGAGGCGGTAGTGCTGGGAGGGGATATCTGTCATCTCCCCGGCCTGGAGGAACTGTTCGTCTTACCCATCGCCGAACTTCTTACAGGGTCGCTCCCCATAAGCGTGCCGGAGATTATGGTCTCCTCCCTGGAGGAAGATGCCGGGGTGTACGGGGCCGCTTATCTGGCTGTGGAATCGCTATTAATTGGAAGATATCCGTTCAAAATTGAGCAGTAGGGAAGATACTATGAAACCAGTTGTTCTTGCAGTGGGATGCCATCCCGACGATATTGAGTTTATGATGGGAGGGACCCTGCTGCTGCTGAAAGAGGCGGGGTGCGTTTGCCACTACATGAATGTTGCCCACGGAAACTGCGGAACGAGCCGGTACAACTCGGGAAAGATAAGGAAAATCAGGAGAGAAGAGGCGAAAGCGGCAGCGGCTTTGCTTGGCGGAGAATACCACAACAGCATTACCGGCGATCTTGAGGTTTTTTACACCCAGAAGCTGATCCGCAGGCTGGCCTATGTCATTCGCACGGTGCAGCCTGATATCATGCTCATTCACTCTCCCCAGGATTATATGGAAGATCACATGAACACCTGCCGGATTTCTGTTACCGCCGCTTTCATCAGGGGGATGCGGAATTACCGTACGAAACCGAAATCGAAACCGATATTCAAGGATGTTGTTCTCTATCACGCTCTCCCCTACGGGCTTACCGACTGGGTTCAGACTCCCATCACCCCCCATTTTTATCTCGACATCACTTCGGTAATTGAAAAAAAAGAGAAAATGCTTGCCTGCCATGTCTCCCAGAAAGTGTGGCTTGACGAAAGCCAGGGGTACGATTCCTATTTAATCGCGATGAAACAGATGTCGGCCCGGGTGGGGGGGCAAACAGGAAAATTTGAATATGCGGAGGGATGGAGGATTCACACTCATCTCGGGTTTTCCGAGGAACCGGCGAACCCGATCAAGGATATTCTCTCTGCCCACTATTTATCGGTAAACAAATAACCAAGGAGGAAGGAAATGGAAAGGATTAAATGCGGAGTCATCGGTCTGGGATGGTTCGGGGAACATCATGTGGACGTCCTGCAGCAGCTGCCCCTCGCTGAAGTTGCGGCTGTGTGCACCCGGACGGAAAGCAGGCTCAAGGAAATTCAGGATAAGTACAGTGTACCGAAAGCCTACACTGATTACCGGGAGCTCCTGGACGACAAGGATATCGATATGGTAACGGTGGTTACCCACGTGAAGGACCACGTCCAGCCTACGATCGACGCGCTTCAGGCCGGGAAGCATGTGTTCCTGGAAAAACCGATGGCCAACACAGGGGAAGAATGCGACCAGATAATCGGGGAAGTTAAAAAAACGGATAAATGCTTTATGGTCGGCCATATCTGCCGGTTTGACACCACCTATGCCCTGGCTAAAGAGGAGATAGCAGCGGGAACTATCGGCGAGATTATTTCCATGCACTCGAAACGGAACCTGGCGGGATGGATTACTCCTACACACCTGGAGAAGCTGAGTGCCCTGTTCGGGGACGGAGTCCACGATTTTGATCTCATGATGTGGTACTCCGGCGCAAAGCCCAAGAGCGTCTATGCCATGACCAGGAACACAAGGCCGGAACTGCCCAATGATGACATGGGCTGGGCGATGTTCCAGCTGGATAACGGGGCGTTCGCCGTGGTCGAGACCATCTGGTGTCTTCCCGACAACTCTCCCTGTGCCATCGACGGCCAGATGGAGATAATCGGAACGGAGGGTTCGATTCACATCGATAATTCAGGTTCCAACTATTCGGTATTGACCAAAAAGGGATTCAGCCATCCCCAGTCTCTCTACTGGCCGACTGTCCACGGATACCGGAGGGGATATCTGAAGGATGAAGTGGATTATTTTCTCCGGTGCATTGCCGACGGAAAACCGATTGAAGTCATCACCCCGGAAGAATCGAAAGCGGTGGTTACCGCGATACGAACCGCGGAACAGGCAGCTAAAGAGGGCCGGGTAATACATTTTTAACAGCTAAGAAGGAGAAAAGCATGAAATTTGAGCACATGAAATTTGACCACATCGGTATTGTTACAAACGATAAAAAAGCGGATGAGAATTGGGTAGAAGCCACCAGGGTTTGGGTGACAAACCCGAATGACCACCCTTTCGCAATAGAATGGCTCCGGTTCGAACCCGATTCACCGGTAACCGGCCCTTTAAGGGACGGGCCCCATGTCGCATACGAAGTGGAGAGCGTGGATGAGGCATCCAGGGGGATGAAAGTAATCCTGGAACCGTGGATAGTCGGCGGGTTCACGAAGGTGGGGTTTTTCCAGACTGAAGACGGGGCGGTTGTGGAGTTCATGGAGTATCTGAAAGAATCCAAGGAATGGTTTCCCGAGGATGGAAAATGACAGGGCGGTATACGTCTGCAAGCCGTAATCATTCATCTTGACTTGCAATTCAGGTATTGTATAATAATTCTTACTAACAGTACGTTAGTATAAAAAATTTGGAGGTAGGAAATGGGGAAAAAGAAAGCTTTGCTTTTAACATTGGTGTTTTTTGGAATTCTGTGCGTATCCGCACCGGTTTTTGCCGGCGGTGGAGCTGAGGCTGGTTCCAAGGAATTGGTGGACATGACCTTTATCACCCCCCGGGGAACCGTTGAAGTAATGGACGATTACAACTTGTGGGTGGCGAAGGAAATGGGCTATTTCGAGGAACTGGGAATCAACCTGATTATGGAACCCGGCCCGGCGGATGCGTTCGCCTGTACCAAGTTTGTTGATCAGAACCAGGCCGACGTTGGTTATCCCTCTCCTGGAATCCTTACCGCAAGTGTGGACACGGGGATGGACATCATCATGGTCTACGAGATGATGGTGGAACAGGTATTCGATTTTGCCGTAAGAAAAGACAGCCCGATCAAAGGTGTTCAGGACTTCGCCGGAAAGTCGATGTCTGTTGCAGACGCTGGCTGGCAGGTTATCATAGATCCCATACTTGTCGAGGTGGGTGTTGATCCCGCGTCTATCGAGTATGTGGTAGCTGGCGCGCAATGGGGCCAGTCAGTATCCATGGGGAAAGCTGATATCGCCCTGACCTGGAAAGGGTTGCGGGCACAGTGGGATGCCCAGGGCCTGGATCTCAAGTATTTTCTCGGTGAGGATTTTTCGAAGATGCCGGCCAACGGTTACGCAGCCCGGAGGTCCGACCTGGACGACCCGGCCAAGAAACAACTGCTGGTGAACTTCCTGAAAGCAACCTCCATGGGGATCCATTTTGCCAGGACCAATCCGCGGGCGGCGGCTCAAATCACCTATGATCTTTTTCCGGCGGTACAGGAGCAGATGGAACCGCAACTGGCACTGGAATCAATGCAGCAGCTCCACTGGGGCTACACCGGCGGTGAGAGGAAAGGAAATGGGTACGGCTGGTTTGATGAACCGGGCTGGGACACCTACTGTGAAATCATTTACGGTCTTGGACAGACCAAGAAGAGATTGAGCACAGATGAAGTAATGACCAATGACCTGATTGCCGCGGCAAATGATTTTGACAGGAAACGGGTTGAAAAAGACGCTAAAAACTTCAAGCTCAACGATGAGTGGGCGAATGTAAAAGTAGAAGGTAACTGGTAAGATTTTACTGTAAAAATCAGTCTTAATTTGAAGCAAAACTAAAAGTACACAGGGGTTTCAGCACTGCTGAAACCCCCTTTATTCGCGACCCCTTGAGGAGAGGGGAGATTTTCATGGAGTAACGGAGAGTGTATGGGAGAAATAATAATCAATATTGAGAACGCCTGTAAGGTGTATGAAAGCGAGAGGGGACCGGTAAATGCCCTTCAGAATTATTCAATGGACGTGGAGGAAGGGGATTTCGTCGCTATCGTCGGTCCCAGCGGGTGCGGTAAAACTACCCTGCTGTGGGGGCTGTCGGGGCTCCATCCCTTTTCCGCGGGAAAAGCGGTCATTCTGGGTAAGGAGGTGGACCAGCCGACCAGGGATGTCGGCATTATATTTCAACAGGCGAACCTGCTTCCCTGGAGAGACCTGATGCAGAACATCCAGTTTCCACTGGAAATAATGAAGGAAAACATTACCGCGTATAAGGAAAAAATACAGGAACTCATAGACAGCGTAGAATTATCCGGATTCGAAAGTCATTTTCCCAGGGAACTCTCCGGCGGAATGCAGCAGAGGGCTTCCATTGTACGGGCTCTCGCGGTAGACCCGAAAATACTTCTCATGGATGAACCATTCGGTGCTTTGGATGCGTATACCCGGGACGAGATGGATACGCTGATTCTCAACATATGGAAGAAGACAAAAAAAACGATTGTCTTTGTGACTCACAGGATCGAAGAAGCGGTATACCTGGCGAACAAGGTGTATGTTATGACTCCCCGTCCTGGAGGCAACTCCGCGGTGTTCGATATTGATTTGCCCCGGCCCAGGCCGGAGGGAATTACCATGGAAACTGCCTTTTTCCAGACAGTAGCGAAAATAAAAAAGAAAATTGTCAGTGATGTTGAAAAACAGAAAGAACAGGGCCTGTACCAGAGTCAGGCATACAGCACAGTAACGTGAGGTGACGTATGGATCAATATGATAAACAACTTGAACACGAAATACCGGAATTCGATCACGAGGAACATGGTCAGTCAAGCAGTTTTGACATCAGTGCTACCGTAAACGCGGTTTCAGTCCATGGCGTGAAACAGGTATTGGGGATCGTTCTCGTCGCGGTGATCATCATCGGCGGATGGGAAGCCCTCATTCACCTGTTCAAGGTACCCGAATTCGTTTTTCCCGCACCCAGCGCCATAGCGGTGGCTCTCGTGACCTCGATGCCGACGGTATTTCCCCATTTTTTAATTACCCTGGGAGAATTAGCTGCCGGGTATGCCATCGGAGCCACCATTGGTCTCCTCCTGGCGGTGCTGCTTACCCAGGTGCCCTATTTTGAGAAGATCATTACCCCCTATATTCTGCTTCTTATCACAACCCCCGCCATCGCCCTGGTTCCGCTGCTGATGCTGATGCTTGGATTTACCATCTGGCCGAGAATTATCGCGGTGGCCCTGGCTTCCGGGCCGATGATTATGATCAATTCGGTGACCGGTTTCCGCCGCACTGACCTGGCGAAGATCGCCCTGGCAAAATCCTACGGCGCGACAACTTCCCAGATATTCATGAAAATACGTTTCCCCCTGGCGATGCCGATGATCAATGTCGGTCTGCTCGTCGGGGGTATTTTTGGCTTAATAACGGCAGTCGGGTCCGACATGGTTGGCGGTAAACAGGGATTGGGCAATAAACTGGCCTATTATTCCTCCCTGGCACGGATGGCCAACTTTTTTGCCGTGATTATTCTCGTCTCGATTATCGGGATATCAATCTGGCTTATCATGGCTTATGTAGGAAAGAAGACTGCCAGCTGGCAAGAGTAGTAGCGAATGAAGCAGATGCATGCGAAAGGAGTAAAAAATGAAAACGTATAAAGTAGGTATTGTCGGATTTGGATGGGTTGCCGGTTCCCACTTGATGAACTTCAACGAAATGCCGGAGTTCGAACCGGTGGCTATCATGTCCCGGAGAGACCTGGATCCGAAGCAGATCAAGGCCCAGTACGGCGTGGATGTGAAAATCTACAATGACTATGACAAGTTTCTTGCCGATCCTGATATCGACGTCGTTGATATCTGTACCCCCCATCCGTATCACCCGGAGCAGACGATTAAGGCGGCTGAAGCGGGCAAACACTTGATAATCGAAAAACCCCTCGGTTTAACTTTCGAAGATACGGTTAAAATGCTGAAGGCAGTGGAAAAGGCCAGGGTGAAAACCTGCGTCTGTTTTGAAGTTCGATTTATGTCAGTTACCCTTGCAATGAAGTCAATCATGGAACAGGGCCTCATCGGCGATCTGTATTTCGCCGAATGTGATTATTTTCATGGGATCGGCCCCTGGTACGGTCAGTTCGAGTGGAACGTGAAAAAGGATATGGGAGGAAGTTCTCTCCTGACCGCGGGCTGTCATGCCCTGGATGTTCTTCTCTATCTTGCGGGTGAGGAGGTCGACGAGGTCTTCTCCTATTCCACATTGAATCCTCACGAGGTGTACAAGCCCTACGAGTACGATGCAACCTCGGTGACAATGCTGAAGTTTAAAAATGGAAGACTCCTTGGTAAATGTGCCTCAGTAACCGACTGCATGCAGCCTTATGTTTTCAACATGAACATGGTAGGCTCTCATGGTTCGATTAAGAATGAGAAATTCTTTAGTAAGAAAATTGAAGGGCAGCGGGATTGGGCTACCCTGGATGTCCAGCTGGTTGACAGCGGTGATGTGGCGCATCACCCCTTTAAGCTGGTATTCTCTCATTTCGCTGAATGCCTGGAGCAGGATAAGGAAGCTATGAACAACCTTCGGAGCGCCTTCGAGACCCACCGGGTTGTTTTTGCCGCTGACAAGTCGGCTGAAACCGGTAAACCGGTGAGCCTGAAAGAATTCAGCCTGTGAGCTCCCTAGATCCGGCTGCTATTCAGGAACAGATTAAACTGCATGAAAAGGATATTCTTCAATGGCTGAAAAAACTCGTCAGTTATCCCAGTGAAAACCGTCCTCCCAGGGGAAACGAGGGGGATGCCCAGGCTTTTGTCGCCAGGGAGTGCGTAAAGCTGGACCTCGATGTTGAGCATTTTTCTCCTGAAGACGTCCCGGGGATCCGGGAACATTCCTCCTGGCTTGAAGGGAGGATTTATTCGGAAGGACGGCAGAACGTAAACGCGGTCTGGAAAGGGAGCGGCGGGGGAAAATCGATCCTGTTAAGCGGGCATACGGATGTAGCACCCTTCGAACCTGATAACTGGAAAGAGTGCAGACCCTTTGAACCTCTTTTCAAAGAGGGGAAACTATACGGCCGGGGAACCGCCGACATGAAGGGAGGGATAGCCGCCTCTTTTTGGGCGGTAAAGATCCTGAAAGAGCTGGGGTTTCGGCCTGTTGGCGATATCATTTTCGAGACGGTGGTTGATGAGGAGTTTGCCGGGGGAAACGGCACCCTCGCTTCCCGGCTTAAGGGATATAACGCCGACCTGGCAATTTACACCGAACCGACAGGTATGGAGGTTTGCCCTGCAGCTCTCGGCGCTTTCCTCGGCTCCCTGACGGTAGTGGGGAATCCGGGGATGCCCTATACCGGCTACTCGATTCCGAACCCCATCAGCGGGGCGGCCAGGGTGGTGCACCATTTCGCGGAATGGGAAAAAGCGTGGCAAAAAAACAGCTCCCATCCCCTGTTCACAGGGAAAGGGAAGGAGGTAAAGACCCTTCTCTGGCATATAGATTCCACGACCCCCGGCACCTTCACGCAGATGGGGACACCAATGATAACAAAAATTTCATGGATTGTGTGGTGTTATCCCGGGATGGAAGAAAAGGATTTTTTTGACAGCTTCCGGTCGTTCTGGACCAAAGTATTCAGCGAAGATCCGGAATTGAAACCCTTTTCCTTTCAGCTGGAAAAGGAATACCACTATGTTAAACCCTGGGAGACCGATACTGAGGATCCGGGGGTCCGGACCATATGCGAATCCTTCGAAAGGGTAACCGGGAAAAAACCGGTGATCCAGGGAGCTCCATTCTCCTGTGATATTGCCCTGTACGGTGAAACAGGGAATATGCCGGTAATAATTCTCGGTCCGAATGGTGATAATCTGCACGGATCGGACGAGTGGGTATCCATGGAAGATGTGTATAGTCTAACTGAGATTATTGCCCGAACGGTACTGTCCCACTGCGGTTAACAGCCTATGACAATTAAAATTGTAACTTCATCCCCAGATTCGCCATAAAAGATTTCGACATTATATCAAACGAGGCATTCGGCACAAAACTGAACTTTCCCAAAGCCAACTCGAATCCGCCGGACAGGAGTACTTTTAAATCCCGGCTCTGAATAAGCGATTCGGGTGAGGTCTCCGCTTCAACCAGCACATTCCCGCCGCTGTCGACGAACTGGGCAACAAAACCTGTCACTCCGGCGGTATACTCAGCCCATTGATACCATGCTGATACTTTGAAAAAGGGATAAAATATCAGGAGTTTCTTGGAAATGGTGAAATCGGCCCCCACTGTGTGCAGGACCGTATTCATCCCCAGGGTGCCCCCCAGTTCCAGGGAGTAGGTCGTAAAATCCTGGGTAAAATCATCCGGGATCGAGAACCCGGCATGAAAATTCGAGAATGTGTAACCTGTTCCCACCGAAAGAGCGGGGATACCTTTGGAATCCTGGATGAGGACTTTTCTGATCCTCACCCCGGCATTCATCCTGTTGAATTCCAGGGTCGCCAGGCCGGGACTGGTGTCGGCTAACAGGCCTGCTATTCCCGTTGTTAGCGCCCCCGGAAAAATGGAGAACATTCCGATGACTTCCAGGTCCAGAGGTAAATGGATTCCGAAGGATAACCTGAAATTCGGGTAGTAGAAGGTGGTGCTGAAAGACTCCAGCAGGGAGGAAATATCGGTGGAAGAGCCGGAAGCTCCTTCCAGGGCCTGATCGATCAGGCCGTCAACGTTCAGGAGTTCGAAATTTTCATTGTCCTCATCGACGAAGGTCAGGATCCCGGGGGAGAACACCGTTCCCATGGAAAAAGCCAGGTACCATTTAGCCGATTCTCCCATGGCAGCTCTTCCGATTCCCTCTCCGGCGAGGGCGTTCTGTTGAAGATAAGGAACCGATTCCCGGCCGAATCCATCAAGGATTGCCGAGAGGTCCCGAACAATCGGGCTGATATCCTGAGTAAATACCGGGACCGAAAAAAGGATGAAAAGAATGGCTATGATCAGAAGTTTTTTCATGGCGTATTCTCCGTTTATTCTCCTTATGCTAAACCAAAACCAGGGAAAGTTCCAGTAAAATTATTCTGTGCTGGACACCATTTTTCGGAAATCGGCCTCCTCGATTGTCTCTTTTTCCAGCAGTTCGATGCTGATCTTTTCTATAAGGTCCCGTTTCGATTCCAATAATTTCAATACCCGGGAGAACCGGTCATCGATAATTCTGGCTACCTCCTCATCGATGTACTGCTGGGTACTTTCCGAGTATTCCCTGTTAAGCTGGGGCGGCGCCGCGGTATCCCCTAGGAACGGTGTCCCCCGCTGGGTCAGTACCACGTTCTTGAATTTCTCGCTCATACCGTACTCTGTGATCATTTTCCTGGCAATGTCGGTTGCCCGGACAAGATCATTCGCGGCCCCGGTTGACACCTCATCAAAGATAATCCGTTCCGCCGCTCTTCCCCCCAGGAGAACATCGATCTTACCGAGCAGCTCATGTTCACTCAGAAGGAACCGGTCTTCTGTAGGTGTCTGGAGAGTATAGCCCAGCGCGCCGATTCCCCGGGGAACAATGGTGATTTTTTGAACCGGGTCGGACCCTTCGGTGAATGCCGCGGCAAGAGCATGACCGGTTTCATGATACGCGACAATTTTCCTTTCCTTGTCGTTTATCAGCCTGTTTTTCTTCTTCAGCCCTGCGATTGCCTTCTCTATTGCTTCCATGAAGTCGTGCTGTTCAACAATTTTCCTTCCTTCACGAACAGCCAGAAGCGCGGCTTCGTTCACAACATTCGCCAGATCGGCCCCGACAAATCCGGGAGTTGCCTTGGCGACCCCATGAAGATCTACCGTGCTGCTCA
>Ga0180435_10003173_pt1 | contig 16581 bp, 12 predicted proteins | sample SS_ome_3_FD_132467 | JGI IMG/M metagenome (GOLD analysis project Ga0180435, IMG submission 132467) | Hypersaline lake sediment archaeal communities from the Salton Sea, California, USA - SS_3_S_1 metaG | ecosystem: Environmental > Aquatic > Non-marine Saline and Alkaline > Hypersaline >...
CCCATACCCTCAAGGCACACCTGGCCGCTCATTGCGCCCGTAGGAACCGCCTCCTGAGTCATCAGGTACGTCACCGCGTTCTCCAGAAGCGCCTTAACGCCCGCGCTCTCGCCCGCGAGGTAGTCGAACTCGAAGAACACGATCTGGCCGCTCGCAGGGTCGGGGTTGTCGTCGTAGACGATGACGCTCGAGCTCCCCGAGTAGCTAGACCAGGCGCACACCATCACCGCGTCAGACGTCGGGATGCTGGCGTCCTGGTCACCGTAGTTCTCGTAGGTGAACGTAACGCCCGTCAACACGTTCGGGAACGTCGTTACAGGGTGACCAGAGTCGTACACCGTAAGGTTGCCGCTAGAGTCGTGCTCCCAGTCAAGAACGTGGAGCACGTTCTCGCAGAACGTAGGATAACCGGGGTAAGCCTGAGAGTCGTAAGCTACCTCTCCCCCCTCCACGATCAGCTTGCCCCCGTTGGCCACGTAGTCCTCAAGTGCCGTGCGGTAGCTACCGCTGGCGACAGGACTCGTGTTGTCGCCCGACGACGACACCAGGAAGTCGTAGTCCATCCACGTTCCAGGGTCCGTCGTCGAGACCGTCTCCTCCGTAACGTCGTAGCCAAGCTCCACAAGGTCAGCGGAGATCTGTGAAGCTGACCGCACCCGGTCGGTGCTGCCCTTCCACACGTCCAGGACCGCTCCCGTCTTGTCGACCTTGAACGTCTCCCGGGCCGTCGCCGGGTCGTCTATCACAAGGATGTTCGCAAGAGTCGTGTCAAGAACGAAGTCCTCGGAAAGAGGCCCGGACACGCTGATCGCGCGGCTCTCGGGGATGTGGTGGTAAGCTCGTACGTTCATCATGTAGTTGAAGTAAGGAAGCTCAACCTCGTAGTAGCCCCCGAGAAGCGTGTCAGACGTCACCTCGGCGTAAAGCTCCATGTTGTCCGAGCGGTACAACTTCACCGAAGCCTCGAGAGGAACGCCCGTGCCAGTCTCCGTAACGTAGCCAGACACCACACCGGAGGGCGCGAACTCCAGGTAGAAGTCCGCGTCGTTCGCACCGTACTGGACGAACACCTCCTCGTAGTAAGGCTCGTATCCGAACTTCAGAACGTAAACGTCGTAGTAGCCCACCTCCAGGTCGTCCTCTACGGAGTAAGCGCCGCCAGTCCCGCTCACGACCGAGAACACCGGCTCCACAAGTGACGTGTCGGCGCCCGCCGCGTAGCCCTTCACTCGGGCGCCCTCGACCTCCGCCCGCTCCGACTCGTACACCTCGCCCGCAAGCTGGCCGTAAACGACCTCGACCCCGATGTCCTCGAGGTAGATCTCGTAACCCGCCTTCGCAATAGCGGCGTTCACAGTGCCCGTGCTCGTCGGTGTAGCCGTGATCTCGGCAACCGAGGACATCCCCGAAGAAGCCGACTCGTCAAGACCGCAGCCCACAGCGTAGAGCGTGAACTCGTCGTTAACGGCCGTACCCGAGATAAGTCCCTCGTAGTGAGGCGTCAGAGAACCAGAAAGACCTATCGATGGCACGCTGGCGTCGATGTCCGGCGTCGTGAGAGCAACAGCCCCCGTGACCGGTATGACGTCCTCGAAGCAGTTGTAGCTCTGGCTCAGCTCGCTGCCGACTATCGTGAGATCCTCACCGTACGGAGCGGCGACCGTGAAGTGCGCCTCGCCCGCAGCGTCGGTCGTCTCGACCAGAGCCTCGATCCCCCAGCCGTCGACCTCTATCTCGACGTCAGGAAGAGGCGTGCCCGCGCTGTCCCACACCGTCGCCGTCACCGCCGTCGCCTTGTTAATGGGAACCGACGACGGAACGATCGTGTAGGTCACGGGAACGATGACCTCTACCGCGCCGGAGTACGGCACGAGGTTGTGCTTGCTGACCCAGACGTCCATCATTCCGACGTCCTCGGGGGGCGTGGTGAGCGTGATGTCGGCGTGCCCGTTCGCGTCGGTGTAGGCGGTCTCGTACACCTGACCGTCCATGTGGAGACACACGAGCGCGTTCTCGACCGGGTCACGGCTTGTCGTTCCCACGTCTATCGAGAAGACATCGCCTCCGACCGGGAAGGCCGACGCGTAGGTAACGTCGAGTTCGCCAGGGACGGCCGTCCATGGGTCGAGTGCGGGGTCGCCGAAGACCGTGTACATCTCGTAGTAGTACCTGTCGTATGTGGTGCTCGACTGATCGACGGCCCAGAGGCCCTCGTTGAACATGCCGCGCACCCATGTGTAGTCGTTTCCGAACCACGCTTCGTACACGGCCTTCTCCATCACGTCGTCCTCGGTCCAGAGCGAGTTATTGGACGCGCCGAGGAAGAGGACGCCGCCGTTGTCGGCGCACGTCCATGTCTCGCCGAAGCAGGCGCTCGAGAACGACCCCGTGATGCACGCGTACGACTGCACCATCGGGAGCATGTCGACGTTCGTGAGGGCCTGGACCTGCGAGGCGCTCATGGGGGGACCGTCGGCCCAGCTGTTCGTGGACCCGTGGCCCGAATACGTCAGCATCGAGATGCCGGCGTTGATGTCGTCTATGCACTGCTGCGTTGTAGCGCTGTAGGTCACCGAGTAGCGCTTGTTGATCACGTCGTAGCCTGCGGGCTCAACCCAGTTCTCGATGACGTAGTTGTGGGTGCCCTCGGAGACGGTGTAGTTGTCGCTCGAGGCCATGAAAGTGCACTCGTCCGCCCAATCCTCTGGCGTGCTCGATAACGCGAAGCGAACGTACTTCGTGCTCTTGTTGGCCAGAAGCGTCACGTCGGCCTCGGAGTCGCAGGAGAAGCGCCCGACATAGAGGTCCGGATGCCAGTCGTCGCCCTCATCCATGCACGCATAGTAGAGGTCGCAGCCGTTGGTCCCTGTCGTGCCGGAGAAGTACGGCATCTGACCCGTGTCGCCGACGAGAAGCACGAACGTAGGAGGGGTCGCCCACGTCGTGTAGGCGTTCTTGATGTAGTCCTGGATGTCAGTGGCGGTCGTTCCGCCGGGGATCTCGGACAGCTTCGTCACCGTCGTCTCGTAGCCCAGACGGTGCCTGAGACCTGCGTACGTCTCGATCTCCTCGTAGTAGTCGTCGTACGTGATGACGAGGTAGCCGATCGGGAGCGTCAGGGCACGCGTCCGGAAGTCTCTGGCGTTCAGGAAGTGCTTCTTCGCGAACGCGTCGAAGTCCGGGGACGCGTAGCGGTCGAGCGCAGCGCGGGTCGCGCCAGCGTCTGCCCCGTCGAAGTCGACCCTGAGCTCGATCGAAGTCAGGTATCGGATGGAACCGTCCGCCGGGTTGTACTGAACGGGGTAGATCTCGACCTCGACGTACCTGTGAGCGCGAATCTGGCCGCTCTGGGCGAGCGACGCCGCCACGTCGGGGCCGAAACCGTTCTCTGCGTACGCGCCGCGGTCGATGGCGAACCTGGCCGCCTCACGGGCTCCAGGGAGCTTCACGATGGAGGGCTGAGCCGGCTCGACCGGCTCACTTAATCCTAGCTCTGCGAGCGTTGTGTCGACGTACTCGGCGGAGACCACGGTGAGCCTGGGATTCGACCCGTGCGGAACCTCGAGATACTCGCGAACGACCGGCAGCCGCGGAAGGCCGACGGCGTCCATGTGGTAGTACCCGGGAATCTCGAGACGCGTGAACGCCCCGCCCTTCGTCTCAACCTCCTCGGCCACGAGTCCGGGGAACTCGAACGTCAGCGTGGCGCCGTCGAAGCCTGAATCCAGCAGATCGACCGACGGCCCCGCGTACGGCTGCGCGGCGCCGAAGTCGACCCATCTTGATGCCGCCCCGGCGGGAACAGCCAGCGCGACCATCAGGGTACAGAACAGAAGAGCTCTCACGAACCTCATCTGCAACCCTCCTTGGGCTCTTTGGGCGAACGTCGCAGGCCCCCACTTGCGGGGACCTGCGGGCATCTACCCGCTGTCATTATCTGCATCGTAAACGCACACGGCGTCGGCCACGACACGCACAGACCGACGCACGGCGGGTGGGCTCGCGCAGTCTCGCGCGAGCCCCTCCACACACAGATTATAGCATATCGGCAAGCTTACTTCAAGACGTAGCCGCCGGGGCAAGGAACTTGCATATCGAAGGGGCTGGGCCGCATGCGCCTCGTGTCTGCGGGCTCGCGGGCGGGCACACTTCTGCCTCCCGGGCCCCGGCGCAACCGTGTCAACATTGACGCCCGTCGCGCGGGGCGCTACCTTTGTCGCACCATATACGTGGCTGAACGCAGCGGGGTCGCGCTCGCTACCGCGACCGATCCCGGCTGAAGAGACTGTTGAGTGAGCGGTCATCCGACCCGCAGGCCGTGATGTGAGGGCTACGCAGTGAGCGCGCGACCAGAAGAGAGGCGGATGAGGACCCGGGAGCACTCCGCGCTCCTAACCGACCTGGGATCCAGCAGACCGCTGCTGCTGGCGACACTCGCTGGGGCGGCCGGGGACGCGGGCATCCCACGATTCGAGTTCGTGAGGACGGCCTCGAGTATAGACGTGAAGCGGGTCTTCGTCAGGGACGTCACACAGAGCTGGTACCAGGGGAACATGAAGGGAGTGGGGCGCGGTCCGGGCGGCGTGGCGAAGACGCTCCAGCAGATAGTAGTCCGAGAGGGAATCGAGAGATCCGTACTGGTGGGCAACTCAATGGGCGGCTTCGCGGCTCTCATCGTCGGGTCTCTGATGGGAGCGGACGAGGTTCACGCGTTCTCGCCGACGACCTTCATTGGACCCTTCGCCCGTCTCAGACATGGTGATTCGAGATGGTGGCGGCACATGCTGCGGGCCTACAGAAGGTCTCTGTTCCTGCCGATGTACTTCGACGTGGTGCCGTTCCTCACTCGGTACGACGGGCCCACGAGATTCCGTGTCCATTACAGCACCGAGGACGCAGTCGACGTCATACATGCCGAGAGGCTCGTGGGCATCCCCAACGTGGAACTGTTGGCCTACGAGCATGGCGGCCACGAACTGGTCATGCGGCTCCGCGACACCGATCGGTTGACCGCCATACTCAGGTCCTCGCTCTTCCCAGAAGATGCCACGCCCGCCGCAGAAGCCGAACGTGCCGGAGACGCTCCCCGACTCCTGGAGGCTCGGGATGAGGAGCCGGCTTAGCGACCGCGACGCGGGATCTCCCGGGTGGGGCCACCGCTGCTCACGAAGAGCTGCGGCATCTCCCCGAACCCGGACGGAAGACACCGTCCAGTGAGACGCGCGCTAGCCTCCCAATAGCTCCTCGTATTTCTCGTGCGAAAGCCTCTCTATGTCATCGTGGATCGAGTTGCCGTGCGAGTCCATGGTCACCACGGCCGGGAAGTTCTCTACCCTTATCACCCACATGGCCTCGGGCACGCCGAACTCCTCGAGCTTGTGCACGTCGAGGACCTCCACGACAGAGCGCGCCAGCGTCGTGGCGAGACCGCCGACGGCTGAGAGGTAGACGCAACCGTGCTCGCCGCATGCCTTGAGCGTATCCTGCCCCATTCCACCCTTCCCTATGACGCCGCGGACGGAGTAACTCTCGATCACGGTCCCCTCGTAGGGCTCCTCTCGAATGCTCGTCGTCGGCCCGGCCGCGACGAACGAGTACTTGTCTCCGTCCTTCTTCACGACCGGCCCGCAGTGATAGATCATGCTGTCCTTGAGAAGCTCTCTCACGTCCGCGCCGTCCGTCTCGACCAGGTACTTATGCGCGGCGTCGCGGGCTGTGATCATCACGCCCGTGATGGAGACCTCGTCGCCCGCCTTCAGCTTGCGAATCTCCTCCTCGGAGACGGGGAGCTTAATCCCAATCATAGCTGACCTCCCCTCCCTTCACGGACATGAACGCCTTGCGGTAGGCCCAGCACGTGTAGCTGACCGACACGAAGAAGCACGCCGGAAGTCTGTGTAGCTTTCCTATTTTCACGCCCAGAACGGTCGTCCGCCCGCCAAAACCAGACGGCCCGATCCCAAGCTGATTGAGCTCGTGGAACAGCGAGTCCTCAAGCTCCGCCAGAGCCGAGTCCGGGTTCCGATCGCCCAGGTCGCGAAGGAACTGCTTCTTCGAGCAGGCGAACGACGACCCGCGGTCCCCACCAATGCAGGCGCCGACGACGCCCGGCGCACAGCCCTTGCCCTGCGCGTTGTACACGGTGTCGATGATGCACTTCCTCACTCCGGCGAGGTCGCGTCCTGCCTTGAGGCGGCCATCCGGGAGCTTGTACTGGGAGCCCACGTTCTCGGAGCCGCCGCCCTTCAGGAGCAACCTGACGCGTAGACCCTCCTCGTCCCGCTGCGTGAAGTGGAAGTACGGAGCTCCATCACCAAGGTTGTTCCCGGAGTTGGCTCCGGTGACGGGGTCGACCGCGTTAGGACGCAGATAGTAGAGCTCGGTCGCGCGCGACGTTGCCCCTCTGGCGACCTCCTCGATCTCCGCCTGCTTGAGGTCGGGACCGCACTCCACGAAGAACAACAGGGCCCCGGTGTCCTGACAGATCGGAGTCTTCCCGTCCCTGGCCTGCCTGGCGTTCTCGAGCATGAGCTCCAGGCTCGAGGCCGCGGACGAGCCGTCGCCCTCCGCCTCGATACCACGACGCATGGCTGCCTCAACGTCTGGTGGCAGCACGGTCGACGCCCTGCGGATCAGGTCGAGGAAGCTCTCCTCAAGCCTTCCCCTATCCATGTACCCTCCTTACGTAGAAACCGCCCGATACGCTCGGGCGCGGTTGGCACGACCTCGATTCTATCGTCCAACCGCCGGAGAGTCAAAGCGATTCACGGAAGATGGTGCGTCCTCACAGTGTACGCGGCCGCCCCTGGCGCCCGGACCGACCTTGTGGACGCCACTGGCAGAACGCACGGCGCGGTGCCCGCGGTACGTCGCCTTGACACAAGCTCCGGCCGATGGCAGAATCCGCGCCGGAGTTCCGCCGACCTTGATCGGCGCGGCGATGCCGCGCATCGCGACACAGAGCACAAGCGCTGTCGCCCTTCTCCCGACCAAGAAGGAGCGATGACCACTCCCCACAAGCCCGGGCCAAGGCTCCGACAGCTCGGCCGCCCGGCGAAGAGCGAAGCTCTGATGAGGATCGTGCGACTCCTCACGGTCGTCGTCACGCTCTACGCTTTCCTGGTCAGCATCCACCTGATGGGCGCCGGCCTCAAGATGCTGGGCGCCGGCTTCGCCGAGCGGTTGATAGCCACGACCTCGAGCCCGTTCGCCGGGCTCTTCATAGGCATACTGACCACTAGCCTGGTGCAGAGCTCGTCAACGACGACGTCGATGACGGTCGGCTTCGTCGCCACCGGTATTCTGTCGATCGAGCACGCGATCCCCATAATCATGGGGGCCAACATCGGCACGACCGTGACGAACACGATCGTGTCTCTCGGCCACATGCCGCGACGGCAGGAGTTCGAGAGGGCGCTCGCCGCCGCCACTGTGCATGATTTCTTCAACGTCATGGCGGTTGCCATCCTCTTCCCGCTGGAGATGGCCACAGGCTTCCTGCGCAAGAGCGCCACACTCGTGTCGACCGCCCTGGTGGGAGCCGATCCCGTTCACTTCGCTAGTCCGGTGAAGGCCGCCGTGAAGCCGGTTTCGCACGCCGTCTGCCAGGGCGTGGAGTCGGCCATGGAAACACACGCGCCTATCGCGGTGGCCGTCCTTGGGCTGTTGTTGCTCTTGGTCTCCCTATACGTTCTCGTTCGCCTGACCCGGAGGCTCGCACTCGGAAGGGCCGAGATCGTTCTCGATCGCTGCATGGGACGGGGAGGGCTCACCGGAATGGCGCTCGGCGCGGGACTCACGGCCATCGTGCAGAGCAGCTCGATCACCACGTCGCTGATGGTGCCTTTGGCGGGCGCGGGCATCGTGCGGCTCAAGCAGATCTTCCCAATCACGCTTGGCGCTAACGTCGGCACCACGGTCACTGCCCTTCTGGCGTCGCTCTCGGGCGACTGCAGAGGACTGACGATCGCGCTCGTGCACTTGCTCTTCAACCTCGCGGGAATAGTGCTCATATACACGATGCCGCCGGTTCGCAGGATACCCATGCTCCTGGCGACGAAGCTTGGCGGCGTGGCGGCAAGATCGAAGAGGTACGCGGTCATCTATCTGGTAGGGCTCTTCTACGTACTCCCCGCCCTGCTGGTGGTCATTGATAGGCTGAAATAGGAGGAAGACGATGTTCAAGAAGTTCATAGACGCACTGAGGAAGCGTCCTCTGCTCGACCAGATGCTGCTGGAGATGAACGACATGCTCGGCGACGCCGTTCACATGTTTCGTCCGATAGCGGAGGTGCTGACTGGGAAGGCTGCACTGTCGGACGCGCGGCACGACATGGTCTATTCGACCGACAGGAAGATCAACCATCTACAGCGCAAGATCAGAAAGCAACTGGTCGAGCACCTCGTTGTCTCCACGGGCGTCGACGTTCCTATAAGTCTGGTTCTGATGAGCGTCATAAAGGACGCTGAGCGAGTGGGCGACATGTGTAAGAACATGCTGGAAGTCGCCGAGGCCTGCGGAGGACCGCTGCCCGAGGGCAAGTACCGCGACTGGTTCGGCCGTCTGCTTGAGGAGACTGAAGCGCTGTTCGAGCCGACAGCCTCGTCCTTCAGAGACTCGGATAAGGAACTGGGCGAGAAGACGGTGGAGACGGGACGTGCGCTCGCGAGGGAGTATGACCAGATCATTGACAGTCTGCTCGAGAGCGACGTCCCGACGAGAGACGCTGTCTTGATGGCGCTCCTGGCACGCTATCTGAAGCGTCTGTGTCTGCACCTTACCAACGTGGCCACGAGCGTCGTCATGCCGCTCCACAGGCTCGACTACTACGATGAGAAGAGAGAGGCGACAGGAGAGGTCAGGCACGACACGTAGGACGGCGCCAGTACCTAGAGCCCGGGAAGCCACGATACTCGAAGGCGCGAGACGTCAGCGCCCCAGCCTTCCCAGAACGCGCCCGACCACCGAGGACCAGACCATTCGGTCCTCCTCGCTCAAGCCGAGCGCTATCGTGATCAGCAGCGCGACCCCGTAGCAGATGGCCAGCGTCGCCAGCGACCAGTACCAGTCGTGCGGCACGTCGACGTTCAGGTGCACTGCTGCCGCCAGACCAAGCGTTACGACGGCCACCAGGCCGATCTTCCAGGACGACCTGTCGAACGGGAACACGTGGAGCAGCAGTCCGCCCTCTATCAGGCGCGCGACACTGACCGAGGCGATCGAGGCGCCTGTGGCTATCGCCGCTCCGACGATCCCTATTCTCGGAACAAGCAGGATGTTGAGAGTCACGCTCACACCGGCCATCACGAGGATGTTGAAGACGTTGAACCTCTGGTATTTGGTCATCGCGAGGCAGCTCGATACGGAGCCCGCCGTGCTGTCTATCATCTGTGCCGCTGCCAGGATGATCAGAGCGCCGTAGCCTCTGACGAACTCCGCCCCGAAGATCGACAGCACGCCGCTCCCGGACACGATCAGCCACGCGAAAAGGGGAAGCGTAAGAAGCACTATCCATCTCGTGATGGTGCGAAGAAGCGAGTGCATCAGGTCGAAGCCGCCGCGGTGATAGACGTCCGCGATGATCGGAGAGAAGATGGCGTTCCACGAGAACATGAAGAGCGTCGCCAGGCTGGCGAGAATCACGGCCACGTTGTAAACACCGACGTCGGCCGAACTCAGAAAGAAGCCGAGGACCACCTTGCCCGACTGCAGGAGAATGAACCCGGTCGTGGTCTCGGCGAGCATCTGGGACGAGTACACAAGGAACCCTCGCCGAGAGATCTCTCCGCCCCTACCTCTCACGAGGAACGGTCCACTCTTGCGCACAAAGAGCCCCGACATGACCGCCGCAACGACGCAGCCCACGACTGCAGCGGTCACTATCCCGCCGAGGCGATAGCCGAGCAGGAACAGCACGATGAAGATGCCGAGGCGGGATATGCGAAGAGAGAGCTCGAGACCTATGATGCTCCGCTTCATGTCCTTGAGGGCGCGAAGCGCCGCCGCGAACAGCCTCGCAAGTGTATACGGGAGCATGGCGAACCCGATCACGAGCAGCGCCTGCTCAAGCCTCGGCTCCTTGAAGAACGCGTTCGCGATCTGAGAGCGCAAGGCGATGATAACGACAACGCCCATGGTCCCGGTGACCGTCGCGAACCGGGTGCCGAAACGGAACACGGAGCGAGCGCGGTCGCGGTCTCCGCGCCCCAGGTACATCGAGATGTAACGTACGAAGCCCCCCTCGATGCCGAACGTGGTGGGGATCGATACTGCCATGATGACGGTCCACGCCAGCACGTAGACGCCCAGCATGTCGGCGCCGAGCATTCGGGCTATCGTCGCGTTGGCCGCGAAACCGAAGGCGAGAGCGAAGCCCTGCCCGAAGAAGGTGAAGCCGGCCTCGCGAGTGGCCTTCGACAGGTATCCCCTGTACTCGTCGCGTCCAGGCCGGTCGGAATCTCTCACGCGTTCACTCCCGTCGTCGGCGGCAGCGGCGGCGGCCGTCGCTCGCTCCGCCACATCGCCGGCTACTGACCCTTGAGGACCCTCTTTGCTATCGGCTTGACGCGTGACTCTCTGAGGTACCTCATGGCCCCCGCCATGCCGGAGGGATAGAGGTGGAGGTTCGTGTGCTCTCTGTGGTCGGTGGCCCACTCGCTCTTCCACCGTGACGGCTGCCCCAAGAAGTCTACCTTCGTCAGTCCGCGATCGAAGGCGTCGGTCACCGCGTAGTAGAAGAGAGGCGTGCCCGGCGAGAACTCGCTGTAGCGCTCGTCGAAGGACGTCTTAAGAGCGTAGAGAGCCCCCCCGTACAGGATCGCCATAAGAAACGCGAACATCGTGCCGTCTCGCTCCAGCCAGATGGGATAGAACCAACCCTCCCGCTCCAACGACCGACACATGGCGTGATAGAAATCGTCGAGCCCTCTGCCGCTGATCGACGTTCCGTGTTTCTCCTTCCAGCTCCGCTTTTCGACCTCGATGAAGCCGTCCACGAGCCGATCGACATCGGTCGACCCGTCGAGCCTGTTGACCGTCATCCCTTCGATCTTCTCGATCTTCCTGACACGCTTCCGCCAGCGGGCTACCCGTTTAGTGGTCCTGGTGGCCTTGTAGTCCTCCCAGGAGCCATCGATCGTGATGTATGGAGACGTTCTGCTCTCGGTCTCGTCCAGGAGGAATCCCGCGCCTCGAGCCGCGGCCTCGACACCGGCCCGCGTCTTCGAATCGGATGGAACGCTCCGCAAGACAACCTCGCGCCGGTCGTCTTTCATGTCCGTAAGAACGTGCTCGAAGAACGGAGCAGTATCGACCGCCCCCAGCAGGAACTCACCCCTCGGAGAGAGGAAGTTCACGGCCAGCTCGGCCGGTCCACCGTCAGGCCGCATGAAGAGCACGGCCAGTGCCACCGGCGAGCCGCTCAGCGTTCCCAAGAAGGCGCGCACACCCGCTTCTCTCGCGAACTGCTCGCCCCACAGCGTAATCCAGACGCGAGAGGCGAACGGATTGGGACACGCCCCCGACTCCTCGAGGGCGTTCCACGCTGAGACAAGCTCCGGGTCGGCCAGGCTGTCGAACTCATGAAACTCGAGCAAGCGGACTCCCCCATCGGATAGGGTCGCCGGTCGATGGACCACCTCCGGGCGCCGCGACGCTACAGAAGCTCTGCCGGGAACATGACGCCGCGGTTCAGTACCCCGTCGGGGTCGATGGCGCGCTTAACGGCCGCCATCTCACTGAGCCCCTCGTCTCCGTACATTATCCGTAGAAAGTCATGTTTGATCCTGCCTATGCCATGCTCTGCAGAAACCGTGCCTCCCAGCTCGACAGCGCGCCGGGCCACCTCGGTGGCGAGCGTCTTGCCTCGTAGCAGCTCGTCCGGGTCTCCGGGCAGGATGTTGAGGTGCAGGTGGCTGTCCCCGATGTGACCGAACACGATGTACCTGAGACCGGCATCGCTCATCAGCTCACGACAATACGAGAGCATGTCTGACAGCCGCTCCGGGGGAACGGCGGCGTCCGTGCCGATCTTGTGAACGCCGGGGTGCGTCGCCTTGGTCCTGGCTATCAGCGAGTTGACCTGCTCCGGAAGCCCGTGCCGCAGTGCCTTGAGCCTTGCTAGCTCGGCCTCCTCCATGCCTCCCCATGTTCGCTCCATCGAGGACCCGTGGCTCGACAGGGCCGCCTCCCACGCCTCGTATTCGTCCATCAACTCGTCTTCGGTGAAGCCCTGCTCGAACAGAACTCCCGACCTCGCGTCGTCGGGCAGGTCGGGTATCTGCGAACTCGAGCCCTCCTCTCGCTTTCTTTCGCGCAGAAAGTCGAGGCTCAACGAATCGAAGAACTCGAGCGCCAGTGGCTCGAGTTCCTCTCGCGCCTGCTGCACGAACGCGACCGCATCCTCGTCCGAGTCGAAGAACGCGATGGCGCTGAGGATGCCCTCCGGCCTGGGAGAAAGCACCACGCGCACCTCGGTTATCACCCCGAGAGTGCCCTCGGACCCGACGAACAGGTCGACGAGGTCCATACCCGGGCTCGCGTAGTATCCGGCGGCGTTCTTCGTAGCGGGCATGGCATACGACGGAACGTCGAAGCTCACGCCGCGGGAGCCGTCACTCAGCTCGAACCGCCGACCGTCGGCACGGCAGTCTCCGCGTGAGACGTCCAGCGCCTCTCCGGACGGAAGGACCGCCCTGAGACCCACGACGTGCGCCCTGGTCGACCCGTATCTGAAGCTGCGCGCACCCGAGGCGTTCGTGGCAACGGTCGCGCCCAGATGAGCGGTGTCCTCCGTCGGGTCAGGGGGATAGAACCAATCCGCGGACTCCGCCCTCAGCTCGTCGAGCGCGGCGCCTTCCCGCTCGTCCAGCGTCGAGGGGTCGATGCCCAGCTCGCCCGATTCCAGGCGCCGTTCGAGTTCGGCGATCGTCAGGCCGGGCTCAGCCGTCAGTACGAAGCGACCGTCATCAGATCTTTCAACGCCGGTGAGCCTGTCCATCTGGGCGAGCGAGACCAGTACGCCGCCCATGGGAACGGCGCCTCCGACGATTCCCGTCCTGCCGGCCGAAAGCGTCACGGCCTCGCCGGACCCGCGGGCGTCCCTGAGCGCGTCCGCGACCTGAGCCTCGTCGCTCACGAGAACGAGCCTGTCGGCGTCGGCCGGGCCGTACCTCGACTCGTCCGTCAGGTAGTCGGCGTAGGATTCGACGATCCGCTCCCTGAAGTCGACGACGGACGCGCGTCCGCCCGCGGACCTCGGAGCCGTTGTCGAGATCGAGTTGCCCACCTGCCCCCCTACACCTCGAAGACGAGCCCTCGCGGGAAGTTCGTCAGGTTCTCCATCTGACCGCTCTCGGTGACGTGGTAGACGTCCTCGATGCGCATCCCGAATCCCTTGTCGGGGAAATAGAGGCCGGGCTCGACGGTGAACACCGAGCCGACCTCGAGCGTGTCGTCGTTGCCCGCCGCGTCGCTCAGAGTGGGCTTCTCGTGGATCTGCACTCCAATGCCGTGCCCGAGGCTGTGGACGTAGCCGTTCGTGACCTGCGGGTTCGTGCGGGGTGTTTCGTACCCCCGCTTCTCGAAGAAGTCACAGACCATCGTCTGGTAGACGGCCGCCCTTTCGCCGGCCTTGAGCTCCGAGGTCACGGCGTCGTGGCAATCCTCCAGGTCCTTGTACGCCTTCGCGATCTCGTCTGACGCCTGCCCGAATAGGAGCGTGCGTGTCATGTCGAAGAAGTAGCCTCCGCCACCCTCCTGCGGGAAGATGTCGAACACGATCGTCTTTCCTGTCTCGATCGGGTCGGGGTCGTTGCCACGGCTGTGCGGAATGCCCGCGTCCCTGCCGATGGCGAAGATCGTGTCGACCTCCTCGATGAGACCCCGCTTCGCGAGCGACATCTTGATCTCGGACTTGCAGTCTCCGATCGTCAGGGGCGAGGCGTCGCCCTTCATGAACGTCTCACCCTCTATCCGATGAGAGCGAATGAAGTCGATGATGTGCTGCACGACCTCCTTCGTCAGCCTCCCGACCTCTCGGATCCTGGCTATCTCCTCGTGCCCCTTCGTCATTCTGGCGGTCAGGAAGACGTCGTTGTCCAGCTCACCCGTGACTTCGACGTTCGGAAGCGCCTCGGAGAGCGCGTTGAGGAAGAGCCAGCTCGAGCCGATCCCTCCCAGTCCGTAGAAGGCCGTTGTGCCGGTCACGCCCTGGTCCTTGAACATCGCCTTCCACAGCCCGACGCGGGCCTTCAGCCGGTCACCGCCCGCGTTCTTCAGAATGCCCATGTAGTCGTACTTCGCCATGTCGATCGTCTGAAGACCGCTCTTGGCCGCCTCCTCACGCTCCATCGACGAGCAGATAAGTACCGGCTCCTCACCCCGCTTCTTGATGACGTAACCGAAACTCAGGGCCGCACCGTTCACCATGTAGTACATGGAGGGATTGCCCTTGATGGCGCCGCTCAAGACGGCTACGTCTATGCCCCTCTCCTCCATCAGTCCGTCGAGATGCTTCTTCACGATTCACACCTCCAGTTCCATTCGCGCATTCCGCGCCCAGGATCCGCGAGCGGCCATGATAGCGCACCGACGACCCGCCGGTCTACACGGCCCTGAGCACGTGATATAGGTTCCCCATCTCCCCGGTGACCCGGGCGTCCAGCGACATCGGAGCGAAGTCCTCCGCGTAGAGGGCGGCATACTCCAGCGCTCCAGAGCGCTTGACGAGCGACCGGAACTCGTCGTGATACCAGAGTCTCATGGTCTCGCGGAACTCGAGCACGGATGCCTCACCCCGGTCGTCGACCTCCATCGTGCACACCTGATGCGACAGCCTCTCCTCTGGATCGTCCTTCTCTATTCGCCAGGTCGTGGCCACCCGAAGACCGTCGCGTTCCATCGTCCATGTGTTGTGGTCGAGATCGGGCTCCCCCTCCCACGCGCAGGCGATGTGAACGATGTATACGCCTCCCCGCCTGAGCGACCCTCCGATGTTCCTCAGGTGCACGACTATCTCCTCATCGGAGAGAAGGTACCCGATGCTGTTTATCGAGTTCAGCGCCGCGTCGAACTCGTGCTCGAACCGCAGCGTGACCATGTCGCCCTCGATCGCGCGGGCCATCACCGGATCACCGTGGTCGGCCACGCGCTGTCTCGCGTAGGCAAGCATGTCCGGGCTCCTGTCGTAGCCAGTGACCGAATATCCATGCCCGGGCAGCGCGAGGAGGAACCTGCCCGTTCCGCAGCACGGCTCGAGTATTCTCCTGACCGGGAACGGAACGTGCTCCTCGAAGACGCGGCCGAAGAAGTCGATCTCGGGGCCAAGGTCCCAGGTGAACGCTACGTCGTAGTACTCAGGATGCCCGTAGAGCCCGCTCAATCTCCCTCCGCTCCGGCGGCACACGGCCGCCCGTCGTGCGGGAAGACCTCCTCCCCTATCTCGCGGACGATCGACTCGACCCTTGCTCCCAGTTCGGGCGTCAACTGCTCGCCGAAGGTCAACGTGTCGATCACTTCGATGGCGAAGATCCGTACGTCCTTCGGGACGTCCATGCCCTGGCTCCTTCCGAGCGCGATGACCGTCGCCAGGTTCATCCCGTGGGGCGAGTTGGAGTGTATCGACCGCCCGAGATCCGAAAGGTCCAGTCGGTGCACGGTGCCAGGCGGCGACCCCGTCAGTATCGAATCGACAACGACGAGGCGGTCGTAGCCGAGCGACTCCTCGAGGAGCGTGAACCCCGCCTCCTCGTTGAAGCCAAAGTCGGCATCCTCCCGGCCGCCGAAGCGCTCCTCCAGCCTCCGCGCCACGACCAGGCCGACCGCGTCGTCGCTCAATATCGAATTGCCGACCCCCAGGACCAGCGTTCTCATCGACCCCTCCGTTGACGGCTCTTCCTTGCGCACGGGCGCCACTCCCCCGAGAGAGAGGCCCCGGCACGGATGCTCTCCCGCGCCGGGGCCGTCACTATCCGCGAGCCAACCATCGCGCTAGCCGGACATGTTCTGAGACAGCGTTTCGAGAGTGTTGCCTTCAAGGTCCTTGATCTCGACCACGAGCGGCATCCGTCCCGGCATCGAGTGCGTCGCGCATGCGAGGCACGGGTCGTACGCCCTGAACGCCATCTCGACCATGTTCAGGAGCCCGTCCGACACCTTACCGTCCTTGATCAGACCCCTGGCGGCCCTCTCGACCGACATGCAGATGGCGGCGGCGTTGTTCGTCGTGGCCACTATCAGGTTGGCCTTCTTGATGACGCCACGCTCGTCGGTCTGGTAGTGATGGTAGAGCGTCCCACGAGGCGCCTCTATGACGCCGACCCCCTCCGTCGGGGTCTCGGTCGGTATCGTGCGGATGTTGTCGCTCATGATCTCGTCGTCGTTGATCAGCTCGACCATCCGCTCGGCCGCGTACAGCATCTCGACGAGGCGCGCCCAGTGGTACGCCAGCGTGTTGTGGGCCGGCTTCCCGCCGAGCGTGTCGTACATCTGCTCCATGGCGGCCTGCGCCTCGGGAGTCGCCATGCCGTCCGACGCGTTCAGGCGCGCGAGCGGCGCGACCCTGTAGACGCCGCTGTCCGGAC
>Ga0180435_10003175_pt1 | contig 16575 bp, 16 predicted proteins | sample SS_ome_3_FD_132467 | JGI IMG/M metagenome (GOLD analysis project Ga0180435, IMG submission 132467) | Hypersaline lake sediment archaeal communities from the Salton Sea, California, USA - SS_3_S_1 metaG | ecosystem: Environmental > Aquatic > Non-marine Saline and Alkaline > Hypersaline >...
CTCGCGATCCAGATCCTGTCGGGCATTTTCCTGACCATGCACTACAAGCCCGACGCCGAACTCGCCTTCGCCTCGGTCGAATACATCATGCGCGACGTGGAGTGGGGCTGGCTGATTCGCTACATGCATTCCACCGGCGCCTCGTTCTTCTTCATCGTCATCTACCTGCACATGTTCCGGGCCCTGCTGTATGGCTCGCACAGGGCGCCGCGGGAACTCGTCTGGGTGTTCGGCATGCTGCTCTACGTCGCCCTGATGGCTGAAGCTTTCATGGGTTACGTACTGCCCTGGGGCCAGATGTCCTACTGGGGCGCCCAGGTGATCATCAACCTGTTCGGTGCAATCCCCTGGATCGGCGAGGGCCTGACAGAGTGGATCCGCGGTGATTATTTCATCTCCGATGCAACGCTGAACCGCTTCTTCGCGTTGCACGTGATCGCGCTGCCGCTGGCTCTGCTGGGCCTGGTTCTTCTGCACCTGGTCGCGCTGCGTGAAAACGGTTCAAACAACCCCGACGGCATCGAAATCAAGGCCAACAAGGACGAGAACGGCATCCCGGTGGACGGCATCCCGTTCCATCCCTACTACACGATCAAGGACACCTTCGGCATCGGTTTCTTCCTGATGATCTTTGCCTTCGTGATTTTCTTCTGGCCCGAAGCCGGCGGACTGTTCCTGGAACATGACAATTTCATTCCGGCCGATCCGTTGGTGACGCCGGAGCACATCAAGCCGGTCTGGTACTTCACGCCCTACTACGCGATCCTGAAGGCCGTGCCCGACAAGCTGATGGGCGTGATCCTTATGGGTATCTCGGTTGGCGTGCTGTTTCTCCTGCCCTGGCTGGATCGCTCTCCCGCCAAGTCGATTCGCTACAAGGGGCTCTGGTACAAGATCCTGCTGACCCTGTTCGTTATCGCCTTCATCCGTCTCGGCATGCTGGGCATGGCGGAGGGCACCCCGGCCCAGACCGTCGAGATGAGGATCTGGACTTTCGTGTATTTCTCCTTCTTCGTGCTGCTGTTTTTCCTGAGCCCGAAGGCAAAGACCAAGCCGGTACCCGAGAGGTTGACCCACTGATGAACATGAAGCCTTTCGCAGTCATTTTCAGCCTGGCCATCATGATGTCGGCCAGCTTGCCCGTTTTCGCCGCCGCCGGCGGAGACCTGATGCACGCTGACACCAACGTCCGGGACACGGCGTCGGTGCAGCGCGGCGCGCGGCTGTTCGTCAACTACTGCCTCTCCTGTCATGACGCTTCGTACATGCGCTACAACCGCCTGGTGCAGGACCTGGACCTGGAAGAGGACGCTGTCATGGAAAACCTGGTGTTCTCGGACGCAAAGATCGGCGACAGGATGGAAATCGCCATGCGGCCGCAGGACGCCGAAGCCTGGCTGGGCAAGACGCCACCGAACCTGTCGCTCGTTGCGCGCTCCCGCGGCACGGACTGGCTGTACACTTACATGATGACCTTTTACGAAGACGAAACCGGCGGCTGGAACAACCTGGCGCTTCCCAATGCTTCGATGCCGCACGTAATGTGGCAGCTTCAAGGCATCCAGAAACCGATGTACGCGAAGGATGACGCCGGCCACGATGTTATCGATCACCTCGTCGTCTACGAGCCCGGGCTGCAGTCGCCCGAGGAATACGAGGCGACGGTCAACGACCTCGTGACATTTCTGGAGTACCTGGCAGAGCCCGCCAAGCTCAAGCGCACCAGCATCGGCATCTGGGTGCTACTGTTCCTCGGGCTGTTCACCGGGGTCGCCTACTTGATGAAGGCGGAATTCTGGCGGGACGTTCACTGAGCTCAAGGAAATAATGGTTCGTGCCGCCAGCGCGGCCGCGGACTCTGGATAATCAGGAGAATAATGTGGTATCAGCAGTTCGAGGTCGTTCGACCATGGCTTTGTATTCATCCGAATCTTCACTCGACTGTCACCGGGTGCGTTTTGTCCTTGCCGAGAAAGGAATCAATGTCGATATCGTCTACGTGTCCCGTGACGAGTCCGCCGCGGCCGACCTGGCCGAGCTGAATCCGTACAACGAGACGCCGACCCTGGTGGACCGCGATCTGGTTCTTTACGACGCCGGCGTCATCAACGATTACCTTGACGAGCGTTATCCGCATCCTCCGCTGATGCCGGTTGATCCCGTTTCGCGGGCTCAGCTGCGGCTGGTTCACCACCGAGTAAAGAAGGATTGGTACGCGCTCGCCAACAAGGTGGAGCGCTCTAAAGGCAAGACCAGGGACACGGCCGCGAAGCAGCTGAAGGAAAGCATCCTTGCCGCGAATGACCTGTTCAAAATGTCCGAATACCTGCTCAGCGATGAATTGAGCCTGGTGGACTGCACGCTCGGCCCCCTGCTCTGGCGTCTTCCCAACTATGGCGTGAAACTCGGCAAGCCGGGGGCCTCCGTGGAAGCTTATGCCCACCGCCTGTTTTCGCGTCCGTCGTTCAAAACCAGCCTGACCCAGGCCGAGAAGGACCTGGCGCTCCCGGGTTCCTGACAGGCAGGATTCATGTCAGGTGAGATGACGTCCAACCGCCCGTACCTTTTACGCGCGCTGTATGAATGGATCGGCGACAACGGAATGACACCGCACGTGCTGGTGGACGCGGACATGGACGGCGTCGATGTTCCCGAGCACTCGATACAGAAAGGCAAAGTCATCCTCAACATCGACCCGGCCGCGGTGCGCGACCTGCACCTGGGCAACGAGTGGCTGACGTTCAACGCCAAGTTCGCGGGCAGGTCCTGCGACGTTGTCGTTCCGATCGATGCGGTGCTGGCCATTTACTGCAAGGAAAACGGGCAGGGCATGATGTTCGCCCAGGAAAAACCGACCGACGACCCGGACGGCGGCGACGATACCTCCGGCCCGGAAAAACGGCCGCACCTGGAAATTGTCAAGTAATAAGCCCGCTACAGATGCTGGATCAGCGGGCCGTCTTCCGTCTCTATGACCGTCACCGGACGATGTCCGGGCGCCAGGATCACGCTGCCGCCGTGGTGCAGGATGCCCCGCTGTGCGTAGTCGAAGCGGTACCTGAGCCCCCAGGCGTTCACCGGGTCCTGCCTGCGCAGCTGGATCGAGCTGAGCATGACCGTGTCGTCCATCAATACCAGCCCATGCTCGCGGCAGGTCGCCGCCGCTGCCGCCCGGGCCGTTTCCTTGCCTTTGAGCAGTCGCCACCAGGCCACGGCGGCAAGTCCGAGGGTGGTAAACAGCAGCAGGCCGGCGATGCTCATTTGCGCAAGCCTTTTGGCGCTTTCAGCAGCGCCAGCGTGGCGCCCGTTCCGCCGTCGACCGGGCGGCAGGATGCGTAGGCAACCACCCGCGGGTGGCGAAACAGGACGCGGTTGGTCATAACCTTCAGTTGGGGCAGGTCGCGGGAGCGCAGCCCCTTGCCGTGAACGATGCGAACGCAGCCGTGGCGGCGTTCGACCGACCGCTCGATGAAGTCGAGCAGAACCTGCCTGGCGGTTTCCACGGTCATGTGGTGGAGGTCAACGGTATCGGCAATGCTGTAATAGCCGCGCCGCAGGCGCCGCATCGTGCGCGGAGCGCAGCCGGGTTTAAGCCACTGCAGTTCCTCGCCGGTCTCGGGTTCGTCGACCGCGTCCAGGTCGAGCAGGGAGGCCAGCGTTTCGCGATCGTCGAGTTCCTGCTGGAAGGCGCGCGGCGGTGTCTTTGCCGGCTCGGGCTCTATCCGCCCGGATTGGCGCAACGGGCGCACGTCGGCCATGGCGCGCCGAAAGCAAACATCGTCTTCCTTGTTGTCGTTCGAACTCATTTCAGTCAACCTGTCCACGCCGTACAATAACGCAACCGAGCGCAGTGAGAACAGCGATGCACTTCCTTATCAGCAACGACGATGGGATCGAGGCCCCGGGGATTCAAGTCCTCTCGGAACACGTACGCCGCCTGGGAGCGGTGACGATCGTCGCGCCCGAACGCAACTGCAGCGGGGCCAGCAATTCGTTGACACTGGACTCGCCGGTCCGCATCGATCAACTCGAGGAAGCGACTTACCGGGTCAGGGGAACCCCCTCGGATTGCGTGCACATCGCACTGACCGGCTTGCTCGAGGACGATCCGGACATCGTGGTTTCGGGCATCAACGCTGGCGCCAACCTCGGTGACGACGTGATTTACTCGGGCACGGTCGCGGCCGCCATGGAGGGCCGCTTCCTGGGTTTTCCGGCCATCGCGGTGTCCCTGGTTTTCAAGGACCGGCCCCGGTATTTCGAAACCGCGGCCCGTGCCGTCGTGCTGCTGATCGAGCGCCTGATGACGGTGCCGCTGCATCCGGATACGATCCTCAACATGAACGTGCCCGATGTGCCCTGGGAAGAGATCGATGGATTTGAAGTGACCCGCCTGGGGTACCGTCACCGCGCGGAGCCGGTGGTCAAGATGGACGATCCCCGCGGGCGCCCGATGTACTGGATCGGCCCGGCGGGCGAAGGCCAGGACGCCGGTCCCGGAACCGATTTCCACGCCATCGCGAACAAGCGGGTTTCCGTCACGCCGATTCACGTCGACCTGACCCGCTACCAGGCGCTGGACCAGGTCAGCAGCTGGGTGTCGGAGATCGACAAGGATGCTGAACCGGGGCTCGGGGAGGGTCAATGATCCATCGAAGAAAACCGGCCAGCGCCAACCCGGGAATCGGGATGACCTCGCAGGGAACCCGTGACCGCTTGGTCAGCCGTCTGCGCGAGAAGGGCATTCGGGACGAACGCGTGCTGCATGCGATCGCTGCAACGCCCCGCCACGAATTTGTCGACGAGGCGCTGTACAGCCGAGTCTACCAGGACACCGCTTTGCCCATCGGCAAGGGTCAGACCATTTCCCAGCCCTGGGTCGTCGCTCGAATGACCGAAGCGCTGCTCGATGGCGGTACCCTGGAAAAGGTGCTGGAGATCGGCACCGGCTCCGGCTACCAGGCGGCCGTGCTCGCCGTGCTGGTGAAGCAGGTATTCACGGTGGAGCGCATCGAAGCATTGCTGAAGCCGGCGCGGCGCCGCTTTCACAAGCTCAAACTGAACAATATCTATACGCGGCACGCGGACGGGCACCAGGGCTGGCCGAGCCAGGCGCCGTTCGATGGAATCATCGTGACCGCAGGCGCCAGCTCGCTGCCGCTCGAGTTGGTGAAGCAGTTGCGGGTGGGCGGCATCCTGGTCGTTCCCGTGGACGACGGGCCCGCGCAGCGCCTGCTGGCCGTGCGCCGCACCGAGGATTCCTACGAGGAAACCGATCTCTGCGGCGTGATTTTTGTGCCCATGCTGCGGGGGCTGTCATGACGATGATGAGGAAAACGACAGGATCACGTGGCCTGGCGGGACGCCCGGCGGTTCTCATTCTGCTGGTGCTCGGGGTCGTTTTCGCAGTCTTCGGCTGCAGCAAGGGGTGGATTCCGGAGGAGGGCACCCGGGCGCGACAGGATCACACGCGAACCAGCGACGGCAATTATCGCGTCAGGCGCGGAGATTCCCTTTATGCGATCGCTTTCAATTACGGTCTCGACTGGCGGGACGTGGCGCGCTGGAACGGAATCGACGCTCCGTACGTCATTCACCCGGACCAGTTGCTGCGCCTTACCGCCCCCCCGCGAAGCACCGCGGTGACGACGCGCGCGGTCGGGCCGGGTCCGTCGGTAAGCGATCGCGAAGCGGCCCCGGAAAACCCGGCCGCGAGAACCGAACCGGCAGTCGTCAAGCCGGCAGAACCGGAACGTAAGGAACCGGCGGTAAGCAGCGCGCCGGTCACCGTTGAAGACCCGGCGAGCTGGAAATGGCCGGTCGAGGGACGGTTGCTGAGCAGTTTCAAGGCCGGTGATCCCTCGCGCAACGGCATCGAGATCGCCGGAGAAGAAGGCCGGCCGATCGTGGCCACGGCCAGCGGCGAAGTGGTTTACAGCGGTAATGGCCTGATCGGCTACGGCGAACTGATCATTATCAAGCACAGCGAGCGGATGCTCAGTGCCTACGCGCACAACCGCGAGCGCCTCGTCGTCGAGGGTCAGAGAGTCAACGCCGGAGAGAAGATCGCCCATATGGGTCGTGATGACCGAAACCGCCCGATGCTGCACTTCGAAATAAGGCGGAATGGAACACCCCAGGATCCGCTTCGCTACCTGCCTCGAAAGTAAACTTCATGCTTCTTCGGCTTGCCGTGGCCGGTCCTTCGGTCGCGGTTACAGTTCTGTTAAAGCTTTCAATTAGACGCACTTTTTTGCATTATTTGTGGTAGATTCACGCATCGTTTTTTCGAATTTGCCATTTATTGGCGAGCCGAAACCGGCCCGTGAGGGCAGCTTCGGTGCAGCGGCAGCAAGCCGGGGGAGAGTGGATGCCGGGAGCGCAGAAAATTTCTGGAGCATCGGGTAACGGGCGAAAACGCCGGGCGGCGCCTGACCGCAAGGTCAGCACTGGCCGGGGTGCCGACCGCGACGTGACCCGGATCTACCTGGGCGAGATCGGACGCGCACCCCTGCTGACCGCAGAAGAAGAAATCCAGCTCAGCCGTGCTGCCCAGGATGGCTGTGTCGCCAGTCGCCAGCGCATGATCGAATCCAACCTCAGGCTGGTGGTCAACATCGCCCGCGCCTACGTTAACCGCGGCCTGCCGCTGCTGGATCTTGTCGAAGAAGGCAATCTCGGCCTGATCCGTGCCGTTGAAAAGTTCGATCCCGAGCGCGGCTGCAGGTTCTCGACGTACGCCACCTGGTGGATTCGCCAGGCTGTCGAACGCGCCATCATGAACCAGTGCCGCACGGTGCGGCTGCCCATCCATGTCATTCGTGAGCTGGCCGCATGCCTGCGCGCTTCCCGCGAGCTGGAACAGAGCCTGGGGCGCCGCCCGACTGCTGAGGAGCTGGCGGAGGAAATGGGTGTCGATGCGGATAACGTCGCGCGCCTGTTCGGCCTGAACGAGACCATGGCTTCCGCCGACGAACCGCTGGGTCGCGATTCCAGGCAGTCGGTGGTCGATTCGATCGAAGACGATCGTTTGCGCGGCCCCGAAACGGAGTGCGCGGATCGAGCGGCGGAGCGCCTTTTGAACAGCTGGGTGCAGCAGCTCACGAAGCAGCAGCGCGAAGTCGTTTCCTACCGCTTCGGCCTCGGCGGCGGTGGCCGTAAAACCCTGGAGGAGGTCGGTGCTTTGCTCGGGGTGACGCGCGAACGGGTGCGGCAGGTCCAGATCGCAGCTCTTGCACGGTTGAAAGAAATTTCCGATCGCGAAGGCTACTCGGAGCTGCCTTTCCTCTGAGTGGCGGCGCTCAGCCCGCCGCGCTTATCGCGATCAGGGCGGCAACCGCATTGCGGTCTTCTGAGAGCAGCACGTTGAACGTTCGACAGGCCGCTTCGGTCGTCATCGCTTCCACCCCAATACCTTTCGAATACAGAGACATCATGATTTCGGGCGGCAGGAACGCCTGCTTTTCTCCGGTGCCGAGCAAAACGACCTCGGGTCCCAGTTCCACCACGGCCTGGAAATGCGCCGCGGTAATGTCCTTCATCGAGCGGACCGGCCAGTCGGGAATGAGCGTGTCGGCCGATACGATCAGGCTGTCCCGGTACACTTCATCCTTGACGGTAATGCCTTTGCGCCCGACCGAACGGATGAAATTGTGATCGCCGGGTTTGTGCAGCGTGAGTTCCATGGTTCGATTCAGGCAGGTATCTCGATAACGGGCTTTTCGGGGTTGCGGCGAAACACGCTGACCACCTGGCCGATGGTCTGGACCGTTTCGGCGCCGCACTGCCGCGTGATCTGGCCGATCCAGGCGGCACGGGTGTCGCGGTCGGAGCGCAGCTTGATCTTGACCAGTTCGTGCCGCTCCAGCGCGGTTTCGATTTCGTTCATGACGTTTTCGGTCAGGCCTTTATCAGCCACGGTGACCACCGGTTTCAGGTGGTGGCACAGTCCGCGGAGATGGCGTAACTGGCGGTTGCTTAATGTCATATCGAAATTCCGGCTGTGGCAAACTGGGGACATGTCGTGGCAGCGGATTCTATCACGAGGGCGCAGGCGGAGTATGGGCAAGAGCAAAAGCAGCAAGCGTTGGCTTGCGGAGCATTTCGACGATGCCTACGTGAAGATGGCGCAGCAGCAGGGCCTGCGCTCGAGGTCGGCGTTCAAGTTGATCGAGCTGCAGGAAAAGCACGAGTTGATCCGGTCCGGAATGACCGTCGTCGACCTCGGCGCGGCGCCCGGGGGCTGGTGCCAGGTCGCGGCGTCCCTGGTTGGTGACGGGGGCCGCGTGATCGGCCTGGACATCCTGGACATGGAGCCTTTGCCCGGCGTGGTCTTTATCGACGGTGACTTCACCGAGGACGAGCCGCTGCAACGCCTGGAGGCGGAATTGGACGGCGAGCCCGTCGATCTTGTGTTGTCGGACATGGCACCCAATATGAGTGGAGTGGCGGCCATCGACCAGGCCAGGGCCATGTACCTCGCAGAACTCGCGCTGGAGTTCGTGCGGGAGCACCTGAAACAGGGCGGCAGTTTCGTGGTCAAACTGTTTCAGGGCGCTGATTTCGACAGCTATGTTCGCGACGTGCGCGCGCTGTTCGAAAAGGTCCAGGTGAAAAAACCGAAGGCTTCACGGCCGCGAAGCAAGGAAGTATACCTGCTGGCCCGTGGGCGGAAAGTGCAATAAAGTGAAGACGAAACAGACGAGGATTGAGACTTGAACGACCTTGCCAAACAACTGCTGACCTGGGCAATCATCGCCATTGTCCTCGTCTCCATTTTCAATCACTACGCCAATGTCGGCACGGTGCAGAATTCCATTCCCTACTCGGAATTCCTCGAGGATGTGCGCAACGGAGACGTAGTGGAAGTGCAAATCCAGAGCACGCCCAGCGGTTGGGGAATCAACGGTACGATGGGCGACGGCCAGGCGTTCGAGACCTTTGGTCCGCCCGACGACCAGTTGGTCAACGACCTGGTGGAAAACGGCGTCAAGTTCACCGCGGAAGAACCCGAGGAACGTTCGGTGCTGGTTGAACTGCTCATCGGTATCGCACCGATCCTGCTGCTGATCGGCGTATGGGTCTATTTCATGCGCCAGATGCAGGGCGGCGGCAGCGGCGGCCGCGGCGCGATGTCCTTCGGCAAGAGCCGCGCCAAGCTGCAGGGCGAAGACCAGGTCAAGGTGACCTTCGAGGATGTCGCGGGCGTGGAGGAAGCCAAGGAAGAAGTCGGTGAGCTGGTCGAATTCCTGCGCAACCCCGGCAAATTCCAGAAACTCGGCGGCCATATTCCGCGCGGTGTTCTGATGGTCGGATCGCCCGGCACGGGCAAAACACTGCTGGCCAGGGCCATTGCGGGTGAAGCGAAAGTGCCCTTTTTCTCCATTTCCGGCTCGGACTTCGTGGAGATGTTTGTCGGTGTCGGCGCGTCCCGCGTGCGCGACATGTTCGAACAGGCCAAGAAACACGCGCCGTGCATCATTTTCATCGATGAAATCGATGCGGTCGGACGCCACCGTGGCGCCGGCCTGGGTGGCGGGCACGACGAGCGCGAGCAGACCCTCAATCAGTTGCTGGTCGAAATGGACGGCTTCGAGGGCGGTGAAGGTGTCATCGTGATCGCCGCGACCAACCGGCCTGACGTGCTCGACCCGGCGCTGCTGCGGCCGGGGCGTTTCGATCGCCAGGTGGTGGTGCCTCTGCCCGATATTCGCGGACGTGAAGCGATTCTCAAGGTCCACATGCGCAAGGTGCCGATCGACGACAACGTGAACGCCAAGGTGATCGCGCGCGGCACGCCCGGATTCTCCGGCGCGGACCTGGCGAACCTGGTCAACGAAGCGGCGCTGTTCGCCGCACGCGACAATGCGCGGCTGGTCGGCATGGACCACATGGACCGGGCCAAGGACAAGATCATGATGGGCTCGGAACGGCGCTCCATGGTCATGTCCGAGGATGAAAAGAAACTCACCGCCTACCACGAGGCCGGACACGCCATCGTCGGCCGCCTGGTGCCGGAACACGATCCGGTATACAAGGTCACGATCATTCCGCGCGGCCGCGCGCTGGGTGTCACGATGTTCCTTCCGGAGCAGGACAAGTACAGCATCTCGCGCAAGCAGCTGGACAGCCAGCTGGCCAGCCTGTTTGGCGGCCGTGTCGCCGAGGAACTGATTTTCGGCAAGGAGAACGTGACCACCGGCGCTTCGAACGACATTGAGCGCGCCACAGCCATTGCGCGCAACATGGTCACCAAGTGGGGCCTGACGGAGAATCTCGGCCCGCTGACCTACTCTGAAGACGAGGACGAGGTGTTCCTCGGCCGGTCGGTCACGCAGCACAAACACGTGTCTGACGATACCGCCCGACTGATCGACAAGGAGGTTCGGGCCATTATCGATGCCGCTCACGGCAAGGCGAAAGATCTGATCGAGTCCAACATGGAGAAACTGCACCTCATGGCGGACGCGCTGATCCGCTACGAGACCATCGATACCTCCCAGATCGACCAGATCATGGAGGGCCGTGAGCCGGATCCGCCCGAGGGCTGGCAGGATGGCAGTTCCGAACCCGGTGATGATGCTGAAAAGCCGGCGGGCGAAGAGGGCCAAAGCACGATCGGCGGTCCGGCGGAACAGGTCTGAGGATGCGCGGCGGGTGCTCTTCCCGCCGCGAGACATCATTCGCAGGCAGCGTTAGAATCGCTGAATGACTCGCAAATACTTCGGAACGGATGGCGTTCGTGGCCGGGTGGGTGAATTTCCCATCACGGCCGATTGGGTCCTTCGACTGGGCCGAGCGGCCGGGGTCGTGCTCGCCAGGAACGACGAGCGTGCGGTGGTCATCGGCAAGGACACGCGCGTTTCCGGCTACATGTTCGAATCGGCGCTGGAAGCGGGGCTTGCCGCCGGCGGCGCCAACGTTCTGCTGTTGGGACCCATGCCCACGCCCGGCGTGGCCTATCTCACTCGCACCCTCTACGCCTGTGCGGGTATCGTCATCTCCGCTTCCCACAACTCCTACGAAGACAACGGCATCAAGTTTTTTTCCGAGACCGGTGAAAAACTGGCGGACGACATTGAACTGGCGATCGAGGAAGAAATCGACCGGCCGTTCCAGACGGTCGGCGCCGAGGACATGGGCAGGGCGGCCCGGGTGGACGACGCGGCCGGACGCTACATCGAGTTCTGCAAGGGAACGATGCCGTTCGGTACGCTGCTGAACGGTATGAAGGTCGCCCTCGACTGCGCAAACGGTGCGACCTATCGCGTTGCCCCGGCCATCCTGAAGGAACTGGGCGCGAACGTGAGCTGTATCGGCGACGAACCCAACGGCACCAACATCAATCAGAACTGCGGTTCGACGGCGCCCGCAGCAATGCTGCAGCACGTGATCGATACCGGCGCCGACGTCGGTATCGCGCTAGACGGTGACGGTGACCGGGTCGTCATGGCCGATGCCGAGGGCAACCTCGTCGACGGCGACGACATGCTGTACATCATCGCCAGTGCGCGCAAGGCCGAGGGCACGTTCCACGGTGGCGTCGTGGGTACGCTGATGTCCAATTTCGGCCTGGAGCAGGCCCTGGCGCGTCTCGATATCCCCTTTATCCGCGTGGACGTCGGTGACCGCTATGTCCACCAGGCGCTGCTCAGCCGGGGTTGGCTGCTGGGCGGGGAAGCCTCGGGTCACGTGCTCGCGCTGGACCGGGCGAGCACCGGGGACGGCATGGTCAGCGCGCTGATCGTGCTTGAACTGATGGCGTCGAGCGGCAAGAGCCTGAAAGAACTGAAAGCCGGCATGGAGAAGTACCCCCAGACGATGATCAACGTGCCCGTCTCGCCGGCCGGAAAAGACAGGCTGTATCAGTCGAAACGACTGCAGCAGGCTGTTGCCGAGGTCGAAAGGGAACTCGCGGGCGCGGGGCGGGTCATCCTGCGGCCCTCGGGTACCGAACCGCTGGTCCGCGTCACCCTCGAAGGCGCCGACCCGGCGCTGGTTCAGCGCCTGACCGAGCAGCTGGCGGACACGGTCCGGTCCGAACTGGGCGGCTGACCATGGCCCGCGAAGTGCCCGTGCTCGACCTGGGCCGCCTGGAAAAAGATGCGGACGCCCTGGTCAGGGAGGCGGGCGCCGCCTACCGAGAATACGGTTTCTGCGGATTTCGCAATCACGGCATACCTCAGGGCGTGATCGACGCTGCGTACGACGACATCCGGGATTTTTTTGCGCTGCCTGCGGAGGTGAAGTGCACTTACCGATCCGTCGACGGGGGACAACGCGGGTACACCCCCCTGGAAACCGAGCACGCCCGCGACAACCCGGTTCCGGACCTCAAGGAGTTCTGGCACACCGGCCGTGAAATGGGTCCGGACAACCCCTGGCCTGAGATCATGCGTCCCAACCGCTGGCCGCGGGAAGTGCCGGGATTCCGTAACAGCGTGATGGCGCTGTACGGGCGCCTCGATGAGCTGGGACGACGTGTCCTGGGCATCATCGCGCGCTCGCTGGGTTTGCCGGAAGACTGGTTCGATGAGCCGGTTCGCCGCGGCAACAGTATCCTCAGGGCGATCCACTACCCGCCGCTGAGCGGGTCTGCCGGCCCCGCCGTGCGCGCGGCGCAGCACGAGGACATCAACCTGATAACCTTGCTGATCGGCTCCAGCGATGCCGGCCTGGAAATCCTTGCCCGGGATGGCGGCTGGGTGCCGGTGACGAGCATTCCGGGCACGATCGTCGTCAACGTGGGTGACATGATGAAGCGGCTGAGCAACCACGTTCTTCCTTCCACGCCGCACCGCGTGGTCAACCCGCCGGCGGAACGGGCCGGACAGGCGCGTTACTCGATTCCGTTTTTCATTCACCCCGACCCGGATTTCGTGATCGAAACGCTGCCCCAGTGCATCACGGATGACAATCCGAACCGTTATCCCGAACCGCTGTCGGCGCACGAGTTCCTGCTCCAGCGGCTGCGCGAAAACGCCATGATGTAGGAGCGGCTTCAGCCGCGAAGTTTTACTGATCCATTGGCCGGCTGCGGACGCGTGTACCTCTTTCCATGGGACGCTCGCTTGCGCGCACATTCCTGTGCCGCTCTTCTTGCCGCCATCCAGGCGGCAAAAGCCCCTGGAAAGAGGTACACGGCGCCCTGGCCTGGGGTCAGTCGGGTGACTATCTTCGCGTCTGGCCCTGGGATGGTTCGGTCACATTGCCCTGGTAAGGCCTGGGAGCCACTCGCCGGGGCCGACGGGGCGGCTTGAGCAGCCCTGAAGTGAGAGCGCCGAGGGTTTCGCGATTTACAGTGGGCGATTGGCCCGGATGGCCAATCGAGCTTCGCAGGCATCAGGGATGTGCCTTCGAAGCGACCATTGGAACATGCGAAACACGAGGGCACCCCGAAGGGGCGCCGTAACAGGCAAACAAGCCGCCCCGTTGGTTCGGGCGATATGGTTCGTCAACCGATAACGCCGAGTTCTTTGCCGACCTTCGTGAACGCCGCGATGGCGCGGTCCAGGTGGTCCTTGCTGTGGGCCGCCGAGACCTGCACGCGGATACGCGCCTCGCCCTTCGGCACCACCGGGAAGAAGAACCCGATCACGTAGATACCCTCGTCCAGCAGCTTCGCGGCGAACTCTTGCGCCAGCGGCGCGTCGTACAGCATCACCGGCACGATCGGGTGCACGCCTTCCTTGATGTCGAAGCCGGCCGCCGTCATGCCGGCCCGGAAATAACGCGTGTTTTCTTCCAGCCGGTCGCGCAGCGCGGTGGTTTCCGACAGCATCTCGAATACCTTGATGCCGGCGTTGACCAGCGGCGGCGGCAGCGTGTTGGAAAACAGGTAAGGCCGCGAGCGCTGGCGCAGCAGGTCGATGATTTCCTGGCGGCCGGTGGTAAAACCGCCCGAACCGCCGCCCAACGCCTTGCCCAGGGTGGAGGTGAAGATGTCGATCTTGTCCATTACGCCGTGGTGCTCGGCAGAACCCCGCCCGGTAGGGCCGAGGAAACCGGTGGCGTGGCTGTCGTCGACCATGACCAGGGCATCGTATTTTTCGGCCAGCGCGGTAATCTCGTCCAGCTTCGCGATATAGCCGTCCATGCTGAAGGCGCCGTCGGTGGCGATCAGCCGGGTGCGGCAGTCCTGCGTCGCCTTCAAGGCCTCTTCCAGCGCCGCCATGTCGCTGTTCGGGTAGCGGTGACGCTGGGCCTTGCACAGGCGGATGCCGTCGATGATCGAGGCGTGGTTGAGGGCGTCCGAGATGACGGCATCCTCCGGTCCCAGCAGGGTTTCGAACAGGCCGCCGTTGGCGTCGAAGCAGGAGGTGTAGAGGATCGTATCGTCGGTGCCGAAGAAGCTGGAGATGGTCTGCTCCAGTTTCTTGTGCAGGTCCTGGGTGCCGCAGATGAAGCGCACCGAGGCGAGGCCGAAGCCGTGATCGTCCAGGGCCTCGTGGGCGGCGGCGATGACCTCCGGGTTGTCGGCCAGGCCGAGGTAGTTGTTGGCGCAGAAGTTCAGCACCTCGGCGCCCTCGTTCACCTTGATCTCCACGCTTTGCGGCGTAGTGATCACGCGCTCGGTCTTGTACAGGCCCGCGTCGCGGATTTCCTGCAGGGTGTCTTCGATTCGGGTTTTGAACGTCATTCAGATGCCCCGGTTCCATGGCCTGAACGTAGCTTACCAGCCCGTCCGGGCCGGCAAGCTGCGTCAGGTCATGAGCCCGTGACCTCGAAAAGTCAGAACGCGGCCCGCACTCCTAGAACGAAATTACGCCCGATCTGCGGGGCCTGGTCCTTGAGGTAGGACGTGCTGTTCCGGATGTCCTCGTCCAGCAGGTTGTGACCCTTGAAGAACAGGTCCCATTCGGAGCGCTCAAAGAACGGCAGGTGCCAGTTCAGTTCGACGTTCACGAGGTCGTATCCCGGCGTGGGCGTCTCGTATTCCGCGACGTCGCTGTGGTCGTCCGCGTGGATCCAGGTCAGGTTGGCCTGCCAGTCGCCCCGGTGCCAGTCGAGACCGCCGCCGATGCGCATGGGCGGCATGAGGGGAACGTTGTGACCGTCGCCGAGTTCTCCATCGACGTAATCGAACAGGCCGAAAACCCACCAGTGGCCGCTTTCGTAGTGTCCGAGGTCGTAGCGCAACTCGATTTCGCCACCGACGAAATCGGCGTCCTGCTGAGACCAGTATCGCTTCGGCAGGCCGTCTTCTTCTTCGCCGGTGTCCACCTGGTAGATGTAGTCGTCGAAGCGGTCCGCGTAAACGGTGAATGATCCGCTCAGGCGGTCACCTTCCACGCGGTATGCGACCTCTCCGTGCAGATTGCTTTCTACCCGCAGCATTTCATCACCGATTTCAAAGGTCTGGCTGGCAATATGCGGGCCGAAGGCAAACAGTTCCGCGGTAGTCGGAGCCCGTTCGGCGCGTGCCAGGCTGAAGCTCAGGTGGCTGTCTTCATTGACATGCCAGATCGCACCCGCGGATATCGACAGCGGTGAGAAGCTTTTCCGGACCGGCCCTTCCTCGTGCTCTTCGTATTCTTCCTCGTGTCCCCCGTTTTCGTGGTGGTCGTGAGAGAGCAGTTCCAGCGCGGTCACATCGACGTTTTCGTAGCGCAGGCCCAGGTCGAGTTGCCAGTTGCCGAAATTCGCGCTTTCGATCCAGAACAGCGCAGCGGTTTCGGAGTTGGACCGGGGCACGTAAGCTTCCTCGCCGACGGCGTCGAAATCGACGTCGGTGTATTGCAGGCCAAAGGCGCCGGTCCAGTGGTTCCACGGATCGTGCTGCAATTCCAGTCGCAGGTCGTCGGTATCGCTGTCGAAAACAGTGCCGACTTCTTCGCCTTCGAACTCGGTATGCGTGTAGTCGGTGTTCACGAACCTGAAACTGAGCCGCTCGAAGCCGGCGAAGGGGTCCGTGCCCGCGATCTCGGCATCCCAGCGCCGGGACTCGAGCCCGACCGTGACGAGTTCTTCCTCTTCCCCGTGTTCATCGTCATGTTCTTCGTCGTGCTCTTCGTGTTCGCCCCCGGCGTGATGGTGGTGTGCGCCGGGAATGCCGTAGTCACTGTTGTAGTCGGTAAGAGACAGCCCCAGGCGCCAGCGGTCACCGATCCAGCTCGCTCCGAGCGAACCGCCTTCGTTGTCCAGGAAGCTGTTTTCCAGCACGCCGCTCGCTGCCTCCTCCTCATGTTCTTCCTGATCTTCATGATCTTCGTGCTCTTCCTCGGGATAGAGCTCGGCCGCGCCGGGAATCTCGTAGTCGTCTGTACGGCGGTAGAAACCATTCGCGTGAAAAGCGAAGTTTCCGGCGCCCATGTCGATGCGGCCGGCCGCGAAGCGCTGATCGGCCGCAGAATCGATCTGCATTATGGCGCGGGCGGCCATGCCGTCTTCGGGGACCTGCTCGGGAATCGTGTGGGACACGATATTGACGACTCCGCCGATGGCGCCCGAGCCGTAGAGCAGGGTGGTCGGACCGCGAAGTATTTCGATCTGGTCCGCCAGGAAGGGTTCGATCGCCACCGCGTGATCCTGGCTGACGGCGGATGCGTCGCTGGCGGACATGTTGTTGCTCAACAC
>Ga0180435_10003176_pt1 | contig 16571 bp, 13 predicted proteins | sample SS_ome_3_FD_132467 | JGI IMG/M metagenome (GOLD analysis project Ga0180435, IMG submission 132467) | Hypersaline lake sediment archaeal communities from the Salton Sea, California, USA - SS_3_S_1 metaG | ecosystem: Environmental > Aquatic > Non-marine Saline and Alkaline > Hypersaline >...
ACGCTCCCCAAATCGCACAGCGTCGGCAGCAGGTCAAGCAGGGAGATGGGGTGGGTCACCTCGCGATCGCCCGAGATCAGCGCGTCCGGGCCGGCTACCATGAAGGGGACGTGCGTTGTCTCCTCGATGAAGCTGACCTGCTTGGTGACCATGCGGTGTGAAGCCATCCCGTCGCCGTGGTCGGCGGTGAAGACCACGATCGTGCTGGACGCGTCGTCTCGGCGCTCCAGCGCGTCGAGGACGAGGCCAATCTCGCTGTCGAGCCGCGACAGATAGTGGTAGTAGGCGGCGAGGTAGTGCCGGTAGTTCTTCTCGTTCCATGGCCCTGCCTGAGAGAGCCGGTTGTGTGAGCAGCAGACGTACTGCACCGGACGAGGGCGCCGGTCGAGGTCAGCGTCTTCGAAGTTGGCCGGCAGCGGCGGCAGTGGGACGTCGACGGGCACGTCCCTGTGCTCGCCGGCGTTCTCTCCGACCCATCCGCAGATGTTGTGCGGGTTCTGGAGGTCGACTACGGTCAGATAGGGCGCTTCGCCGTCGTATCGATGCAGCCACTCAACAGCACTTGTGGTGGCGTAGCGATCCTGAAGCGTGTCGTAGTTGACGGGCCATGCGAGTTGGGCGTCCACGGGGATGCCGTCGATGGGCGCGAGGTCGAAGCCACGTAGGCTACCGGCATCGTGGCGCTTGCCGACGTGGCGGGTTGTGTAGCCTGCATCGGCGAAGAGGTCGCCAAGGGTGGGGAGGGACCGGGCCACGCCGGGCACGTAGTGCTTGCGGGCGTTGGAGAGGACCCCGGTCTCGTGGGGGTACCGGCTGGTCCAGAAGGCCGCGCGCGCCGGTTGGCAGAGCGGGCACGGTGTATAGCAATCGGTGAAGCGGACGGCGCGCCCGGCGCGCCCGGCGATGCGGTCGATGTTGGGCGTCTGGGCGTAGGTGTCACCGTACATGGGAAGGGCGCGCCAGGCGAGCTGGTCCGCGACGATGACGAGGATGTTGGGTCGGCAGGGCATGGCGTCTCCTGTACCCGCTTGTCATGCGGGGTCCCGGGTATATGGTCTCCGGCACATTCTAGGCGCGCCGACAGAGAAGGACAAGATGGAGATACCGACACTTCGAACCGACAGGCTGACGCTAAGGCCCTTCGATGCAGGCGATGCTCTGCCGCTGTATCACATCCTGCGGCAGGACGGGATACTGCGGTACTTCCCCACGACAGTGGGCCCATCCCTTGATCGTGTAGAGGCGCTCGTCGAACGTCAGTTGGCCCATTGGCAAGAGCACGGGCTCGGCTGGTGGGCCGTGCAGCCGGATGACCAGCCCGAGCTGGTGGGGTGGAATGGGCTCCAGCACCTGCCCGAGACCGACGAGGTTGAGATCGGGTATCTCCTGAGTAGGGACTTCTGGGGTATGGGGCTGGCGACCGAGGGTGCGCGCGCGGGCCTGCGGTTCGGTTTCCAGACGGTGGGGCTTGAGACCATCATAGGACTCGTACATCCTGAGAACGCGAGGTCGGCCCACGTCCTCGAGAAGCTAGGGATGACGTGTACGGGACCGGCCGGGTACTTCGAGATGGACGTTGTGCGGTATGAGATAGGGGTCGGTGACTGGGTACGAGGAATCAGGGAGTCGGACGATGGGTAAGACGGTCGAGGCGGGTGGGTCTGTGGACCAGTACGGCGTTGTTGGTCTGGCGTATGTGAGTCTCTACTACGAGAGCTTCGAGGAGGCTATCGCGTTCTACACCCGAGTGTTTGGGGAGCCGATGAACGTGGATTCGCCGGCCGCCATCTTTGGATGGAAGCTGGGAACCACATGGCTGACCTTGTTCCCTAGCAGGGATGGGACGCGTCCTGGGGTGAACCCGTGCAACACGGAGTATGCCATCCAGGTGGCTACGCCGGAGGAGGTCGATGCGCTGCTGACGGCCTTGGTGCAGGCCGGCGCAACGCCGGGATGGTCAGCAGAGGACACCTGGATGTACGAGCCGATGCGCTATGGTTACGTCGACGATCCCTTCGGCGTGCGGATCGACGTGTACTGCCCGCTACCGGCGAAGGACGAAGCGGTTTGACGCTTTCGATCGCTTCCGATGGCTTGTCAGGGCTACGCTGGAGCGTGACGGTCCCCGCAGGAGTGGCGGCTTGCGGTTGGTGATAATTTGATATATACTTATCATATAAATCAACAAATCACCGACCGGAGTACGAGATGAAATACACGACTGAGTTGATGATCGATCTGCCAAGGGACCGGGTGGCTGAGTTGTTTGACGACCCGGACAACTTGGCGAAGTGGCAGGTGGGGCTCCAGTCGATGGAGACCATCGAGGGCGAGCCCGGAGATGACGGCGCGAAGAGCCGTCTGGTGTACGACGAGAACGGCCGCAGCGTGGAGATGGTCGAGACGATCATCAGACGAGCAATGCCGGAGGAGTTCTCGGCGATCTATGAAGCGAAGAACGTGCGGAACGTAAACGTCAATCGCTTCTACGAGACTGAGGACGGTCGGACGCGCTGGGTGCAGGAGAATGAGTTCAAGCTGAGGGGACTCATGGTGCTGATGGGTATCTTCATGCCCGGAGCGTTCTCCAAGCAGACGCTGAAGGACATGAACCGGTTCAAGGAGTTCGCCGAGGGGGCCTGACGGCAGAACACGGTCCAGAGCCGGATGAGTGGGGCGAAGGGCTTTGGGCCGTGGCGCTAGCCGAGGGTCACGGCGACGGTGTGGGTGGTGCCGTCGGCAAAGGCTGCGATCGTGGTCCCCGAGATGGCAGCTCCATCGACCGCAATGTGCGTGACGCCTCGGCCGACGTGGTCGGGATTGCCGACCTCTATGTCGTAGGTGGCGCCGCGGTAGACACGGCTTACACGGAATCCATCCCACGCCGGCGGGATGCAGGGATCGACTCCAGCCCCGCGTAGGTGGGGCGAACCCCGAGTATGTACTGAGTGCCGGCCTGGTAGGCCCAGGAGGCGGTACCGGTGAGCCAACTGTTGCGTCCCAGGCCGAACTGCGGATGTTCGTCGGCCAGGATGTTCTGGCAGTAGACGTAGGGCTCGACCTCGAACTCGTCGATGCGGTCATTTCGGTTCGCCGGATTGATCTGGCTGTAGTACTCGTGCGCCCGCTCGCCGCGACCGACCATCGACTCCGCGATCATCATCCAGGGGTTGGTGTGCAGGAAGATGCCGCAGTTCTCCTTGGTTCCAGGTGGATAGGTCGTGATACCGCCCTTGTTGGGGTCGAAGCCGTCGTACCCGGGGGCTCCGACCTTGAGGCCGTTGGCGGTGTTGAGGTAGTCTCGCGCCGCGTCAAGGGCCTGGATCGCGCGCTCCGGTGGAGCGAAGCCTGACATCACGGCCCAGGACTGTGCGTTGAGGTAGATACGGCCCTTCTCGTTGAGCTTCGACCCTATGGGCGAGCCGTCGCTGTCGAAGTAGCGCAGGTACCACGTTCCCCCGCCGATCGCTTCATCCCAGGCCTGGGTGTTGACTCGCCGCTGCATCTCCGCATACCAGCTCTCGTACTCGGCACCGGCATCGCCGGCCCCGAGGTGCTGCATGAGCGTGATCATCTCCCGCAGCGCGAAGCCGAATAGGAACGCGTTGAACAGCGACTGCGCCCCCTCCCGCAGGTTCATCGTGTCGTTCCAGTCAGCGAAACCCAGAAGCGGCAGCCCGTGAGTGCCGGTGTGGGTCCAGGTGAAGTCGAGGGCGCGCCCAAGGTGCTCGAACACGGACCCGGATGCAATCGGCCCCCGGTCCTTGTCGTAGAAGGGCAGTCTCTCCGTCAGGAGGTCGAGATCACCGGTCTCCTTGAGATAGGCCGTGACCGCCAGCACGAGCCACAGGTGGTCGTCGCCATAGAAGTCGGGGCGGCCCTCGCCCTCGGCTGCGTCGCCGACGACGGCTTCCATTGTCAGCGGGTAGAACTGGTGCATACCGCAGCCGTTGGGCCGCTGGACGCGCAGCAGCTTCTTCAGCAGTGACTTTGCCTCGTCGGGGGCACCGGCTACCACGGCCATCACATCTTGGGAGCTGTCGCGCATCCCCAAGCCTCTTGCGCCGAGGCCGACCTGGTAGCGCGATAGGTAGCGTGACCAGTTGAGCGTTGTGTGGCACTGCCGGGGGTTGTGAATGTTGAGCATAGCGTTCATCGCGGGATCGGGTGTGTCCACCAGGAGATTGGAGAGATAGGTATCCCAACCGCCCTCGAGCTCTCTGAGCGCTGCGTCAACCGCGACCGGATCGCGGTACAGGTCGATGCTGGGCTGCGCCGCATCGAGACTCCCATACTGCCCCAGATGCGTGATCAGCAGCCGGGTCTCACCCGGAGCGAGCACCTTCAGTCTGTGCATCAATGCTCCGATGTTCTGCCCTCGGTGTGCCTGGTGGTTGCTGAGCTCACGGATCTGCAGGGCTTCGGGGCACGCCCACCCACCGTAGCCCAGGAAGCGGTCGCGATCCGTCTCAAAGGATGAGACCGGCAGATTGGTGGTGAGGACGTTGACCCGAGTCTCGCGGTGCATAAAGGGGTACTGGGTCAACGTTGTCCTGCCGACGGCGTCCGTGCGCGCCCGGCTGACCATCGTTTGGGGTACCCAGTCGTTGTTGTTGAACTGCTTGATCGCCTCGGGGTGCGAATAGTCCACCACGGGGATGACGTCGACGTCGGCGGGTGCGTCAGAGACGTTGGTGATGGCGATCCGGCGAATCTCCTGTGACCCGCCGACGGGGACAAAGATGGTGGCGTCCACCCGAAGCCCGTGCATCTCCGAGACAACGCGGCTGTATCCGAGACCGACGTGGCATTCGAACATGTCGGGGTTGTCCAGTGTGGGGACGAAGAAGGGCGAGAAGACGCGGTAGCCTTTGTGCGCCGGAGTGCGCACGTATAGGGTCGTTGCTTGAAAGTCGGTGACCGGGCGCTGGGGGACGTACCAGGTGATGCGATTGTTGGCTGGGTCGCCCTTGCAGAGCGCGGCGCCGCCGGTGTGGTCGACGAAGCCGCCGAATGCCAGCGTGCCGATGTAGTTGATCCACTTGACCGGTGTACGCGGGTTGGTGATCACATACTCGCGCCGGTCGTTGTCGAAGTATCCGTACTGCGTCATGGATGCTGGCTCCTGGTTCGGAAGGAGTTCCTGTCCTCAGATGGTCAGGGCACTGGATGCCGCCACGCGGCCCCTCGGTTCCCAAGGGTGACAGACCGTACGGCGAGTCGCGATGCCTTCGGCGACTCAGCTCAACCTGTCGAATGTGGGCTTGAGGGCCGGGTACAGCCCACGGTAGAGGGGATAGAGGGTGTCGTAGACCGCCACCTGTTCCGGTTGCGGCTCGACGCGGTCCACCACCTTGATCGTCGCTGCGCAGGCCTGGGGAACGCCCGCCCACGCGCCACCTGCAACGCCGGCAAGAAGGGCTGCGCCGAAGGCCCCGCCCTCAGTTGTGTTGACGGTGACCAGTTCCTCACCGAGGATGTCCGCCAGTATCTGGCGCCAAAGCGGGCTCTTGGCGCCGCCGCCGGACAGACGCACCTGGCGGATGGAGCCCAGGCCCGCACTCCTGACCAGTTCCATACTGTCACGCAGGCCGAAGGCCACGCCCTCCAACACAGCCCGGGTCAAATGCGGCTTCCCGTGGCGCAATGTGAGACCGATGAAGCCGGCCCTGGCCAGGGGATCGGGGTAAGGGGTGCGTTCGCCGGTGAGGTAGGGCAGGAAGAGCAGGCCTTCGGCGCCGGCCTCCACGCCTGCGGCCGGCGCAAGCAGGTCGTCGAACGAGACACCGGGAGCGAGCGTGTCACGGTACCACTGCAGGCTACCCGCGGCCGACAGCATAACGCCCATAAGATGCCACGTGTTTGGCACCGAGTGGCAGAATGCGTGGAGCAAGCCCTGAGGCTCGGTGAAGGGCTCGCCCGTGGTGGCGAAGACGACGCCGGACGTGCCCAATACGAGACTGACGATGCCCGGCTCGACGGCGCCGACGCCCACCGCGCCCGCGGCCTGGTCGCCGCCGCCTCCCACGACCGGGGTGCCCGCTTCGAGGCCCGTCAGGGCGGCGGCCTCTGAGGAGACGGTGCCGGAGACCTCCGGTCCTTCATAGGTCGGCGGCAGCCACGCCATGGGGAGATCCAGGGCCGCAGCGACCTCGGGGGACCAATCACGCTTCTTGACGTCGAAGAGCGCGGTGCCAGCGCCGCCGGCCTTGTCCGTGCCGTAGTCGCCGGTGAGCTTGTAGCGAATGTAGTCCTTGGGCAGCAGAATCTGAGCTCCCTTCGCGTAGACCTCCGGCTCTTGCTGTTGCACCCACAGAATCTTGGGCGCGGTGAAGCCTGTGAGGGCATCGTTGCCGGTGATCTGGATCAGTCGCTCCCTGCCGATGCGCCGGCGGATCTCATCGCACTGGGCGCCGGTGCGCTGGTCGTTCCACAAGATAGCCGGGCGGAGGACCTCTCCCCGGCCATCGAGGAGTGTGAGACCGTGCATCTGACCGGTCACACCGATGGCCTTGACGTCAGAGCCTGTGGTCCCCGTCTCCGACAATGCCGTTCGGATTGAGGTCACGATGCCGTTCCACCAATCCCTGGGATCCTGCTCAGACCACAGGGGCTTTGGCGTGGATAGGGGCAGCGGCGTGCTGGCGCTCGCTACGACCGTGCCTTCGGCGTCGATGAGTAGCGCCTTGGCGCCGGTGGTGGATACGTCGATGCCGAGGAAGAGGGTCTTGGCCATACTGTTCTCCTGTGTGGTGTTCACTCCAGCGATTCTGCGGCCGCGTACGCGAAGGCAGCGCGTTCATCGTCGCCGCGACTGCGGTACCTTTCCCAAGCCTGTCCTAACATCCGAGCTCGGGCGAATGGCAGGCCGCCTGTCACCCTAACGGCGTCTTCCACCTGACCGACCGCAACCAACGCGTCGCCGTAGAGCATCCGCGTGACCCGGTCTCGGTGCCCCGCGTCCCGCGCTGACTGCAGGACCTCCAGCGCTTGGTCGTACTCGAAGCGGTCCAGCGCGATCATGCCTTGGCGGAGGAGCGCAGTCCGATTGCCTGGTGCCAGCGATAGGGCCCTTGCATAGCAACCCAGCGCAGCTGACAGGTCCTGCTGACGACGGACCTCTCCGATCGAGCGCTCAGAGAAGCGTTCCTGGTCGTATTCCGCGAGCTCGGCCCTGGCCTGCTCGACGGCACCGCGGTTCGCATGCCAGGTGGCCCGTAGTCTTGACGCCGATGCCGTTCCGCCACTGCCAGACGCCGCGACTATACCCCCGACGACGAACACGGTCAACGCCAGGTTGGCCAGGACCGGTACGCCGAAGTGTCTGAGCGGGCGATCGCGACCTGCGGCCTTCTTTGCACTAGAAGTGTGTTGGCCCCGTATCACAGCGACAAGCAGGCCAAAGGGCACCAGCAGCAGGACGATGCCTCGGCTGCCGTAGATGGCGTCATCGATGAGTCCGTGGACGAGAAGTGTGGAGAGCGACACCAGGGCGGCTTCCAGCATGCACTGGTGGCCCGGGTTTGGGACCATCGGCTGTTCACCGGATCTCGCGGTCTCCGGACGGGACCATAGAGCCCTCACGCCCCAGACGAGCGCGGTCGCCGACATTGTGACCAGGGCTGCGGCGCCGAGCACGCCCTGCTCGATGGCCACGTCCAGATACAGGTTGTGTGCGTGCTCCACAAACCCCACGTGGATCAGAAGTGAGTAGAGCGTCAGCATCATCTCAAACATACCGACGCCGATGCCGGTGAACGGCATGTCGCGGACCAGCGAAAAGCCCAGCTGCCAGAGCCACAGGCGGTTTCGCAGCGACGATGGGGCGGACTCCGCGTTCGGGGAAGGCGAAGCGATCGAGACGATGTACAGTGCAAGGCCCACGCCGATGATCGCCAGTCCCGCGAGGGCCGCCAATGCGATCCGCCGCCGGTCGGGAGGCGCAGACGCGGACAGCCGCAGCGCACCCCACAGCGCGCCGGCAGCCACGAGCGCGACATAGGCGCCGCGCGATCCTGTCAGGAGCAGTCCCACAAGCGTGACTGCAGCGAGCGCGCATGTTCCGCCAATCCAGAGGGAGCGCCACCTCGTCCCATCTTGCCGGGCGGCGGCAATCAACGGCACGGAGAGGGGGAGCGTGAGCAGGTAGATGGCCCCGGCGACATTGGCGTTGAGCGTCTCCGCCGCCAGGGCTGCCGGCAGCAGGCCACCCGCCGCCTCGGCGGCGCGCGCGATCACGGTGCCCGCGATCGACGTCGTGCTCCAGTCGCTCGTGAGCGTCGACAGCGCTGCGACTCCGGCTCCGCCCATCAGCAGCAGGGCACACGCCGCGACGATGCGCGTGTGGTCGGGCTGGTGGGCGAGGGCCCAGTAGAAGCCCAGTGCGCCCACCAACAGCCACGCCTTGGCCCCGGCTATCTGGAGGTCGTAGGCGGCCCAGAGACTGGTCGCGGCCGTAGCCAGGAAGAGGACAAGCGGGCCGAGGAACGGCGGGGGGACAGCGGCTCGTCCGCGAGTCGTGATTCGCCGCAGGCTCCACATCACCACCAGCAGCAGCAGGGGGAGCGCGCCGTGGAAAGACCCGGCGTACTCAACCCATCCGCCCTGGGTGTACCACAGGCCGGCGGCACCGGCGGCGAGGATCAACTCCAGAGTGGGGATCCAAGTGACTGCGGCGTGGTGTGGCTTGGTCATAGCCGTGGGCGGTCAGCGGCCGGTTCTCGGTGGTCGAACGTGACCTCCGATGACCGGCCGCTCATGGAAGGGGTTACCTCACACCCAGGATCAGCTCGTTCACCATCTGATCGAGCTTCTCGTACTTGAGACCGCGGGCTGCGATGCCGACGCGATCAAAGCTGTGCGCCTTGAGGGCAGCGGCCTTCGCAGCCGAGTAGGCACCCTTGAAAGCGTCCATGGAACCGTCGTCCGCGTTGATCTCGGCCAGCAGAGCCTGGATCTCGGCGTCTTGCTTGAACTGTTCGGCCTTCTCCTTCATGATCAGGTACGTGCGCATACAGCCGCGTGCGAAGTCCTTGACGCCCTCGTAGTCCTCTGTGCGATAGGCATGGGCGTCGAAGTGGCGCGCGCCCGTGTAGCCAACGTCCTCCAGGAGCCTGACCAGGTAGAAGGCCTGCTTGAGGTTTTGCGCGCCGAAACGCCAGTCCTGGTCGAACCGGGCGTAGTTCTGATCGTTCAGGTCGATGTGGAAGAGCTTGCCGGCCTCCCATGCCTGGGCCACCACGTGCGTGAAGTTCAGCCCGGCCATGTGCTCGTGGGCGACCTCTGGGTTGACGCCGACCATCTCCGGATGATCGAGGGTCTCGATGAAGCCCAGGTATGCGCCGGTTGTGGCCAGATAGATGTCGCCACGGGGCTCATTGGGCTTCGCCTCGAGCGCGAACTTGTAGCCATAGCCCTGATCCTCTGAGTACTCGCAGAGGAAGTTGAGTGCCTCGCGGAAGCGCTTGATGGACTCGACTGGGCACTTGGTGGCGTCCGATTCCGTCCCCTCGCGACCGCCCCAGAACACGTAAACCTTGGCGCCCACCTCGGCACCGAGGTCCATGGCGTTCATCGTCTTCTGCAGTGCGTAGGCGCGAACCTTGGCGTCGTTGGACGTGAAGGCTCCGTCCTTAAAGATGGGGTTGCCGAAGAGATTGGTTGTGGCCATTTCGACGACCAGGCCTGTGTCCGCGAGCGCTTTCTTGAACGCCTTCAGGATCGAGGCGCGCTCCGCCGGCGTCGCGTCGATGGGGATCAGGTCGTTGTCGTGGAGGCTGAGGCCATAGGCGCCGACCTCGCCGACGAGGTAGGCTAGCTCCGCCGGCGAGAGCTTGGGCCGGACGTCCTCGCCGAAGGCGTCGCCGCCGGTGTTGCCGACGGTCCAGAGACCGAAAGTGAACTTGTGCTGGGGTTTGGGGGTGTAACTGGTTGACATAGCTGCTCCTTGTGCTGGGTGCTGGATACTATGATGCTAGATGCCGGATACGGGATGCCGACTACGCTACTCGAACCAGATCGGACTGGAGTAGGCGATGTGGTTGTCGAGCTGGGTCGCGCGGACATACCAGAAGGAGGGATTGGCGTCCTCTATCTCAACTGTCTCGGAACAGGACCTGCCCCGGGGCGCGAATCGGCGGTGAAGGTCACCGTTGCGGAACAGCTCGACTTTCTTCAGCTCGGTCTCGCCGACGACGGCGATGGCGAGCGTCTTGTTCGGTGTGTTGGCGACAACGTCGCCCATCAGGTGGCCATTGCCGGTGAAGAGGAGGCGTATCCTGGCGTTCGTGGTGCCGTAGACGTGGCGACGGCGGTAGGCGTCGAGAATGGCTTCACGCGTCAGCTCCCTTGCGTACACGGCCGTGAGTCCGTTGGTGCCGACGTGGCCCTTGTGGCCGTCAGAGTTGGCCACGAAGCCGTAGTGATGGCCTCGTCTGAGGAAGTGGACACCGTACCGATCGGGCCGCGACGCCTTGATCAGCGGGATGTGACGCTCAAGCGCGTCCTCGCGCTCGTAGCTACCGTGGCAGGAGAAGATCTCCAGGACGGGCTCGATGGCTCGGTCGCCGCGCTCGCCCGAGGAGGGGGGTGCGAACCACCACTCGCCGTCCGCGAGGCGCCCTGGGTTGTGGAAGTGAGGGATGGTGAGTGCGTCGTGTCCCGCGAGCGCCGTCCACATAGCGCGCACGTCGGCGTAGGTCTGTTGGTCGATCAGGTCATAGGGCGGCATCTCGTTGAACACGATAACAGTGTCGCCACGCGGGCAGCGGAACTCGATCCCGGGGAAGACACAGAACTCGCCGGGACGGTGGTGCGCATCGACGTCGGCCAGGGTCGCTTCCCACGCCTCGCGCCCAAGCCTGTGCCGAGGGATGTCCCAAGGCTGATGGTGGTCCGTGGTGGCGTAGAAGTCGAGACCGGCGCGATCCCTGGCGGAAGCCATCAGGTCGCCCGGAGTCATGTCCAACTTCTCCCGCTCCACGCAGTCGATGGAGTAGGCGGAGTGCGTGTGGATGTCGCCCCAGTAGATGTTGTGCCCATTGAAGACGCTGTCAAAGGTCGGCGTCTTGGTGATGGGCAACCTCAGGCTGCGTATCCGGACTCGGGCGTCGGGATACTCGAAGACACCCGAGTCCATGGAGCGCGATGGCTGTGAGCTCTCGACCAGGTCGGCGACCTCGAGGCCCTGCGCGACATTCCAGTACCGGTCGTGCGGGATCAGCAGCGCTCGTTCGACCTTGCGCACCAGTCGCAGGTGGTTGGGCTCCCTCGGCAGCACCTCGAACCCGAGTGGGACCTCTTGGTCCGGAACCGGCCGGTCATACCCCTCGAAGGAGCGACCATAGTCCGGAAGTCCCCCGTCAGGATCGACAAAGTACCGCACGTGGATTGTGGCGGTGTAGTTGGGGCGTGGCACAACCGACGTGACAGTCGTGCCCGGTCCATACCCTCGGGTCGAGGCACCCCAGCGGAGCTCGATGCTGTCGCCGCGCCGGAGCCCCGATCCGAGGTCAACCACGGCCATGCGTGCCGCCATGCCGCGCCAACTCTGCTTGGTCTTGGAGACGAAGTCGGCGATCTCCATATCCCACACGTATTCGCGGTACGTCACTTCAGGGTTGCTCACGCGCACCGTGACGAAGCCATGGCTCTCCTGGTGCATCCGAGTTGGCCGGGACATCCCGAGTGTGCCGGGTAGATCGAACACCAGGCGGGAGGGGCCTGGGGCATAGTCGGTGCCGATGTCGACGTGGACGACGAACTCGACGCTGTCGCCGGCAACGACGCGAGATGGCGTCAGAGTCGCGTGGGAGATTGCCGCCATCTGCTAGCCCTCGGTCGACGTCAGGTAGGCCAGATTGCGCTCGATGAGCGTGAGCCGTTGCTGCACGCAGGCCGCCGAGCGACCACCATCGGGCGGCGTGTTGAGCACGTAGTCGACCAGGCGATCCACCGTGGAGGCGGCGACGTGCATGCGGGTGTCGGACGAGGCGTAGTAGATGAGCACGGTGCCGTCGTCGCGAGCCACCGCTCCGTTGCAGAAGAGCACATTGGGCACATCCCCGAAGCTTTCGTCGTCGACCGGAGCCATCAGGTAGCCGCCGGGCTCGGCGATCTTCCGTGCGGGATCGTCCAGGTCGCATAGGAAAGCGTAGAGGACGTAGCGCAGGCCGGCAGCACAAGCGCGGACGCCGTGGGCGATGTGGAGCCAACCTGCCGGCGTCTTGATGGGGAGCGCCCCGGCGCCGTTCTTAAGTTCCTTGATGGTGTGGTACGCTCGCTCATCCACGATGGTCTCGGAGGGGATGACGGCGTGGGCGATGTCGTCGGCGAGACCGAAGCCGATGCCGCCGCCGCTGCCCGCGTGGATGAAGCTATCCTGGGGACGCGTGTAGAAGGCGTACTTGCCCTGCACGAACTCCGGGTGCAGAAGTGCGTTTCGCTGCTGCGGTGAGGGGGTCTTGAGATCGTCCAGGCGCTCCCAGGTCACGAGGTCGCGCGTTCGCGCGATGCCGCACTGGGCCACGGCGCTGCTGAGGTCACCCGGTGGCGCGGACGGGTCCTTGCGCTCGGTGCAGAAGACGCCGTAGATCCACCCGTCCTCGTGCTGCGTCAGGCGCATGTCGTAGACGTTGGCGTCGGGGTCGTCAGTCTCCGGCATCACAAGGGGACGGTCCCAGAATCGGAAGTTGTCAAGGCCGCTGGGGCTTTCGGCAACCGCGAAGAAGGACTTGCGGTCCCATCCCTCGACGCGGGCCACCAACAAGACCTTGTCGTCCAGCTCGATCGCTCCTGCGTTGAAGACACCGTTGATGCCCATGCGTACCATTAGGTGTGGGTTGGTCTGCGGGTTGAGGTCGTAGCGCCAGAAGAGTGGCGTGTGCGCGGCGGTGAGGACAGGGCGCAGATAGCGGTCTACGATGCCGTCGTAGTGTGTTGGGTCCACCAGGTTGGCGCTTCGGAGCAGGGCTTCGTGGTCCAACGCAAGCTGTTCGCGACGCGATCTGAAGGCGACAGAGTCCATTGTTGCTGCCTCTCCGGAGGCGGGTTGCCCTGCAGGGATCATCGGTGCGATGATACCACGAATCCCCGGCCGTGCACACCTTTGGCTGATTGACATGCCGCGGGCACCGTGCTATTCTGAGGTCAAGGAACGCAGTCCTCAGTTCCCCTCTGGTCTGCGAATCTCGGCATCGCTCCTCGCCTTTCGAACGGCGTTCCTGTCGGGCAACTGGATGTCCACGAGGAGGGAGGGTGAAATGGGTATCGTGGTCACGGTCTCTCGTCAACTTGGCAGCAGCGGCAGCTACATGGCCACCGAGAGTGCCACAGCGCTGGGTTACCGATATCTGGACCGGGAGATACTGCAGCGAGCGGCTGATGCGTCGGGCTACCCGGACGAGTCAATGGTCGAGGCCCTCGGACGGCAGGAGCGTGTGCCCGGTCTGTTGGAGCGCCTGCTCACGGCCTTGGGACGCATGTCGGCCGTGCCGATGACCCCAAGCGCGTCGTTGCGCGAGGGACGCGCCTACGCCGAGGCCCTGGGGTATGTCAAAGCATCTGAGCTGGGAGCTTCCCAACGGCGGGAGACCGCTGCCGCAGCCTACGGTGAGCTGGTGCGGCGGGTGGTCGCCGGCTTGGCGGAAGAGGGCGACGTCGTCATTTCGGGCCGTGGTGCTCAGGCTATCCTGCGCAACCGGCGCAACGCACTCCACGTGCGCGTGTACGCCTCTCCTGAGACCCGTATCCGCAACCTGGTCTCCAGGCTGTCGGTGTCCCGCGAGGAGGCCGAGGGCCAGATACTGCGGAGCGACCGCGAGCGGGCACGCTACCTCCAACACTACCACGGCGTCGATGTCGACAATCCGCGTCTCTATGACCTGATGATCAACAGTGACGGCGTGCCTGTCTCTATGGGCGCTCAGATGGTTGTCGCGGCTGCACGCTGGCTGGGGCGGACGCTGGAAGCCTAGCCGTGCGGTCCGGGTCCGGTTGATCGGTCAGAGGTAGGGGGATGTATCCGCCAACACAGAGGCCGCCCCGCGCTCGATGCGGGGCGGCCTCTGTGTTGTATTGGTGACGGGGCCGCTACTGCTGGATCGGTGCCTCTACCGGGCAAACGGCGGCGCAGCTGCCACAGTCGATGCAGAGGTCTGCGTCGATCACGTACTTGGAGTCGCCCTCGGAGATAGCCTCCGTGGGGCACTCGGCGGCGCAGGCGCCGCAGCTGATGCAGTCATCGGTGATGAAGTAAGCCATGGATTGTCTCCTCTAGGTGGATCGGGATAAGCTGTATGTGATCGGATTGCCGTCTCACCACCGAGCGGCAACCCAAACGGGGATTATACGACCTTCACGCTCTATGGCAACTTGTGACTGCAGTCACTAGATGTGGCGCGGCCAGCGCTGTAGAATAGGGTTGGGTGGCGTATTCCCCAGGTCTATCGCGCCCGACGCACTCTTCCGTTCCCCGTATCGCCCTCACCTGCGCCGGGATGCTCTGGTGTGGCGGCGATGCATCGGGCGCCCGTAGTGTGGCGTCCCAGGGAGGCGAGTATGGTCATCAAGTCACGCAGCCAGCGCCCCGAGTGGCTGACGCGGCTCCGGCCGTTCGGCGAAGCACAGCGCGGGAAGGCGATATGGCAGTTGGTCAACACGTTGGTGCCCTATGCGCTGCTGTGGGTCGGTATGATTGCCACCGTGGCCTCTCGGATGGCGTGGATGTGGACCGCACTCCTGGTCGTGCCAACGGCCGGCTTCCTGGTTCGGATCTTCATCATCTTCCACGACTGCTGCCACGGCTCGTTTTTCGCCTCGAAGCACGCCAACCGGTTCTGGGGCTATGTGACGGGCGTCCTGACGCTGACCCCGTTCGAAGACTGGCGTCACGCTCACCTGACACACCACGCCACCGCAGGCGATCTCGACCGACGAGGCACAGGCGACGTCGTCACCAAGACTGTGGCGGAGTACCGAGCCCTGTCCCCCCTCAAGCGGATCGGCTACCGGCTCTACCGGAATCCACTTGTGATGTTTGGCCTGGGTCCTGTGGGCATCTTTGTGCTCTCGCATCGAACGGCTCCCCCGGGGGCCACGCCCGATGCCCGGCGCAGCGTGGTCGTCACGAATGTGGTGCTGGTCGGCATCGCTGCCGTGGCGGCCCTGGCCGGCGGACTCTGGATCTATCTGGTGTTGCAGCTGGCCGTCTCGTGGCTGGCCGGAGTCTTGGGCATCTGGCTCTTCTATGTACAGCATCAGTTCGAGACGGTCTACTGGGCGCGTCACGACACGTGGGATCGGGTCAGGGCCGCGTTGGAGGGCAGCTCCTTCTATCGACTGCCCCGTGTGTTGCAGTGGTTCTCGGGAAACATCGGATTCCACCACATACACCACCTCCGGCCTTCCGTGCCCAACTACCGGCTGCAGGCCTGCTACGAAGCGGTACCCGAGGTCCGGCGTGGAGCCGAGCTGAGCCTGCGCAGTAGCCTGCGTTGCCTTGGGCTGGCCCTGTGGGACGAGGAACGTGGTCGGCTGGTGACCTTCAGGGGAGTGCGACCGGCGTAGCAGCGACTCGTAGGCAGACACCAGACACCCGGACACCAGTGTCCGGGCGTCTCGTCATCGGCAGTAATGATTGCCTGTGTAGACAACGGCGGGCGCCTATGCTACACTGTGAATGGTTAGTGTAAGGTCTGTGTCTGTTCCCATCGACGACGACATCCTGGAGGGACTATGGAACGACGAGACTTCCTCAAGCTGTCCCTAGGCGGCGTTGCCCTGGCCGCCATCCCCGCTGCCATCTGGCATCTCGCCACTGCTCCCGAGCTCGTCCAGGCAGAGGCCTTCGGTGAACGCTTCCGCGGGACCTCTACGGGCCGTGTGTTGGTCGCCGGCGAGGGCGGCTCTCATTGGCAAGTAGCGGCGGACTTCAGTGAGGATTGCCCTGTACTGGGGATGACCGCACAGGACGATCAGCTTCTCGTCAAGCTCGGCTTCCAGGGGTTTGACTTCTACCTCAAGTCCAGCGATGGCCGCAACTGGCGATCCCTGGAGGCATAGGAGGCGACGATGTCAGAACCGTTCTTGGCAGAGATCCGCATGGTCGGGTTCAACTTTGCACCAAGAGGATGGGCGTTCTGCGATGGCCAGATCCTGCCCATCAACCAGAACCAGTCGCTGTACTCGCTGCTGGGCACCACCTACGGCGGTGACGGGCGTACGAGCTTCGCGCTGCCGGACCTGAGGGGTCGCGTGCCGATACATGTGGGAAGCAGCAATGGGCACAGCCACTCTCTGGGCCAGAAGAGCGGCGAGGAGACACACACACTGAGCGCCGCCGAGATGCCGCAGCACACCCACGTGCTACGGGCCTCGATGGCCGAGGCGAACTCGCCAGATCCCACCAACCACGTCCTTGCCGATACACCCGCGCGGATCTACGGCCAGCCAGCCGCCCTGACTGCGCTCCGTGCGGGCACAGTACTCAACGTCGGTGGCGGGCAGGCGCACGAGAACATGCAGCCATACCTGGCCGTCAACTTCTGCATCGCACTTCGAGGGCTGTTCCCCTC
>Ga0180435_10003178_pt1 | contig 16566 bp, 13 predicted proteins | sample SS_ome_3_FD_132467 | JGI IMG/M metagenome (GOLD analysis project Ga0180435, IMG submission 132467) | Hypersaline lake sediment archaeal communities from the Salton Sea, California, USA - SS_3_S_1 metaG | ecosystem: Environmental > Aquatic > Non-marine Saline and Alkaline > Hypersaline >...
AAGCGAAATCAAGGAGATCCGCATCCCCATTTCAGCTTCCAGCATCGCCGGGCATGCGGCCCTGAAGCAGCGCATGCTCAACATTGCCAATGTGTACGATGAGGCCGAATTGAGAGCCATCGACAAGGATCTGAAATTCGATCGCAACTGGGATGTGCGCACCAACTATCACACCCGGTCGGTGTTGGTCTATCCCATCATATTCGAGAAATTTCTTTTAGGTGCCATTCAGCTGATCAACAAGCGCGACTATCAGGAATTTGACAGCCAGGATGAGGACCTGATCAAGGAACTGGCCAAAATCCTGGGCATTGCCCTGTTCAACCAGAAACGGATGGCTAAGGCCACCAAAACTCACAAATTCGACTATCTGCTGGAAAATCATCTGCTCACCCAGAAGGAGCTGAACCTGGCCATCGCCGAGGCGCGCAGGGAGAAGGAGCCTATTGAATCCTTCCTGATCAAACGGGTCAAGATCCCCAAAAAGGAAGTGGGAAAATCCCTCAGCAAGTATTATGGCGTGCCTTTTATAGAGTTCAATCCCAAGGCTTCCATCCCCGGGGAACTTTTGCTGGGCATAAAAGTGCCCTTTATGCGCAATAATATGTGGGTGCCGTTGCGGATTGAAGAGGGCAAGATCATCATTGCGGTGGACAATCCCAATGATTTGCAGAAGATAGATGAGATAAAGGCTCTTTTCAGCGGAAAGCCCATCCGTTTTCAAGTGGCTATGCCCCAGGATATCCTGGACTATATCGCCCTTTTTACCCAGGACGAAAAGGAGATGGCGGCCATTGACGAAATCCTCCAGCAACTGGAGGAGGAGGCCGGTGAAATTGAGGAAGCCGAGGACGCACTTGACGAAGGCGACAGTGCCGTAGTCCAGCTGGTGAATAAAATTATCCTGGATGCTTACGCCCGCAATGCTTCGGATATTCACATCGAACCCTATCCCGGTAAACAGAACACCCATGTGCGGATCCGCGTGGACGGCAACTGCTACCTCTACCAGACCATTCCGTATAACTATAAAGCAGCGGTTATCTCCAGGATCAAAATCATGGCCGACCTGGATATCGCCGAACGCCGCAAGCCCCAGGACGGTAAAATCAATTTTAAAAAGTATGGCGGCAAAAATGTGGAACTGCGTGTCGCCACCGTACCCACCCAGGGTGGACTCGAAGATGTTGTTCTGCGTATTTTACAGGCGGGTGAGCCCATTCCCCTGGAAGAGATGAAATTCTCCAAGCGGAATTTCAGATCTTTCATTGACTGCATTACCAAGCCCTACGGCCTGATTTTTGTCTGCGGCCCCACCGGTTCCGGTAAAACCACCACGCTGCACTCGGCCATGGGCTATATCAATAAGCCGGAAACCAAAATCTGGACGGCCGAGGATCCCGTGGAGATCACCCAGAAAGGTTTGCGCCAGGTGCAGGTGCATCCCAAAATCGGGTTTGATTTTGCGGCTGCCATGCGCGCTTTTCTGCGGGCGGACCCCGACGTCATCATGGTGGGTGAGATGCGTGACAAGGAGACGACCCGCATCGGTATTGAAGCATCCCTCACCGGTCACCTGGTATTCTCCACCCTGCATACCAATAGCGCCCCGGAAAGTATCACCCGGCTCCTGGACATGGGCATGGATCCCTTCAACTTTGCCGATGCCATCCTGTGCATCCAAGCCCAGAGGCTGGTCCTGACCTTGTGCCGCAACTGCAAACAGCCCTACCATCCCTCCCGTGAAGTCTATGATGAACTGGTACGCGAATACGGGGAAGAGGCTTTTGAAAACAGTCTTAGTATCCCCTACAGTGAAGATTTGACCCTGTACCAACCCAACGGATGCGAGCAGTGCAACCACACGGGGTATGCCGGCCGCATGGGTTTGCATGAACTTCTGATGGGTACGGATGAGATGAAACGGCTCATTCAGTTGAATAAGCGGGTCGAAGAACTGCGGGTCCAGGCCGTCAAGGACGGTATGACCACACTGAAGCAGGATGGGATTGAGAAGGTCTTTCAGGGGTATACGGATCTGGTGCAGGTGCGCAAGGTGACCATCAAGTAACCTGTAAATACCCTATCCGCGGTCATCCCCGGTCTCTCCTATTCATTGGGTTGATGGAGGGCGGCATACGTCTCGAAACGGTCCACCTGACCCTGATAGTAATCCCGATTATCCCGGGCTAAAGCCAAGGCGTTGCGCGCGGCGGCCAAGGCCTCCTGCCAGTGTCCATTGACAAAATAAGCTTCCGCCAAAGTGTCCAGGATGTGGGGTGCCTCCATTTGCTTAACGGCCCGGCGGGCCAGGCTGAGAGCCCGCCGGGGTTGCCTTTGCTGTTGGTCTTCACATGTGGCATACAGCCAGGCAAGGTTATTTAAGGCATGTACATTCTGTGGCGCCAATGCGATGGTGGCTTCATAGGCGGCCATTGCATCCTCCCATTTGCCCATCTCATAACTGATATCCCCTAAAAACCGCCGCAAGTTGGCATCTTCAGGTTTTGACGCAATCTCCCGGGTGATAATCCTTTCCAGATGTTCCCTGCTCATCTCCGGATCGGTATTGACGTAGTCAATGTGGTAATTCAGCCCTGCAGCCATTAACAGGCCTAGGAAAAACAGGATTATGCTGCGTCTGATTTTTCGGTCGTGATGGACGACCCACTCCCGATTTGCCTCGCAGCGTTCCAGGAAACCGATGCGTTGGGCAATGCTGAAATGGTGCCAATTGGGCCGTTGGGGATCCTGGCCGCTGGAAAGCGCAATTTTTTCCAGGGTGCGGATGAGGGGTCGTGCTGTGGGAAAAACAGCATAGACATATGTGTCTGCCTGGCGTTCGAAATTGCGCATGAAATAGCCGAAGATAAATCGAAAGTAGATGATAATGAGGATAATCAGGCTCACACTATAGATAAGAGAGGTGGCATTGACTTGATCCCGTCCGATAAAAGCGATGAATCGATACATGGCATCACTATGCAGCTGGGTATAAAACACCAGGTTCAGACCCAGAAGGCTTACCAGCATAAATCCACCGAAGAACAAGAGATAGTAGAGCAGATGCCGACGTTTGACATGACCGATTTCATGGGCGATTACCGCCTCAAGTTCATCCGGGGTCAGATAATTTAAGAGGGCCCGGGTCACCAGCAGATAACGGAATCGACTGACCAGGCCCATTACGCCGGCCGTTATCATGCGCCCCCCGAATATGGGCCAGTAGACAATATCGGCATATTTCAGACCGGATTTCAGGCAGAGCGCTTCGATACGATCGCGCTGTACACCGGGTTCCAGAGGGCGGCATCCCCAGAAACGCTGAATCAGGGCGGGGGCTGTCAAGGCGACAAAAAACAGGAAAAAGAGAAAAAATGCGATTTGGCCATTACGGGTGTCAAGCATTTGCTGAAGCCCGGGCAGAGGCAGCAGATGGATCAGATCAAAGATCCCGGAGAGCAGCAGCCAGGGCAGCAGCACCGGTAGATTGAAAACCAGATGGGAATTGACAAACTCCCGCCGGCTCATTTCTTTGGAAAGTACCCGATGATGGGTTTGATAGGCCAGGCACCATAATATGATCAGATGGCCGATGAAAATTGCCATGAACAGCAGGCCTTCCAGGGTCGGCAATCTCCGCATAAGAGGTAGGGCCGAGGTGAATGCCGGCAGATTCAGTGCATAAATGTCGATACCGAAAAATACCAGGGCCAGAATGGAGGATTGGGTCAGCACTGAGGAGAAGCGATGATCAAGCCGGGGCAGGGGCGTGGTGGGTTTCAGTTTTTCGATCTTCCTGAAATTCCAGCGGGTGATCAGTGCGTACCCGCAGGTGAGTCCCAGGAAAAGCAACAGGCTGGACCAAACGGCAAGTTGTGGTGTTTCCGGCGGCTGGTAGGTGCTGTATATGAGCAGGGCGACAATAAAAAATATGAAGTTACCAAACATATAGTTGATGTGTCAGCTGTTGTTTATCCCAGGTACACCTGTTCGGAAATACGATGATGCACCGCGTAACGCAGCGATCTGAGGCTGTCGCGGCAATCCAGGTTGTAATTATGAAGCGGTGTACTAAGTTCAAGGTAATGGTTTTTGAGCGAACCCTGAGCGAAGGGGTCAGGCCGGGTCAGGATGATTTCCCTTTTTGAAATAGCGCTCTTTTTCACTATAAATGCAGCCGCAATACTGCTGCCGATAAAGCCCCATCTCCCTGGAAAGCTTCACGCCTTCCTGCCACCCCTCTCTGAAATCGTGGTAATAGAAGGGTACGCCCACGGATTTGCCCACCGCTTCACCCATGGAGCGAATTTGGGCATGGTTTTGAAATTTGCTGTATAGCAGGGTGGAACTGAAATAGTCGAAACGCCCCTTTTTGGCTATCCGGGCCGTTGCCTGCAACCTATCATGATAGCAAATCCGACAGCGTTCCGATTCCCGAAAAGCAGCTTTTTGCAGGAAAGCCTCCAGTTCGTAGCCTTCCTGGATAATAACCCTGAGGGAAGCCGCTTGGGCATAGTCTTTCAATGTCTCCTGGCGTTTCAGGCATTCGGTGTAAGGGTGGATATTATGACGATAATAAAAACCCATCACATCCATGCCCAGTTGTCTTAGCGCCCCCAGGGGATAAATAGTGCAGGGACCACAGCAAGTATGCAGGAGCAGTTTCAACTACGCTCTCCGAAAATAGACGTTCCGACCCGCACCTGAGTGGCCCCCTCTTTTATCGCCACCTCAAAATCTCCGCTCATCCCCATGGAGAGTTCGTTCATATTCACATTGGGGATCTTCAGCCGGTCAATTTCATGCGCCAGATCTGCCAGGGCCTTAAAAAAAGGGCGCACTTTTTGCGGCTGGTGAAAAAAAGGCGGCATGGTCATCAAACCGTGCACTCTGACATGATCCAAGCGGGCCACGGCCTGTACAAGTGTTTCGGTTTCTTCCGGTGAAATGCCCCATTTAGATTCTTCACCCGCCACATTGACCTGAATCAAAATGGATTGGATGATGTCCCGTTTTGCTGCCTGGCGGTTGATCTCACGGGCTAATTTAATGGAGTCCACGGTATGTATCAGATCAAAGAGTTCCACCGCATATTTGACTTTATTGGTTTGCAGATGACCGATAAAGTGCCATTTCAGGGAATCTCCCGCTATCCGGGGTACTTTTTTGCGGGCTTCCTGGATATAGTTCTCACCCAGATTATCGATCCCGGCATCAACCGCCTCCTGAATCCGAGCAGCGGGAACAGTCTTGCTGACAGCTATGAGATTGACACTGGAGAGAGGCCGCTTGCATCCCAGGCAAGCAGTTTCGATCTCTTTGCGGACTTCAATAATATTGCTGTGAAGGGTCATTATTACCTCAATATGCAGGGTATTTATGGGCTTGGGCGGAAAAGGGTGACAGACCGATAGAATTCAGGAATTCCACTACCTCGCACACCGGCAAGCCAACGACATTGGTATAAGATCCATTGATTTTTCGGACTAGTTGGGCTCCCTTTTCTTGAATAGCATAGGCTCCCGCCTTGTCAAAGGGCTCGCCGCTGGAAATGTACCAGTCAATTTCCCGGGTGCTTAAGGGCTTGAAGGTCACCTGGGTTGTTATCGTTGCCAGGAAGCGATTTATTTGCTGTTTGCAGATAATCGCACAGCCTGTCATTACGCGATGGCAATGACCGCCCAATTGACGCAGCATGCGGCGGGCATCCGCCGGTGAAACCGGTTTGCCCAATATCTGGTTATTGATCACCACAATGGTGTCGGCTCCAATGACCCACCGGTCCGGGAATCGACGGGCAACCTGTTCCGCTTTCAGCCTGGCCACATGCTGGGCATAGGATTCCGGAGTCTGGTCCTGTCCGGGGGGCGGCTCTTCAATATTGGCTGGAATAACGCTGAATTTATGCCCGGTCTGGGAGAGTAGGGTTTTTCTGCGGGGAGATTGGGATGCGAGAATCAGGGCGCGCGGTGAATCATCATTTGCCATGGGGCTGCATACCAAAAGCAGGTAGGTTTGACAAGCTTTTGGAAGTCATCTTGACATCCATGGGCATTCCCGCTAAAACCCATCAGGTTTTTGTCCCCCTGCTCCTGAGGCGGAGCCCCTCTTTTGCCTGGGTGGCGGAACTTGGTAGACGCAAGGGACTTAAAATCCCTCGGGATTGTATCCCGTGCCGGTTCGATTCCGGCCCCAGGCACCAAATTTTATCAATATCTTAAGGCGACTCGTTAAAGGGACGCCTTAAGCATTTATTCTGGATACAGCAGCCTGCAAATTTCCGGATTTCAAGTGGGAATAGCGTTCAGTCACGGCGATGGTCGCATGGCCCAGAATCTCCTTGACCGAGTAAAGATCCGCACCAGCCTGAATCAGCCAAGCGGCGCAGGTATGGCGCAGGGTGTGAAAAACAACTTTTTTTCTGGGATCGCTGACGCCGTTATTCAACCCTGATTGCGCCACAGCTTTGCGAAATGATTGGGGGATTTCGGTGTATGGCTTTCCGTTTTGCTTTAAGAAGACAAGCTCTTTGGGGCTTTTGGGTGTCATCCGCTTAAATAGCGCTTGAATTCGGCGTGCCATGGGTATGCGGCGGTCCCCACGCCCGCTGGTGTTAAGAACCAGTATTTGTCCATGTTTGATGTTGATGCATCCCCAGGTGAGTTCAAAAATTTCTCCAGCTCTCAGGCCTGAGTAGAGCGAAACCAGAGCCATATCATGGGTGATTTTTGATAGTGCTTCCAGGTTGCCCATTAAAACGGCAGCTTCCTTCCTGGTAAGATATCGGTTGCGTAGGTTATCAATCCTGGGCAGTTTAACGGCCTTGGTGGGACTGTCGGAGATTACAAAACCATCTTTTTTGGCAGTATTCCAGACAATACGGATAGTTGCGAAAACATGCTGGATTGTTCTGGGGGCTCTGCCAGCCTCGATCATTTTATGCTTTATGCGCTCCAGATGATGGGGCTCTAATTCTTGCAATAGGCGTTTGCCGATGACCGGTTTTATCCAATTTATGAAATGACCCCGTTCCTTGATCCAGGTCGTCCTGGGTTTGCTCAACTGGGCCATGGGATAATAAACTTTGGAAAAGTAATCTCCAAAACTCATGAAACCCTGGTGGGAATTTTCTGATAATACGTGTTCTGATTTACTCTGGTTTCTGGCTTTTTCCCGCTTTGGGGCAAGACGGGTGATTCCTTTCCCGGCTTTAGCCGCTTTTTTCAACTCGGTCAGGATCCGGGCGGCCTGGTCTTCTGTGGCACCGTCAGATTGCCACCCCAGGCCCTGTTCAATCCGTTTGCCCCTCGTCTGGAAGCGAATGGTGTAATATTTGTCGGGTTGATATCCATGCCTGCGCGTGGGGTGTTGGTAATAGCGGACGCCTGCATGTCGGGTGGATATCCATTTTTGGCCGGCCATGGCGGAGACCTCATTTATCGATGGGTATTATGTCTCCGGAATAAACCATTTTAATCTAGAATTCTCCCCATATACTCCCCATTTTTGCATATTTTCTATTCCGGTGACTGATCGACTGTTTTTGTTGTATAGATCATAAAATACTTAAAATCAAAGTTTATATAAGATTCCAGGATACGAATTAAAACAGGTATTAAACATATAACAATGGATATATAATCCCTCGAAATAAAAAAATCAATGCTCGTGTCCGGCCTCCTGCAAAAATTGAAAAACCCCGCCGGGGATCCCTGCCCAGCGGGGTTATCTCAAGAAGGAAGGATAAATTTAAACCTTCCAGGGTCTGAATATGCTTATTATGATAAGATCGTCAACGAAAAAGGTAAAATAATATCATTATGATTAGGTTTTTGAATCCAAATTTATTCCTGTTTGCCCGTTCTCGATACTGGATTCGTCAAGCAGTGCCGGACAATACTTCATAACCTTCAGGCGAAGGTTATGGTATTGTTTCCACAATTCACGATTTTGGTCATCGGTCTTGTTAAACAGCTCCAGCAGACGGTGATAAGCCTCTGCATGTACATAATCAGCCATGTTCCCCCCAATAAAGAAGATTGCTCAGGGTGTTGCCAACTGTTGTACGCAGTATCTTAACCGCAGCAGTTCAGTTCAGGACAGACGGATCAGAATTCAGAAATTGCAGATGGTCAGTTGTGGTCACAAGTGATGGAACCGATGGTACGAATCAACACGGTATTTTTGCAACACATATATTAACGGTCCGTGTAGCTTCTTTATCTAAATTAGGAGAAATATAGCAAAAAAAAATTCTTCTGGCAAGGTGTTGTTGGCGAGGCCATAGCTATATATGGCGGGTGTTGGTTTTTTCCGGATTACAGTCCCAGTGAAAAAACTTATTCTTCTTCAGGCCAAATCGCAAAGCGGGTGATTTGACATTCACGGGTGGATAATGAAATAAATCATTTGCTGGGAATTAAATACTAAATTAAGCTTTTCGGGCAGGTCAGTTAGATGGGCGTAGTGGAAAAAACAGAGGCAAGGGATATGGCTATTCCTGCTGAAATCCCTGAATTGAGTTTGAAATCAGCCGCTGCCCAAGAAGGGCTTGCCTGGCCGGACATTTTCAAATTCATGCTCCTGTTTTTATGTCTGTCCATCGGTTCAGTGGTGACCGCCTGGGGTCAGGAGGAAGAAACTCAGGAGCAACAATCTCCTGATAGCATTAACGAAACCCTTGAACGCCGGGATGAGCTGGCCTACGATCCGACCCGGCGCAGCATGTTTCCGGAGAGCTTCAGGAAGCTGCGCCAATTGCTATATACCTGGGAGCGCCGGCTTGGGCTTGAGATTACATTTTCCTATGATGCTCTGGCCCAGCAATACTCCGATGAGGATCAGGAAATGGGCGGTGCCGCGGGTGATGCGGCCCTCAGCGGCCGCTGGCTTTTGTTCGGCAGCAAGTATCACCGTCCGAACTACCTGGCGTTTCGGTTCCGCAGCCGCCACGCCTATACGGAGGACACGCCCGCTGATATCGCTTCGGAAAACGGAATGCTGTGGGGAACGGTTGATGGGTTCAACGATGCCGGTTTTCAAATCCCCAGCCTTTATTTCAGCCAGGAGCTGCACAATGGTGATTTGATCCTGCGCTATGGGCAGTTTTCCATAGACAATTTTGTTGATAGCCACAGTCTGCGCAGTGCAAAACGATTTTTTCTCAACGAGGCCTTTTCAGAGAACCCGACGGTCAATTTCCCCAGCTATGGTGCCGGCTTTCTGGGAGAGTGGAAATATGGCGATAGATTTGATCTTACCTTTGGCGGCTCAAACATCCAGGGCCTAGACCAGGATAGGCAGGTGGACTTCAATTTGACTTCCAGTGCCCTTTTTATGGCCATTCAGGGTTCTTTACGATTCGCGGGATTGGGCGGACGCAATGCGCGTATCCAAGGCATGGGCTGGTACAGTGACGCGATTCCCGAAGATGATATCGCCCGGGGGCAGGGCTTCAGTATAACCGTGGAGCAGCAGGGCGAGCAAGAAGGGGAGCAGGTCGTCCTGCGCTATGCTGCTTCCGGCGGTGAGTCCACCAATACCAGAGAGCTCTTTTTCATGGGCTACGGTAAAGCGATACGAACTTATGATCACTGGGGGGTGGGTCTGAGTATTGGCAGATTCTCAGTCGCCTCGGATTGGCAGGGTGTCCTGGAAACATATTACCGCTGGCAGGTCACCAAGGAATTGATGATCACGCCTGACCTGCAATTGATCACCAACCGGAGCCTGGACGAAACCAAGGGATTCCGTTTTGTCGCCGGGTTGCGCATGGGGATTACCTTCTAGTTATGTTTCCAAGTATAATTAATCAATCAACCCGCTTTTTTGCATATCCGCAACCACCAGACCCACCAATTCCTGCACAATCTTTTCGCCAGAAGAGCTGTTGACACTTTCGGAGTTTCCGGCCCAAACCAGCTGTTCATCCCTGAGCGTATAGACCTGGGTCTCAAGTTTAACTATGGAGTCCGTTACGGTGTAGCCCGGATGGTAAACCCGGTGGTAAACCGGGGCATAGTAATGATAATAGCCATGCCGTCGGGCTGGATAATATTCCACCCGGGGGGGCACCTGCCGCTCCTTTTCAGTGATGCCCCTGAAATGGGTAATTAACACCGCGTCGGCCCCGGCTTTCTTTATGGCGGCAACCACCGCCTGCTTGCTTTCAATATCAGCCGGATCGGGGACTAGGCTGTAGCCAGGAACGGCCGCTCGTCCCGATGCATTGATACGCTCGCTGAAAGTCTGTTCAAAAGCCCGACGCCGGGAATCATTCTTGAACAGGCCGAGCACCAGGAATTTTTGAAGTTTAGGCCCGTTGAAATCCGGGTCGTGCCAGCGTTCCACCAGTTGGGTGGTAGAACAGGAGACGCATGCCAGAATAAGGAACATACCCGCTACCCATAACCTGAATTTGATTCCCATGGCTCTTCCTTTGTAATTGATTTCCTTGAAATAATTGTTAGGTTCAGGCACTAGTTCACGGCTCGGTCTGATTTTTTTCCCAAACGTAATGAACTATCATTTGCCCCTGGTGTCCAATAATGTAAGTAGAAATGAGATTGACGTATTGGCAGGACCCGGATCCATCAACACCCAAAGGAGAAACAATGAACATTTATATCAAATCCTTTATCGTCATCGCAATAGCGCTCATACTGACGGCCTGCGCAGCCGGCACCAACCAGGAACGCCATACCGGAACAGGAGCGGCCGTCGGAGCCGGGGTAGGGGCCATACTGGGGCAGGCCATCGGCAAGGATACCGAAAGCACCCTGATTGGTGCCGGGGTGGGCGCTGTTCTGGGCGGGGTTGCCGGCAATCAGATCGGTGCCTATATGGATCGTCAGGAACAGGCTTTGCGCACAGCCCTGGCCCAATCCGAAGCGGCCAGCATTCAGCGCGAACAGGATGTCCTGACCGCCACGTTCAAGGGGGATGTGTTTTTCGATTTCGATTCAGCACTGCTTAAGCCCGGTGCCTATGCGGAACTGGATCGCGTGGCCACTGTTCTGAACAACTATCCCCAAACCACAATCCGCGTGGAGGGTCATACGGATTCCCGGGGGTCCGATGCATATAACCAGCAGTTATCCGTGCGGCGGGCTGAAGCGGTAAAAAGTGCCCTCGTGCAACGGGGTGTGGATCCCCTACGGATTCAGACCATTGGGTATGGTGAAAGCCAGCCCATATCATCCAGCACTGCCATGAACCGGCGCGTCAGTATCGTTATTGATCCGATCCGCCGGGGCTAGGCAAAAAGGAGTTTCCTGTTATGGATAGTTACGGACATATCGTCAATATTATCGCCTTGACCATGGGCGCCGCCTGGGCCAGCGGGATCAACCTGTATGCCGCCCTGCTGGTTTTGGGCATCATGGGCATGAACGGAGCCATCGACCTGCCGCCGGATTTGCAGGTTTTGGCGCATCCCATGGTCGTGGGCGCCGCCGGATTAATGTATCTCGTGGAATTTTTCGCCGATAAGGTTCCCGGTGTGGATACCACCTGGGATACCATCCATACCTTCATCCGCATCCCGGCCGGGGCCATGCTGGCAGCGGGCGCTGTGGGCCAAGTGGATCCGGTGGTCGCCATTGTCGCCGGTATCCTGGGGGGTACTGTTGCCGCCGGAACCCACGCGGTAAAGGCCGGAACGCGGGTGCTGGTAAACGCCTCCCCCGAACCCTTCAGCAACTGGGCGCTTTCCATTACCGAAGATGCGGCGGTACTGGGCGGGCTCTGGGCTGCCGTTCAGTACCCCTGGGCGTTTCTGGTGTTTCTGGTGCTATTCATCCTGGCTGCAATCTGGGCAATTCCCCGCATCTGGCGCGGCATCAAACGGATGTTTCGCTGGTTGGCCGGTTTATTTGGCGGTTCAACAGATACAACCAAGGCCCAGAGCGCCTCTACGGTGGAAGCGCAAACTAAGTTGCTGCCTGATAAGTAGTAATAATAGTTGAGATAGACGCTTTCCTCTTGAAAATGGGCCGACGGGCCGTATCGATCGAAGCTTGCGCGTTCTGAAATAAAATTTTCTGGCAACGTCAGGGATGAGTTTTAGGGACCAGGAACCCTGCATTTGGTTAAGGGACTCAAGTGCAGGGTTCTTTCAGGTATAGATAAACTACAGGGTTGGGTTTTCAAGGTGGCTTTTAGCTTTCCTCGGTATCGTCTGTATCTTCATCAGAGTCCTCGGTATCATCCGTGTCTTCGTCAGATTCATCCGAGTTTTCAATTTCCTCTTCCTCTCCATCTGCCGAAGTCCGTGTAGATGTTTGACGGCAGCAAACATCAATGGTGTTGCCATCTTCATCCTCGTCGCCCCACTCAAAAATGTAAGTATCGGTGGACCCGTCAGCGTTATAATACGTATACTCATGTCGATTGTAGTCGGCTGATTCCGTAATGGCGAAATCGCTGGGCGTGCCCCTTCGATTGAGGAGATCGTCGATCTCATCTTCGCAATCACAATCCGTTACCGAGTCGCATCCCAGCAAAGCAAGTGTGCCGAGGCATACCAATCCGGCCAGTACCCCTACCGCAGACTGAAATTTATTTGATTTCCAAGTGCGTTCAGGCATGGTTCCATCTCCAACCATAAGATCGGGTTAATGAATGAGTTTCACAAGATCTTAATGGCAGTAACTGCGGAATTCAACCCCTTTCTAGATCATGCCTGCTGGAATCTCGATGTTCACACGGATTATGACTTACCCGCTACACCTGCCTCGTCAAATGTCATGACCTCCTTTGTGATCCGTGACGCAGCCTCAATCACCGACATGGCCAGGGCCGCCCCCGTGCCTTCTCCCAGACGCATGCCCAAATCCAGGATGGGTCGCAAATTCAGATGGTCCAGCATATGGCGATGGCCGGGTTCTTCGGAGCAGTGTCCGGCAAAGGCGTACTCCAGGGCCGGGGGGCACAGGGCCTGGGCCACGAGTGCGCCGGCCGAGGAGATGAAACCGTCAATGACCACCGGGCAGCGGTGGTGGGCCGCTGCCAGAATAATGCCGGCAATACCCCCGATTTCAAATCCGCCCACCTTGGCCAGCACGTCCAGCCCGTCGTCAGCCCTGGGCTGGTTGACACGGATTGCCTGTTCAACAATGTCACGTTTGGCGACCATGCGATTTTTATCGATTCCCGTTCCCGGACCCACCATCACTGCCGGGGATTTGCCGGTCAGGACGCTGCCGATGGCGGTTGAGGGTGTGGTGTTGCCGATGCCCATATCGCCGGTGCCAATTATGCGAATCCCTTCATTAATCATTTCCGCTGCATAGCGATATCCGGCCAGGACGGAAGCTTCGGCTGCAGGACGTTCCATGGCGGGTCCCTTGCAAAAGTTGGCTGTTCCCCGGCCGATTTTTGAAACCCGGAGTGCGGCTCCATTGGGCATGTGTGCGGGATCCAGTTCCGGGATTATCCCCATGTCCACCACCCGTACAGTGGCGCCAACCTGGTTGGCAATGGCATTTATTCCGGCGCCGCCGGCCAGGAAAGTCTGCACCATGGCGCCGGTGACTTCCTGAGGATAGGCGCTGACTCCGGAAGCGGCTACGCCGTGATCTGCGGCCATGATCAGAACGGCCTTTTGCGTAATCGAGGGAGTGAGGGTGCCTTGGATCGCACACAAGCGTTCACCGATTTCATGCAAGCGTCCCAGGGCGCGGGTGGGCATCACCAACTGGGCGGTGTGAGCCTGGGCCTGGGCCATGCACTGTGCATCCGGCGGGGTGATTTCCGAGATAATAGCCTCAAGGGAATGGGTTGCCATTGATTTCAGCCTCCGATTGAAAATTCATGGTTTAAAGGACCACAACAAAAAAATCCCCAAGCGCCGGACGCCTGGGGATTTACCATTTCCACAAACCATTTCACTGCCGGGCAGGTCTTCTGACTCTCGCATCAGCCTACTTGCCGCGCCTTCCCGTTGCTTCGGCAACAGTGGCAGAACTGCGGCTTTCGTCCTCGATTACAGCGGCGGGACCGTTTCGGAATTACACCGAATTCCCTGTTAGACCCCGTGGCGGGGTACCCTGCGGTGATCTTTGCTAAATTTTTGATGGACGATAGCCTGTAGTACTGTGCTTGTCAATACAGATCCGGGGCTTTCCAGGGTTTTTAATTGAAGAAACCCAGGGAGTGAATTATTGTGGGAACTTACAGAAGGGACCATTGGACCTGGCGGGATATGCAGCGCATGCCGGAAATCGAAGGGAACTGGCACATGACTGAAAAAAAACGAAACAGACACTATGACGTGATTATTGTCGGCGGTGGGCCGGCCGGTCTTTTTGCAGCGTATTATCTCCAGGAAAACAGCCGTTTAAATGTACTGCTGCTGGAGAAGGGCAAGTCTTCCTTAAAGCGGCAATGCCCCATTACGGATGAAGCCGCGTGTATTCACTGTAAGCCCTGTAATATTCTAGCGGGCATTGGCGGAGCCGGGCTGTTTTCTGACGGGAAACTCAATTTTATTCATAAATTGGGAAAAACCGATCTCACCCAGTTCATGGGCCCAAACCAGGCCCGGGCCCTGATTGATGAAACCGAAGAGATCTTTACACGGTTTGGCATGGATGGTCCCATCTATCCCACCAACCGTAATGCAGCCAAAGAGATACGCAAGAACGCCAAGAAATTTGGTATCGACCTGCTGTTGATCAAACAAAAACACCTGGGCAGTGACTGCCTGCCCAACCATATTGCCCATATGGTAACCCACCTGGAGTCTGGTATTACCATTCAAACCCAGGAGGCGGTGCAGGATATTAACGTTGTCGATGGGGCCATCCGGGGGGTCGTGACGGATAAAGACACCTACTTTGCGCCTAATGTAATTCTGGCTCCCGGACGGGCCGGTGCTGAGTGGATCAGCCGCCTGGCCGGAACCTATGGCCTGGGCGTTACCCAGCGGGGTATTGAGGTGGGGGTGCGGGTCGAGGTACATAAGGAGATTACGCAGGATTTATGCGAAATTATCTACGATCCCACCTTCTTCATCCAGACCAACAAGTACGATGACCAGACCCGCACGTTCTGCACCAACCAGGGCGGGTTCGTGGCCCTGGAGAATTACCAGGACTTTGTCTGTGTCAATGGCCATGCCTACATGGACAGAAAATCGCAGAACACCAATTTTGCCTTCCTGTCCAAGGTCATTCTGACCGAACCGGTTACCGACAATCAAAGTTATGGGGAGTCCATCGGCAAAGTGGCTACCCTCATTGGCGGGGGAAAGCCGATTCTGCAGCGTTTCGGCGATCTGAAACGGGGCCGGCGCAGTACCTGGCAGCGCATCCAGAACAGTTATGTGGAGCCTACTTTAAAGAATGTAGTCTGCGGGGATATAGCCATGTGTCTGCCGGAGAGAATTCTCACCAATGTGGTGGAGGGCCTGGAGAAACTCAACCTGGTGGTCCCCGGCGTGGCCAACGATGAAACCTTGCTTTACGCTCCGGAAATTAAATTCTTTGCCACCCAGGTGGTCACCTCCGATCACCTGGAGACCGGGATCACGGGCCTGTTTGTATCCGGTGACGGACCGGGGGTGGCTGGAAACATCGTTTCGGCCGCCGCCACCGGAATTATCCCGGCCAAAGAGATTATCCGGCGCCGGGGTGTATAGTACCGGGTTGTTTGCGGGCTGTGCCGTCAGCCGTCGCTGGCCATGGAGTTTTCAGGCCATGGGAGGCGGTGAAACGCTTTTTTCGAGATAAACAGATAGGAGAAAAATCGTCGCCAGGGGCTGTAGTAAAATTGCCCCGATAAGGGATATGCTGCCGATGGAAACCATGCTTGCAAACAGGATAAATACCACGATATTCTCAGCCAGATCACCCTGGGTAACCATACCGAAGCTCTTCTTAACTGATTCCAGCAACCCTAATTGCTCATCGATCATCAACGGCAACATGAACAGGCAACTGTAGGAAACAAACAGGAAAAAAGCCAGACCCGGCAACACCAGCAAAGCCAATCCGATCATGCCAACCACAAGCACGGCCAGTCCAAACCCCAGCAGCGGGAAAAAAAGGCCGATATGGGAAAAAATATCGGTGTAATAGGGTTGCCGGCCCTCACGCATCAACCGCAGTATGGAATACATGTACCCTGCCAGGCATACCGGTGCCAATATGCCCAGGGTCAGTGCACTTGCGGCCATGAAAGCCAGTGTCAAGAGGATGAGCGGCACAATATGATTCATGGTTTCTTTCCAGGCGGTTTCAATGTGAATTTTAAAGTCCATGGTTTCCCTCCATCATGATGGTCTGCAGAATCCTGACCGAAGCTTGAAAATCAGGATAATTAAATACTTCCAAGGAAACGGTTTTCCGAAAACTGGCCAGGTATTGTTGAATAATCTCAAGATCTTCTGGTTGTAGGTGCTCCAGGGATAGATGGTCCCGGTCTGCACGAACTCCATGCAAATGGATAATGGTGGTCCGTTCCTGCCACCGGTCCAAGGTTTGCGGCAGCGGTTGCCCATAGCGGATCAAATGGCCGATATCAATGCAGATGCTCAAATCAAAGTCCGAGATGATTTCCGAA
>Ga0180435_10003179_pt1 | contig 16564 bp, 15 predicted proteins | sample SS_ome_3_FD_132467 | JGI IMG/M metagenome (GOLD analysis project Ga0180435, IMG submission 132467) | Hypersaline lake sediment archaeal communities from the Salton Sea, California, USA - SS_3_S_1 metaG | ecosystem: Environmental > Aquatic > Non-marine Saline and Alkaline > Hypersaline >...
GATGGCAAAGGAGAGTATACCCTTTGCAATGTGGTAAATGCCGGCAACGCGCCTTCCAACGCCACGCCTTGGACCATGGAATTCTACAATGCCTATGCCAAAAGATGGGGTATCGAACCCGAGGGTCTAGGAACCTCCAGCAGCTACATGGCTGTACACGTTCTCAAAGACGCCATCGAACGGGCCGGTACGCTGGATTCTGACGCCGTGGTCGGCGAACTGGAAAAAACAGATGTCATGAGTGTTTACGGCCGCCTGCGTTTCGACCCTAAAAACCATCAGGTTATACCGGCTACCGATCCCAAGGAAGGTGCCGTGGGCAGCATCCTGCAGTGGCAGGCCGGCAAGCGCGTCGTGGTGTATCCCAAGAGCATCGCCATGGGCAGCATCCAGCTGCCACCCTGGATGGTCAAATAAACTATTTATATGATTTTACGGTAAGTTACGGGCCATTTGGCTGTCCGGCCATTGGCATCTTGTCCGTCTTCGGATTCCGCACCGCCAGCGGTGCGGAATCCAATGGCTGTGATTTCTTTAGGAGCTTCAAGCTAAAGAGCCAAAATTTTTAAATTAAATATACAGTAGCGCAAATGGAAATTATAATTTACGGCACCATCAACAGTGTTGCCCTGGCCCTTTATGCGCTGGGGTTTGCATTGGTATACGGCATCAGCCGCCTACCCAACTTTGCCCATGGGGCCTTGTACGTTCTCAGTGGTTTCATCGCCTGGAGCGCCTTCAATTCCCTGGGCATCAATTACTTTTTCAGCATCCTGCTCTCGCTGATAATCACCGGCATCATCGGCGCCGTGATTTACCAGTTCTTTCTCATTCGCGTGCGCGGCATGGAGATATCCGAGATCATCGCTTCCTACGCCATTGCTTTGGCCATCCTCGAGGGGCTGCGCTGGGGCGGTTTCAAGGGAATGACTTACACGCTGCCGGCTTTTGTGGAGGGTAGCACCACGATTGCCGGTATTTCGGTGGACTACCAGCGCTTATTGGTCGTGGCCATCGGTGCGGCCCTGGTGACGAGCCTGTGGCTGTTTACGCGTTACACCCGCATTGGATTGGCCCTGAAAGGCATGGCCCAGGATGAGCGCGCCGCAATGATGCTGGGGATCGACTCGGATCTCATGGCTGTAGTGGCCATGGGCATCGGTTCCATGCTGGCGGCGTTTGCGGCCATCTTGCTGCTGCCCCTGGGCAATATCGTTGTGGAATCCGGCTACAATGTATTGATACTGGCTATCGCTGTCTGTATCGTGGGGGGCATCGGCAGTTGGATGGGAGCGGTGCTGGCCGCATTTCTGATTGGATTCGCCCAGATTTTGACAGTGGTCTATCTTGGGTCACACTACCAGATGATGGTGGCGCTGGCCGCCATTATCCTGACATTGATTCTGAAACCGTCCGGTCTGTTCGGTCAGCAGAAAGAATTGGAGGAGCGGGTTTGAATACGCAAAATCGAAAACGCCGCAAGGAAAGAATCGACCGGGGTATCAAGGTCCGCACCGACAGCCTGTATGCCCTCATGTCCTGGCGGGAAATAACCTATCTGATCACGCCCCGCTTTATTCTCATCGTCGGGATGTTGCTCCTGCCGTTTATTGTACCGGGCATGTACTGGCAGCGAGTGATATCGATCGTGTGTATTTACGCGCTGTTGGCCATGAGCTTCGATTTCCTGGCGCATTACGTCGGCCTTGTGTCTCTGGGTGGGGCCTTTTTCGTGGGCACCGGCGGGTACATCAGCGCGTTGCTCAACACCAGCCTGGGAATGAATCCGCTGGTGACGATTATTTGTGCGACCTTGCTGGGAGGTATGTTCTGCACCCTGCTGTTGCTGCCCTGTTTACCCCTCAGGGGCGTTTATTTTGCCATCGTCACCTTAATGTATCCGCTGTTGCTGGCCCGCGTCATCGAAGCACTGGATATAATCGGGGGGACCGACGGCATCATCGGTATCGACAGCTTTCCCAATACCTGGGTGGAACAGTACTGGGTGATCGGGGTCATGCTGCTGTTCCTATTTGCCCTGCGGCGGCTGGTCAACACCGACCTGGGCTTGGTACTACGGGCCGTCAAGGACAATGACCAAGCGGTACGGGCTTCGGGCATGAACATTATTCATTACAAGGCCCTGGCGGTCCTGATCGCCGCCTCCATCGGCTGCATGGCCGGCGCCTGTCTGGTGCATATTTACATGTGGGCCGGTATTTCGACATTTGCGCTGGATTTTTCGGTGCTACCGATAGCAGCCACCGTAATCGGCGGTAGCGGGACGCTGGTAGGGCCGGTCATCGGCTGCCTGATACTGGTGCCGGTGTCAGAGCTGCTGCGGGACTTCGGTACCCTCAGGATCGTTTTCTATTCCCTGATACTGCTGGGTTTTATCGTTTTTCGCAGCGAGGGCCTCATGCTTTACGGACAGCGCAAGTACGCCCAATTTGAAAGGTGGACCACTATATGAATTCAGAACCCCTGCTGCAGGTAAAGGAGATCACCAAAACCTTCGGTGGTATAATCGCCTTGAGCAACGTCAGTTTCAACGTCAACCAGGGAGAGATTCTGGGAATCATCGGGCCTAACGGGTCCGGCAAGACCACCATCGTTAACTGCGTCACCGGTTTTATCAAGGTGTCGTCCGGATCGATTCATTTCCGCGGCAGGGAGATTACCAGCAAACCGCCGCACAAAATCGCCGATATGGGTGTCACGCGGACTTTTCAAATTATGCGTCCGTATTACAGCCTGCCGGCCTATAAGAATTTGGTTATACCACTTTTTTCCCCGCGGGCCCGCCGAACGGGCGGCTGGCGCGGCGGCGGCAAATTGGGCGATCGCAACACGGTGGGAATCGACATCCTGGAGGAGATTGGCTTCGAGCGCGATTCATACGTTCCGTACAAGACCACATCCTCCTTGCCCACCGGGTATCTCAAGCGTTTGGAACTGGCGCGGTGCTTGGCTCTAAAACCGGAACTGATCATTTGTGACGAAGTTTTTTCGGGCTTAAGTATGAGTGAGATCGCCAGCATGGTGCCCCTGATCGAGCGCTTGCAGATGGACGGCATCACCCTCATCATGATCGAGCATCGTCTGCGGGAGTTGTTCCAGGTGGCCAACCGTATCATTGTCCTGAATTTTGGTGAGAAGTTGATCGAAGGCAGCGCCGAAACCGTCATGGCGGATCCGCGCGTGCGTGAAGCCTATTTTGGATCCCAGGAAGTAGAGGAGGTCATGGGTCATGCTTGATGCCAGCGATTTGATGGTGTTCTACGAAAACATGCTGGCACTCAACAATGTCAGCATCAAATGCGAGGCCAACCAGATCGTGGGTGTTTTTGGCGCCAACAGCGCCGGCAAGTCGACCCTCATGTACGCCCTCTCCGGCATCATGCTCGACATCCGTAAAAAAGAGGAAATGGCTGGTGGCGAGCGCATTACTCTGGCGGGCAGCATCCGCTACCACGGTGAGGAAATCATCGAAACCAAGCCCAGCCGCAGGGCCAGGATGGGGATCGTGCTCTGTCCTGAACGGCGGCGCATATTCAAGGAAAGCACCGTCATGGAGAATCTGAAAATCGGCGGCTACCTGGCCAGTCCGTCCCAGGCCCGGGAGACACTCGAATATATACTGACCATATTTCCGGCCCTGAAAAAGTTAAGCAACCGACTGGGCGGATTTCTCAGCGGTGGCGAGCAGCAGATGTTGGCCATCGGACGCGCCCTCATGGCCCAGCCCAAAATTTTGTTGCTGGATGAACCCCTACTGGGTCTCAGCCCGCTAATGCAGACCATGCTCATGCGGGCTACAAAAGAGATACGCGACGAGCGCAAAATATCCATTATCGTCACCGAGCAGTATGCCCGGCCGGTTTTACCGATCGTCGACTACGCCTTTATTCTGGAAAACGGTTCGGCGGTGATGGAGGGAACCCGTGATGATCTGATGGGCAATCCAGATGTGAAGGCCGCATACTTTGGTATCTGATGGAAGGCGCCAAGCCATAAGACATAGGCATTGGCTAGCTTTTAGCCTAGCGCTGGATGCTTCAGAGATGCTGCTGATTCAGCCATAAAACATTTTAGGAGTAAGCGTATAGATGCCTAACGATGCAGACGTATTGCAAACGGAACTAACCTTCACCCGCTTCGATCGCATGAGCGAGACCTATCCCCAGAGGCCGGCCCTCGTTTTCTTGGGGGAGCGATTCAGCTACAGTCGATTGCGTAGCCTGAGTGAGCGTTTCGGCGCCGCCCTGCAGGCCATGGGGATTCGCAAGGGCGATCGTGTCATGGTCTACATCCCCAATTCGGTTCAATGGGTGATCGCCTTTTTAGGCATTCAGAAGATCGGGGCCGTGATCGTCCCGGTGGCACCTATTTATACCTCCCACGAAATCACCTACATGATCAAAGATGCGGGTGTCAGCACGGTTATTTGTACGGACACTAACTTCTGCTATGTCAAGGAAGCCATGCAGACGGTCGATCTCAAACAGGTGGTTGTGACCAACATGGTGGACCTGTTGCCAGTCTGGAAACGCTGGCTCGGCGTGCTGATCGACAAGATCCCCTCTGGCAAGGTAGATCGCGATCCGCGCGTTCACCGGTTTCGCGCGCTGCTCAAGCACGCGTCCCCGGTGACGCATGTCGATATCGATCCGGTGACGGATCTGGCCTACATCCTATACACGGGCGGCACCACAGGTTTTCCAAAAGGTGTGCCCGGATCCCATATCGGTATGACATCGTATGTCAACAACATCACTGAGGACGTGGCCGGCGGGCATCTCAAGGAGGGCGAAGACACCTACATCGCCATCAACCCGCTGTTTCATATCATGGCGCTGGGCCTTTTTATGGCCATCGGACTCAATAAAGGCAACATGACGCTGTTGATGCCGGTCCCCCAGGTGGATGCAATTCTGGAGACGATCCAGCGCCATAAAGTGCGCTGGTTACTGGGTGTTCCAGCCCTGTACCGTATGATTCTGGAGAACGACCGGCTAGACCGTTACGACACAAGCTCGCTGACCTATTGTTACTGCGGCGGGGATGTTTTGCCGGAGGAGGTCAAGGATCGTTGGCGTAAGCATTGCGGCGTTCCCATATACCAGGTTTATGGTTCCACCGAGGTGGGGCACGTCACCTACAGCAAAATCAATGTCGAACCCAGCCCCAGGGCCATCGGGTTCCCCCTGCAAAGCCGCGAATGCTTGATCGTGGATACGGAAACCCTGGAACCGGTGCCGGAAGGCCAAAGCGGCGAGCTCCTGGTTACCTCCCCCTACACCATCAAGGAGTACTATCAAAAACCAGATGAGACCCGCAAAGCCTATGTGGAGATCCAAGGCAAAACCTGGTGCCGCATGGGTGATTTCATTAGCGCGCTGCCGTCGGGAGAACTCATTTACGTGGAACGCTCGGCCGACATCATCAAGCACAAGGCTTACCGGGTTTCGGCTTCCGAAGTGGAAGCCGTATTGCAGGACCACGCAACGGTAATTGGCGCCTGCGTTGTGGGAGTTCCCGATCCAAAGGTGGGTGAGCGCATCAAGGCCATCGTCGTTTTAAAGGAAGATGCCCGCGGGGTGGGTGGCACGGAACTGATTACCTGGTGCCGCGAGCGGCTGGCTTCCTACAAGGTTCCGTCCTACATCGAGTTCAGGGATATGTTGCCCAAATCCAAGGTGGGCAAGCTTCTGCGGCGCGAGGTCCGGGACGACGAGGTTCGGCGCATGTCGAAAAGTGAAATTAAGTCTGCATCTGAAACCTACTAGCCCTATATAGGCGAGATAGCGGACCCTCTGAAAATAATCACATACAGGAAGGAGTGAATCATGGATCTGTTTGAGGCTATCAAGAACCGGCGGAGTTGCCGCAGCTTTGCAGCGGACCCTGTTCCATCGGATGCCATCGAGCAGCTGCTGGAGGCAGCCGCCTGGGCGCCATCGCCTCTCAACACCCAGCCCTGGCAGTTCATTGTCATCACCGATGAAGCCAAGAAAAACGAGATTTTTTTGGAGGCGGACCGTTGCCGGAAGTGGGCAATCGAGGAAAGCGGCTGGACGTGGCTCAAAGGTTACCCTCTGGTTTTTCTCAAGGAGGCGCCCGTGATCATCGCAGTCGTGGGTGATCCCAAAAAGACCGGAGTCGACATGTTTCAGGAAGAGGGCGGTGTAGGCTATCAGCTAGCCTGCGCCGCAGCGATCCAGAATCTGCTTCTGGCGGCACACGCACTGGGGTTGGGCACCCTGTGGTTTACCTTTTTCGACAAGCCGCACATGCGTGAGATCCTGAATGTCCCCGAAGGTAAAACACCCGTTTCCCTGGTCTGTGTCGGCAAAGCCAGCGGCGAACTGCCGTCCGTGCCGCGCAAGGATGCCAAAGCAAAAACAACTTATATGTGACCATCATTGCCGGATCAAGATTTCAGGAATAATTTGAGCAAGCACTCCTGAAGCCAAGGTGGCCTCAACAAGCAAGTATAGCCAGTCTGCTGCGATATTACTCACGTGGTCCTCTGGATCGGGAATCTAGTTTCGTATGTTTATGAATGACGGGAGAATACCAACATGTCTGTTAGCATATTAAACGGAAAACGCATTCTGGCGGTCGACGACGAGCCCGATATTTTGGAAAGTTTGGCCGATCTTTTGGAGGATTATCCGGGGTTGATATTCGACACGGCCTCGAACTATGAAAGCGGATACCATTTGTTACGCTCTTGGACTTACGATGCTGTTATTCTGGACATCATGGGTGTGCGTGGATTCGATCTGCTAAACGTATCCGCACACTTGGGTTTTCCAACCGTCATGCTGACCGCGCATGCATTTTCTATCGAGGATTTAAAGCGTTCAATTGAAATGGGAGCCCGGGCCTACATTCCCAAAGAAAAGATGGGCGACATTACCGAGTTCCTGGAGGACCTGCTGACTTTGGGGCATCGATCGGGCCTGAGGTATATGTTCCAGCGCCTGGGCGGCGTGTTCAACAACAAATTTGGTTCCCGCTGGATGGAAAACGAAAAGACCTTCTGGGACCGGGTGGTTTCCGGCAACTACAAGCCCGAACCGGTTATATTGAAGCGGTGATACCGGTCGGCTCTCCCAATATTATACCCAATCCCAGGTTGTTGCCCTCTGCCGCCAGCGCTAGGCCAGGGAACGGGACCATCACTGTAACGACTGTGATTTTGACTTTCATATACCCGCTCCTATGATGAGAAGACACTTTTGGGAGCGCGACTACATTTCATGAATCTGCTTTCGTTTTTTATCGATCCACTGATTGAACATTTCCTTGTAAGCATTTAATTCGGTTTCTTTTTCGCAATGACCGCATTTTACCCATATCGAATCGTCTTGCTTGACGATATCGGCTTGGTTTCCACAATAGACGCATATGATCAAATTTGGATTCATTGATTCATTTAGGATGTCAAAAATGGCCGTTCAGGTCAAGTAGCCAGGCAGGCCAGCTATGATTATCTCTTGAACATGAAAAGCGCTGCAAAATTGAGAATACGCTCACGCACCCGATTTTGTGCTGCGACCCTGCTTGCAATTACCGGTCCTATCCGCTAATATTCCCAAGCATGTAGATTGCTTTTCTTTTTTCCACAAGCTAATTTCCGCTAAAAATCTGTTTGAAAGGAGACGACAAATGGGCATGACAACAGATGAGTTATACTTCAAACCGCGCCTGCAGGTTATCAATCCGGAACAGATTGAGCAAATTCACTGTGCAACCCTGGATGTGCTTGAAAGAACCGGTGTGGATATTCCCCATGCCCGGGCGCTGGAGATCCTGGGGGACAATGGTGCCAAGGTGGATGGGAACCGTGTGCGCATGCCGGCATGGATGGTTGAAAAGGCGATCCAAATGGCGCCCCATCGACTGGTTCTCGGCACGCGAACCGGGGAACGGACGATCATTCTGGAACGCGACAAGACCTATTTTGGAACGAGTCTGGACTGTGTAGATTACATGGATCCCCAAACACACGCCCGCAGTCGTTTTGTCAGCGAGAACGTGAAGGTGACAGCTGCGCTGTGTGATGCCCTGCCGCATCTACACTGGAGCATGTTTATTGGTATGGCCGCTGATGTGCCGCCGGATGTTGCCGACCGGGTGATCGCGCGCAATGCCTTACAATACAGTGAAAAACCGGTGGCGTTCTGTAGCAAGGACACCGCCAACAGCAGGGACATTTTCGAAATGGCCTTGTTGCTGTGCGGCGGCCGGGAGAACTTCGAACGCGTACCTTGCCTGCTGCATTACTCGGAGCCCATATCCCCCTTGGCCTATTACGGCCCGGCTGTGGACAAGATCTTATATTGTGCTCGCAACAGTATTCCGGTGATCAATTCACCGGCGCCGCAAGCCGGTGGTACCGCACCAGCCACCCTGGCTGGTAACGTGGTACAGGGCAATGCCGAAACGCTCAGCGGCCTGGTACTGCACCAGTTTGCCCATCCGGGCGCCCCGTTTGTTGCCGGAGCATTTACAACAATTATGGATATGCGTACGACTGTATTTTCCTATGGTGCCTGTGAGATGTCCCTGATGACGGCAGCTCTGGCCCAGATGGCTCAGCGTTACGGTCTGCCGTTTTTTGGCACGGCTGGTGCCACAGACTCGAAATTCTGTGATGCCCAGGCGGGAGCCGAGGCGACATTTCAATGCTTGATCGCTGCGGCAACGGGTTCTGGCATGGTGCACGATTGCGGCAGTTGGATGGATCATGGATCGCTGGCGAGTCCGGAATTTATGGTACTGGTGAACGAAATCGTCGATGCCGTGGATCATTTTATGCGGGGGATACCCCTTGACGACGAGCACCTGGCCCTTGACCTGATCCACAAAGTCGGACCGGCCGGCAATTATGTCCAAGAAATCCACACGATGGAGCATTTTAAAGAAATCCGTTATTCTGAGCTGTTTGATCGCAGTATTTATGCCGATTGGGAGAAGTCGGGTTCCAAACGTTTCGAGCAACGGCTGCAGGAAATGACTTTGGAGGCAATGAAACATCGTCCAGCGCCTTTGGACGAATCTGTAGTCAGGGAACTCGACCGGATGCAGGCGTCGTGGAAATAAAGTCGTTTTCCAATTTTATGGAGGCGACCCCTTTGCCTTCGGGCGAAAGGCATTGTTTGTAGGGGAGCCCCTTGTGGTTACCTGTAAAACGGCAGGCATTCGCAAAAACGGGCAAAACGATGCCTGCCCCTTCTTCCATTTCGATCCCGATTTCGATCCCGATTGTTGCGCTCGGCCGCGTTAGGAGATTCCCATGAAAATTACGAACATAACGGTTACCCCGGTCAACATCCCGCTGGAAGTACCCATATTTTGGACCGGCGGTTACTATCCGGGTACATCCAAAGCAATCATCGAAGTGGAAACCGATGCCGGCCTGACCGGTCTGGGCGAGGCTCCGTCCGCTTACTTGGGAGCCGCAGTCCAGGAAATGGCCAAACGGTTGATCGGCCTGGATCCATTGGATATTGCCGCTGCCGAAAATATTTGTGTACCCCCATGGCAGATTGTACAAAACACGGATGACAGCTCTGCGGTAACCGCCTTTGGTGGATTGGAGATTGCGTTATGGGACATCCGGGGCAAGGCCTGGGATCAGCCCTTGTATATGCTTTTGGGCGGCGCTGTCAGAAAGGATATCCCCTTTACGGAGTACTTTGCCTACAGGATCAAAAAAGGCAGCATCGGCGGCGAAATGGATCCCCAGGCTGTGGCTGATTATTGCCTGCAAATGAAGGCGGAACATGGTGCCACGCTTTTCGAAGGCAAACTCATCCTGGGAGATCCCCAGCTTGAAATCGACACCGTAAAGGCACTGCGGGAAACCTTGGGACCCACTGTCATGATCCGGCTGGATTCCAACATGCAATGGTCCTTATCCGCGGCCCGACATGTGTTGCGCGAAATCGAACCGTACAATATCCAGAATTATGAGGACCCGGTGGCGAACTTCGAAGAAATGGCCAAATTGCGCCAGCACGTCAGCATTCCATTTTCCACCCATGTTCCCGATATTCGTCGGGCCGTAGCTCTGGGTGTACCCGACAATATCGTGGTGAATTTTGCGGTGCTTGGCGGCATTAATAGGGCCGTCCGGTTCATCGGCGCCTGTGAAGCCATGGGTGTGGGCTTCTGGTGCTACAGCGGCGACGCCGGCATTTGCACGGCTGCCTATCTGCATATGACGGCGGCCATGCCCTGGATCCACCAACCGAGTCAGTCGCTGTTTCGCTGGCAGATTGGCGATGTGATCGAAGGGGGGCCCTTTCGTCAAACCAACGACTGTATTCGCGTACCCGAAGGGCCCGGGCTGGGCGTGGTCTTGGATCGTGATGCGCTTAAAATTTGGCACCAGCACTACCTTGACAACGGTCCAATTGACCATTTTTACAACCCGGATAGACCCGGTCGCTTTAAGCGCTTGCCATTGCTTTAAAACAAAATTCCCCGGGCTTGCTGGAAGAATTTTGTTTTTAAAGTGGAAGCGGCCCATGACTGTGCCTGGCAGCATCAAACCGTGCAGCTTATAAAAATCAATGCCGACGGCTCCATCATGTGCCGGGAATCTACCCCAAAACTGTGTGTTTATCTACGCAATGCCATCATGCCGATTGCCTATGGCGCCCAGGAATTCACCTTCTGGGGCTTAGACCCCACCGAACTGAAATTCACCAATGTGGGCTGCTTTGACAATGGCGATGCCTGCGGCGGCTTTGGGCATGTAAGTGTACGGTTTTCGGCCCGCCAAAGTTAGCAGTTATCTCAAAAGTTGCCTTTTGAGATAACTGCTACCTGGATCTATCACGAGCCGGCGGCCTGCATAAGCTCATTCATCTAATTTCATGCAGGGTTCAGGTTTGAAGTTCACTTGATAGACGCATAAATACCGGTAAAGGTTACAACAGGCAGCAATGAAATGCTTGACAGTCTGGCTAAAACAAAGGTAAGCCTAATATATAACCTACCAATATAAATTGACAATATTACTCCTTGAGTTTTAGGCCTATGGCATACTAATGCGGCCGGTTTTATTTAGACACAATTATTTGGAAATCCTGGAAAATAGCGAATTCAGAATTAAGTCATGTCTAAATAATGATGGCCTTCTTAGTGCAAAGAAAAACCACATTTAAGCTGAGGAAAAACATGATCGCCGACACCTTTCTTCAAAAAACTGAACGGCTTGAAATCGAGAAATACAAGGCACCCAAGGACCGGTTGGCCATCATTCGAACGCATGTACCGTTTAGTGGCGCTTTGCAGAAACACCCCCATGAACCCAAGAAGCTGATATTGGTGCTGGATCCCTATAGCACCCACATCACCTACTTGGAGTTTAATCAAAAAGATGTTCAATATCTGGAACGGTTGCCGAGTATCAGTAACTTGGAGGGGGAAACGGTGAGTATCGCCCGTATCTGGGTGAAAAAGGGCAGTGTGGCCGTCCGGCATACGCCCTTTCTGGTGGATCATACTCAGGCTCAGCCGAAATAAAGTTTATCCGGATCTTGTGTGCTTTTTATCTCTTTTTGTGCCAATACCATGTTGCTTGTATCACCTCCGAAGGATTCAAGGATTATAGGGGTCAAGTGAAATAGTCAGTAGATAGCCTAAAAGCGTAAGTCACCTACAGACATGAGCTTTCTACCAGTTACTTCCGCTTAAACCTTGGGTCCCGTGAATCCACGATCTCTAACTTTATAGAGTCTTTGACTTTTTGGTATAATCACTACAGCAATGAAAGAACGCCTTAACCGGTTGATTCCAAAAAACCTACCTGATTTTTGTATGAAATTTGATGCGCACTATATAAACATTTACAAAAGCAGGTATTGATTCAATCTTGCACAAGCTGGAGGCTGACATGGCCAGGAAAAGAAAGTTGAAAAAGAATCAAAGCCGTCAATTGAATATCGATTTGGCTGCGGATTTGTTTCTTAAAATTAAAGGCGTCAAAGGCTTCTTTCCGAGTTATCTCATCGGTATGAAGCCCGAGGCCTTTTTGATAATCAAATCACCCACCATTCTGAGCAGCGATAATTTAACATCAGAAGGCACCTCCTTGACGGTTCGGTATAAACACTTGGGTGATATTTACCGCTTTAAAGCAACTATTTTGGGCATCAATGAAGATCCCTTTAAGGTTACCTATCTGTCCTATCCGGATCTGGTTGAGAAAATCGAGTATCGTAATTCACCCAGAATCAACAGTCATATCCCCGCAACGCTATCCTACAAAGATATCGCGGTGACAGGCATCGTTACCGATATCAGTGTTGCCGGGTGCAAATTCAGAACCAATTCGATCGAGCAATTGGAAGAATTACTGAATAAAAAAGAAGGGGATGTAATTCTGAACTTTCCGGTTCTGGGCTTAGAGGGTATTCGCGAGTTTCACGGCCGGATCAAAAAGGTAACCTTTGACAATGATCTCGCCCTGGGCATCGGGTTTAGCGAAGTCGACGACGCGTATCGCAAGGTCATCGCATCTTGGGTTGAGGATACCAAGGAATTTAGAAAAAACTAAAAAGGGCTTAGAAATATTTCTAAGTTCATTTTTGCGTCATCCAACCTTGCACCGTCATCGCTACCAGCGCGCACTCCAGCCCGAAGGGCAGGTAACCGGCGTATCCCAGGATGGGCATTTCAAACACCTGAAAACGGTGAACAAACGGGATGCTATATTGCCACTTTGCCAAACTATAGTAATTCCACATCTCCCAGAAAAAACCACAAACTAGTGCCGCTAGCGGATAGGAAATTACTTTAATCCAGTCGCCCTGGACTAAATCAGAAAGAATATGGTCCTCCTTCAGGATGGTCTGCAGGCTTACGACAATCAACAGGGGAGAGATCCACAACACAGGAAACAGGAAGTCAGGCAGAAGGCCGATGCAGGTCAAACCAAGTCCGGCACACAGGATGACAGACCATGACAGGCGTTTCGGGCTTTTGATATTTATCTTGATCCAGGTTTGATAATAACGGTGATAACCGCTATAGCTGATAAGAAGGGCGTGCATGCTGGCAACTGCCGGCAATACGGTCGAAAACGAAATCGTGGCGTACAGGAAATATTCCAGGGCTCCGAATTTGACCCCCACATAATACCAATTTTGGACAAAGCGGTTCAGGTATTCGAAAAACCACCAGAAGGCAGCACTCAGGGGAAACAGGATTACAAGAAAGCGGGTTTTATGGGTCAACAAACTTTGGCCCGTTCGATGAACGGTCAGCGCATTCAGGAAAACGATAAAAGAGATCCACAGCGGTGCAAAGGTGTGGGCTTGAAACCGTTCTAAAAAAGTAAAGCGACTCCAGGCAATGCCCCAGAAGAGTGCACCGGTCAACAGGGAAAGCCACCCCCACCATGGAAATGATCGTTTAACTTCATGATCTAGCTTAAATGTTTGCTGTTTACGAAACAGGGGCGCCAGCAGAAATAATAGGGCAACGATAATGAATATGGCATAGCACCCGAAGGCTATCCAGGAGAAGGGTGCGTGCGGGATGAAACGTGTTTCCGGTGGAAATTCCAGATATTTTGCCACAGGGCGGCCGGAAAACAAAATGCCGGCCAAGGGCAAACCCACCAGCATGGCTGACAGGACAAATAGTTTAATTGATAATTTTTTCATCCTAAATAGGGGACAGGGTCGATTTTGTGCGATTCTAAAAAGGCCATAAAATCGGCACCAGTATCATCACAATCACGAACACAGTCAGCGTCAGAGGTGCGCCGACCTTAAGGTAGTCTGCAAATTTATACCCGCCGGGTCCCATGACCATGACATTGGCGGGGTGGGATATAGGCGTCATAAAGCTGGCGGAGGCCGACATAGAAACCGCCATCATCAACGAGTGCGGCGAAATGCCCATATTGGCAGCGGTACCCAGTACGATGGGAACCAGCAGCACCACCAGGGCCGCTGTCGGGATGATGCAGGTTGCCATGAAAGTCAAGGCCATCAGTCCGCCCATAACAGCCAGGGGTCCCAAGGGTCCGACCGTCTGGACAACTCCGTTGGCCAGATATTGGGCGGCACCGCTGTTGTCCAGCGCTGTTCCCAGAGGCAGCATGCCGACGATCAAAATAATCCCCCTCCACTCGATGGATTGGTGGGCCTCATCCATGGTCAGGCAGCGGGTGATGACCATGAAGGCCGCTCCGACAAGGGTCGAAATATAGATGGGTATAATATCCAGCACCGCCGGCAGGATGGCACACAGCATGATGAATAGTGAAAGCTTAGCCTTTTTAAACGCCGGTATCTTCTGGGCCGATTCGGTCAGCACCAGAAAATCCGGTTCAGCCGCCAACAGTTTGAATTTTTCCCTGGGGCCATAAAGCAGCATGGCATCACCCACCTGTAGGGCCAAATCCCCCAGGTAGTCTGATCGAAATATCTTTCCCTGGCGCCAAATGGAGATGACATTCAGACCGTATTTGTCCCGGAAATGGAGTTGGCCCAAGGTCTTGCCGGCCAATTTCGTGTGCGGATGAAGCGTGGCCTCCACCAACCCCACATTTGCGGCTTCCAGGCGGTCAAAGTCCGTCGCTTGGTCGGAAACCAGTTTCAATTCTCCCAAATCCCTTAGCGCAAACAGCGCGTCTTGGTCACCTTCCAGAACCAGGGTGTCATTGGATTTAAGGACATCGGATGAAGTGGGCAGGGGGAGATGCCGGTCTTCCCTGATTATCGAGAGCACCCGTAGCCCCAGGGCCGCACCCAGTCGACTTTGTTTCAGTGTCCAGCCATCCATGACCGCACCCGGTGGCATCTGCACCTTCATCATGCGCTCGTTCAGTCTGTAAACATCCACCAGGTGGTCTGTCGGAATATAGTTCAGGCCGTCAAACCCGTCTTGCGATGCGATCGCATTCAGCTGAGCTTCTTCTCCCTGAATCAGAAGGATATCGTTGGGCTTCAGGCTGAAATATTTTAAGTCGGCGGTGTAAATATCTCTGCCGCGTTTAATACCCAGAACATTGGCCTGATATTGATTTCTGAAGGCGGCCTGGCCCAAGGTCATATTGTTGAGCGGTGTATCCTTGGTTAAAGTGATCTCGGCAACTTTGACGTTATCGGAAACCAGCAGCGCGGCTATATTTTCTACGGTTTCGATTCTAAAGTATTTCAGGTTCGCTTGCAGGCTTTTTAGCCGATCGATATGCTTGGCGGCTCCTTCCACCGTCAGGCTGTCCCGTGCCTGCAGCTTTTCAAACGGTGAGGGTGCCAGAATGGTACGCCCTTTACGGGTGATGCCGAGAACATTCAGACCCATAATCGACCCCAGTCGGATTTCCGAAAGTGTTTTGTCGGCCAGGGCACTGGACTCCGGTACCTGCAGCACAAACACCCGTTCCTGCAGATGGTATTGTTCTTTGATGCTGGGGCCACGCTGCCGGGATGCTTCCTGGGCCAGATTCTTGCGAGGCAGCAAGTGCCGTCCCAAAAGCACCATGAAGGCTGTGCCGCCCAAGAGTATGGCGATCCCCACGGGCGTAAAATCGAACAAGGTAAATGTCTGCATGCCGCTGTCCCGCAGCATCTCACTCACGATGAGGTTGGGCGGGGTGCCGATTTTGGTCATGAGGCCACCCAGCAGTGAACCATATGCAAGCGGCAACAGCAAGCGCGATGAGACATGCCCGGTTTGGCGGGAGATGTCCATAATTACCGGGAGCATCAAGGCGGCCACAGCCACATTATTCATGAAGGCCGACATGACGCCGGCGCTGACCATGATAACGGCTATAATCGAGGATTCACTGCGTCCGGACACCTTCAGGACCAGTCGTCCGATGATATTGGCCACGCCGGTTTGCGTCAACCCGCTGCTGAGGATAAAGACCGCCCAAACGGTGATGACGGCCGGATTGCTCCATCCGGCCAGCGCTTCAACCGGTGTTACCAGACCGGTGATGGCTGTGGTGCCCAGAACCAGCAAAGCCACGACCTCCATCGGTATCCATTCCGTTACCAGGAGAACCACCGCTGTGATCAGTATACCGAAAACCATTAGCATGTCAGGGGTCATGGTCTTTACCTATTGCCATGTTTTTTACACAACACTGAGGTTTATTCAAGAACATGTATATTCTTGGGCGCACAGATATCCTTAAGCTGTTTGGGCCAGACGGTGACGCTGACTTCCCCGAGATGGGCGGTGCGCAGCAGGTACATATAGGTCCTGGATTGACCAATGCCGCCACCAATGGACAAGGGGATCAAATCGTTGAGCAGGGCCTGGTGATAAGGCAGTTTTAAAAAATCCAGGTTGCGCTCTTCGGCCGTAATCGTCCGTTCCCAGTCCCATTGGTCCACGTAAGCGGAGTGATCATGATCCAGAAAGTAGTCTTTGCGCACGGCTTTCATGTCCGTACACAGGCCTTCACCCACCCGGCAGCCAAACTGTGTATGGGGATTGATCGTGTATTTAAGGGAATGTACTGGGTGCGGGCTAAATCTTCAAGTATTAATCGATGGTGAAATCGACCGGGATTCTA
>Ga0180435_10003180_pt1 | contig 16558 bp, 11 predicted proteins | sample SS_ome_3_FD_132467 | JGI IMG/M metagenome (GOLD analysis project Ga0180435, IMG submission 132467) | Hypersaline lake sediment archaeal communities from the Salton Sea, California, USA - SS_3_S_1 metaG | ecosystem: Environmental > Aquatic > Non-marine Saline and Alkaline > Hypersaline >...
ATGGGCTGCCGTGGGGGATGTCTGGCATCCACGCGATTTGCCTTTGAGATGCTGTTCCGCGAGGGGCTGCGTTGTGACTTTCAATTGACCGTCATTCTGGGGGATGGCGCTCCGGTGAATGGCGAACGCATCTACCTGGACGCAGAGGGAAATCCCTACACAGAAGATGAGATCGCGCGCCTGCCGGGAAAGAAGCTGGCCGTGGGGAGCTGCAGCCGCCGCCTGGCCGGTGTCGTTGACCGGCATGTGAACGGTTGCATGCCTTACCCAAACCAGCCGCATGTGGCTCTGCACCAGGTTACGGGCACTTTCTGCCGCGTGCTAACGCCCAAAAACCGGCATCTGTTCCTGCTGCTGTTCGCCACCCTGCAGTTATGCGAAAAACGCAAACGGCTGTACCGCGCCGGCTTACGTATGGACTGCGAATTGTGCCTGGATAATGGCCTGGTGGAGCCGCCAGAATTATCAGACAAGGAATTTGAGGCGTTGATCCTTCATCAAGGCATGCCGCCGCTAACCCCGGAGGAAGTGAAGCAATTGTGTTCCAAAGAGAATCGCGCCGTTCTGGCAACTTTCCTGGGTTAATATGATGCGGGTCTGGTTCTGGCGCGTGTTGCAAATTCTTGCGCTGGTTTTGCTGGCGGGGTTCCCATTGTCTGGGATGTTTCTTTCTCGCTCGGCTGCTGGCTGGCTGGGGGTGCTGCTGTTGCTGGCTTTGCACGCTGCCGAGCTGCCCATTGCTCTGCCGCTGGCGAGAGAGAAAGGTGTGCCGGCAGGTATGGCAGTGTTGAAAAACCTTTTGTTCGGTTTCACCTGGTGGCTGCCCCTCAAACGGGGTGTCATCCAGCGATAGGCGTGTTTTTTCGGTGAGGATCTGTTATAAAGGAGAGGAAAATGGATTATCGCAACGGGTATATGCTCAAAGGTGCGCTGGCACGGCGCGGATATGATTGGTGGTGGCATTCGTTGATCGGCGTCAGCCGTGAGACAGGCGAGCGCCAGCCCTTCTTCATCGAGTATTTCGTGGTCAACCCGGCCCTGGGCGGGGCGGAACCGGTTCTGGGCCAGCTTCCTGAGAACCAGTCAAAGGGTATCAAGCCTTCGTACGCGATGATGAAGGCAGGCACGTGGATGCCGGGCAAGGCCGTGCAGATCCATAATTTCTACGGTATTGAGCAATTCTCCGTTGTATCCGATCCGCTGCGGGTGCGTATTGGCGAGCATGAGGTCACCGAGACGTACCTCAAGGGCAGCGTGTGCCTCAGCGCTGAAGACGCCGCCGCGCATCCGGAGTTTATGAGCGAGACGGGGGAGATGAGCTGGGACCTGAAGGCCGAGAAGAAACTGTCCTTCAGCGTGGGGTATGGGGCTTCGCCGCTGTTCCGCGCCCTGCATGTGTTTGAGATGTTCTGGCACGCAGAAGGGGTGCTGACCTACTATACCGGCACGATCAGCTTCAATGGCGAAGTGTTCGACGTCAGCCCGGAGACCTGCGGCGGGTATCAGGACAAGAATTGGGGCAAGGATTACACCGACCTGTGGGTGTGGTTGAATTGCAACAACTTCACCGACCGCAAGACGGGCCAGAAGCTGAACCTGACCAGCTTGGATGTGGGCGGTGCTCAGCCCGTGATGTGGGGGATCGCTTTGCCAAAGCGGCTCTTAATCGCTTTCTACCATGAAGGCAAATTTTATGAGTTCAATTTCTCCAAGTTCTGGATGGCACCAAGCCAGACTGTGGATTGCCGGCTGACGGACGAGGAAGCGATCTGGAATCTGGAGGCGAAAACCAGCAAGGCGCGCATCAAGATCTACTTCACTTGTCCACGCTCTCACATGCACCTGTTCAACTACGAGAATCCTGACGGGCAGAAGCGCCACCGCGACCTGTGGAACGGCGGCTGGGCTTCCGGGTATGTGGAGCTGTATGAGAAGGTGAACGGCAAGGAAGAGCTGGTGGGCATCTTCGACGGCGAGATGGGCGGCTGCGAGTACGGCGAGGCCGTGCCGAAGAAGTAGGGTGGTTAGGATAGATAGTTTTGTCCCCCGCAGATGTTTTCTGCGGGGGATGGTTTTTTGTTGGGACATGTCTGCCTAAACGATAATTCGCAAATCAGGATTGATAGGTCAGCAGGCGACGGACCTGCCTCTACGGTGCTCACGGCGCAAACAACACCTGCTCCTGGAGGAATTTCTCCGTCTGGTTCAGGTAATCTGCGATGGTCTCCTCCTTGCGGAAGCCATGGCCTTCGCCTTCGTAAAGTTGGAAGAGGTGCGGTACGCCGTTGGCCTGTAGGATGCGGGCCAGTTCCTCCGATTGGGTGGGGGGCACGGCGTGGTCGTTGCTGCCGTGGAAAAGGGCCAGGGCATCGCTGATACGTTCGGCGTGGAAGAGGGCCGACCAGCCGTAGAATTTGTCGCGTGCTTCGGGCAGTACGCCGATCAGACGGTCGTTGTAATGTTGCTCGAATTTGTGCGTGTCCATGGCCAGGGAGAAGAGATTGCCGATGCCGTACAGGCAGATGCCCGCGCGGTACTGGCCCGGGTAGCGTACCAGGGAGTTGAGTACGGTGTACCCGCCGGCGCTGCCGCCGCGGATGATCAACTGGCTGCCTTCGGCCAGTTCCAAATCAACGAGGGCCTGGGCACCGTCAGCGGCATCTTCTACATCCACATCTCCCCAGCGGCCGTTCAGGGCCTGCTGGTACCCCCGTCCGTAGCCGGTGCTGCCGCGGTAGTTGACGTCCAGCCAGCCGTAGCCGCGGCTGGTGAAGTAGGTGCGCTCGCCACTGAAGGCGATCGACTCCTGAGAGGTGGGCCCGCCGTGAATGCTGATGATCGCCGGGGGCAGGCCGGTGCCGGTGAAGTTGGCATTGGTGGGCGGGTAGTAGAGGCCGTACACGGCGGTGCCGTCTGCAGCTTCCCACTGGATGGGTTGGGGAGTGGAGAACATTTCAACGGGGAGCATTTCCGGCTGGCTGTAGGCCACGGTGTGCAGGCCGTTCTCGTCCCGGCGCACAATGCGGTTGGGGATGTCCGGTGCGGCAGCGATGAAGATGACTTCATCGCGCACAGGGGAAACACTGAGCTGGTCGAGGAAGGTATAGGGACTGGTGTTGAGCTGTTTGGAGTGCCCGCTTGCCAGGTTCACCTGCCACAGGGTGAACATGCCCTGCTGGCTGCGGATGTAGTACAGGCTGCTGCTGTCAGCCGTCCAGCCGTAGAAACGGCGGTCCTGGATCCAGGCCGGTTCAGAGAGCATGAATCCATCTCCCTGAATGAGGGTGTGCTCGGCACCCGTTTCCAGGTTGAGCAGAACGAGGTCTTCCCATTCCGCGGTGCCGCGAATGAAGCTCAACCAGCGTCCGTCTGGTGAGAAGGCAGGCTGCATGATGGGGGTGTTCGCATCACCGGCTAGGGTGCGTTCTTCTGACAGTTTCCCAGTCTGGCTGTCGAAACGGGCCAGCTTGAGGCGAGCGCCGTCCCAGGGCATGTTGGGATGATCCCATTCCACCCAGGCCAGGCGGGTCCCTTCGGGGTGCCAGACGGGCTGCATGTAAAAGTCTGCTCCGTGGGCAAATTTTTGCGGCCAGCCCTGGCCGTCTGCGTCCACAATGCCCAGACAGTCGGAACGCCCATCGGTGAAGGTGTAGACCACCCAGCAGCCGTCCGGTGAGAGGGCGGGTGCGGCCACACGCCCGAAGGGCGGCGTGATGGGCCGCGGCTGGCTTTGTCCCAGGCCCCGGCGGTAGATACGTCCATCCCGCGCGGCAAAAAGCAGCACACCATCACGCACGGAAAAACCGCCGCCGCCATAGCCAACCCCGCCGCCAACGGATTGCAGCAGGTTCATCTCCTGGCGGGCGCTCCCTTCGCTCTGGGCGATGATGGTGCCCTGTCCGCTGCGTGCTTCCAGCCACAGCAGAGTCTTGCCGTCCGAGTCCCATTGCGGCTCACCGATGCGGATGCGCCGGCTGAGCATTTGGGGTGAAACAGGGCTGGGCCAAAGCCCATACGGTCGAATTTGTTTTTCCATATTCATCTCTTTTCTCTCTTTTTTGCTGCGGGGTAAAAAAATAGATTTGCGCTGGCCGGGATGGCCAGGGCAAATCCACAAAATCACATTTCTCTCAGGAGGCTTATTTCTTATCCTTTTTCTTCTTGCTGTGGTCAGGGTACCATACCGTTAATAAACTGCAGTCCACATCACTGGATACTTCTTTCCAGCTATCGATGGGCAGGTCAACAAAAGCGATCGCTGATGTGGATAGCGTCTCAACACGCCCACTGAGCTGCTGCAAGAGGCTTTCCAGCCCGGGGTTATGGCCGATGACCATTGCACTGTCCAGTTCGTCAGGCGTTTGTCTGAGCGCATCAATATATGCTTGCGGTTCTGCAAGATACAGTTCGCTATACCGCTTGATCTTTCCGTCGTAGCCGCTTGCTTTGGCGACGGCTTTGGCAGTCTGGCGGGCCCGCTTGGCATTGGAGCAAAGGATCAGCTGCGGTGTTTTCTTTTTCTTTGCCAGCTTTTCCCCCATTTTTGGCGCATCACGCTTGCCGCGTTTGTTCAATGGACGGTCAATATCTTTCAAGTCTTCATGTTTCCAGCTTGATTTTGCATGCCGCATCAATAAGACTGTCTTCATCCAACTATGTCCTTCGATAATTTTTTTGGTAAACCTCTTACGGAAGTATAGTATATCATGTTAACAGGACACTTTCTGAACGTTAACAGTTATCGAGCTACCTGATTCCGGCCCTTGAATTTTGCGCGATAAAGAGCCTGATCTGCTTTGCGCATGACATCCTTGATGGATGTGCTGCTGGAGGGGTACTCGGCCCCGCCAATGGAAACGGTGACATGTATGGAAACGCCTTCATGATCAAAATGGGTATTTTCGATCAGGGTACGGATCTCCTCGGCGCGTTTCATGCCCTGATCCAGGTTGATCTCATTCATCAGGATCAGGAATTCCTCCCCGCCCAGGCGGACAGCAAGATCAGCTTCGCGTGTTTGTGCGCGCAGGAGTCCCCCAATTTTTTCCAATACAAGATCACCGGCGGCATGCCCGTGAGTGTCATTGACACGTTTGAATTTATCAATATCAAGGATGAGGATGGTGATGGGCATCCCTTTTCGGTTTGCACGGGCCACTTCCTTATGGAGGGCTTCATCAAAAAAACGCCGGTTGAGCAGTCCTGTCAATGGGTCGCGGATGACGCGCACTTCCAGTTCTGCTTGCAGAGACTGGATCCTGGTGAGCTGGTCGCGCAGTTTCTGGTTTGCTTCTTCCAGATTTTTCTCAGTTTCAAGCTGATGGGTAATGTCACGGCCGGTCACCAGTCTGCCGGTGATATTGCCGTGCTTGTCTACCAGGGGGGTAATATTGACGCCCATAGAATATGTTTTGGATAATCGCACCTGATAGTATTTTGACCTTTGGTCGGCACGCTTTATGGTCTTCTCCAGTTCTGGCCAGGCATTCAATACGTAAGAGATGTTCTTGCCAACCACTTCGTCGTGTTCTTTGTCCAGCAGGTCCAGGGCGGCGCGGTTGATCTCTACTAGCCGCCAGCGATTGTCTACCACCAATAATCCTTCTGGCATGGTTTCCAGCAGCGTATCTCTTGCAACCGGGATGAGATCGAATGTGGAAAAACGGAAGATGCCGATGGTGTAAAACAATCCCTGAAGAATGAAGAAAAAGGGTGTGGGGTCCAGGCCAGTCCAGGGTTCCACCCCTGCAAAGCGCAGCACATTGACTGCAAGAGGGACCAGAGCGCCAATCAGGATCAACCCGTGTTGATGACGGTAAATTCCTTTGGACCGAATGAAGCCGCGCAGAATGATGATCAGACTGGACAAAATGAGGATATAGATATAAAAAATATTGAACCAGAACCAGAAACCGCCCTCATAAAAACTTGTGGTGGCGGGTGTGCGTTTGCCGCCGAAGAATAGATCATGGTAAGGATCTGTCCATAGCAGGATCAGGGTTAATACAGGTTCCACATATAGCAGGGCGAGGATCTTTTTGTTCAGCCACTGGTCCAGGTTATTCACCTGTATGGCAAAAACGAGCATCGCTGTGGGAACGATCACCACGCCAAGATACGTGGCGTCCAGCCAGAAGCTGGGTTTGGGCCAATCGGGGAAGAGCCAAAACAGGCAGTATGTCCATGTCCAGATCACCACACCGCCCATGAAGACCATCAACGCGAATACACCCGGTGCCGCGCGGCGGCGCCAGATGAGCAGGACGTAAAACAGAGCAAAACATCCTGAGAAGAACAAGAGAACTGCGTAATTAAGGTGCTCAGTATTCATGGGCTGTTTTTTGAGAACAGGCCGTCATTTGCGACGGCCTGTTCTTGCCTGTTCCAGGATTTGGTTTCTATTGAGCGTTCAGGTTCTCAAAATGGTTGGTGAGGGTGTAGGTGATGTAGTTCTCCCACAAGGCCATGACTTTGGCTTGCGGATAATCATGGCTGCAAAAAGTTTGAAATACTACAGTTCCATCCATGCAGGTTGCCAGCACACCGTAGGAGGATTTTTCTCTCATGTGCAGGCCGCCTACCAGTTGCGCATCACCACTGGAACCCAGGCGGATCAGATCACCGACATCTCCAGTCCAGAATTCTGTGGGATAACTTAATGGTTCGGCATAATTTGGGCTGCTGAGCAGTGGATGACCAGAATCGAGCCAGTAAATAGAGTAATCGAAGGGATCGAAATTGTTATTGTTGCGCGTCCAATCGCGCTGGAATTCAATACCGCATTGATATAGCAGCGGGGCAATTCGACCATTAGCCGTAGAATCCAGATACCATACTTCAGCGACAAGGGCTGAATCACGGCCGTTGATGCGTTCGGAAAGGACATCCCAGAATTCACCGCGTACAGCATTCCGCGACTCGGCAGCGACGATGATCAAATCCCAGGGTTGGGGTGAGTTGAGGTGCTGCATGAAATCACCTACAGCATCGCCGACGAAGACGATCTTGCCGCCGCGGAAGCCCATGCGGTTGATCGTGTCACGCACATAGGTGGGTTGCGCCATTCCCTGCATATCCTCAAAGACGAGGATGTTGGCGGCCTTGACCTGCGCGGACACGTCCACGGGAGCAGGCTCGGCGGTGGGCGGTGCCACGGTGGGTGCGGCTGGTTCGGCGGGGGCAGGGGCAGCCACGGTGTAGGTGGGGTAAGGTGTGTAGGTGGGCTGCTCGACGGGTTGGACTGGCTGTACCGGTTCGGCGGGGGCAGGCTGAGCGGCTTCAGCTTCCATGGTCATTTGCTGTTCAGCGAGCATGGTGGCCTGGATGCCCAGAGCAAGCTGGGTTTCCAAGACACTGGGATCTGTTGTTGGTGCGCTGCCGGGCAGATTGCAGCTTGCCAGAACCAGTAAAAACGTTACCCAAACCAGAATTAGCTTAAAAGCCTGGTTCTTTCTCTTCATTCTTCTTCTCCTTGTTGTGATTAAATTTTGGTGAGAGATTCTCTAATAACATTATACAGATTGAAGGACAGGATGCAACTATAATTTCCGTAAAAATCCGTATGCCACTTACGGTATAATCTGCCAGGAGATGGAGACGGGAAACAGTATGAATTTGATCTATTTATTACGCCACGGTGAGAATACCGCTAACCTGACCAAAGAGTTTTCCTGCCGTAAGGTCGATTATTCGTTGACACCGCGCGGTGTTTTGCAGGCAGAACAAACGGCTGCATTTTTTAAAAAGCAGTCGATCGATGCGATCTACTCATCGCCCTTGAAGCGCGCAGCCGAAACCGCAGCGATTGTTGGTGATGGTCTGGGCCTGCCTGTTACGACCCTGGAAGCACTGCGAGAGATCAATGTGGGTGAGCTGGAAGGGACTGATGACCTGTCAGCGGCCTGGGAATTGCATAACGATATTCTGCAATCCTGGTTTGACGGGGACGCAGAGCGGCGTTTCCCTGGGGGAGAGAGTCAGATGGAACTGATCGCGCGCATGCGCGGCGCGATGGAGCAGGCCGTGCAGGGCCGCGATGGGCAGCGCATCATTTTCGCTGCTCATGGGGGCATTTTTCGCTTGACGATCGAGGCGCTTTGTTCGACCTCTGACCTGAGCATGGTGCAGGGGGTGGCAACGCAAAATTGTGCTTACTCCCGCCTGCGTGCGGGGATGGTGAACGGGGAACTGCAAACAGAGATGCTCAGCTGGGGGGAGCACGGGCATATCTCCGGCGAAGCGGCGGACTTCACGCCCGGTACGCCGGACAGCGAGGAGATCAAGGGGTTGGGGCAATAGGCTTGGATAAATTCTGTGATATATGATTAGAAACACCGCTGGCACAATTGTGCCAGCGGTGCGTTTTTAACGTGTTAGTTCGCTCCAGCGAGGGCGCCCATCGGATCCCAGGGGGGCAGGATGGTGGGTTCTTCTTCCAGTGCGGCCAGCAGCTCCGGCGAGAGCAGGCGTTTGCTGACAGCCACTTCATACATGAATTCGCCAAACCAGGCGTTGCTCATTGTGAGGAAACCCTTGTTGGCATAATCACGCCCCCAGCTATTTTCCACCCGCCAGCGGGTGGGGCGTCCGTCCTCATCGACGTTGACGCCGGTGAGCATCATGGCATGGGTCATCTGGCTTTCGCCATACATGAGGCGCTGGGCCTTGTCTAGGGTGAAAGATGTACCGTACACTGCATCCAGGTCATAGACCTCCAGGTCGAGGATGCCTTTTTCGCGGTCAAAGAGCTTGCCGACGTCGCAGCCAAACCAGACTGCCTCGCCTTCGAGCAGGCTTTGCAGGGTGCACTCACGGAAGGTGAGCATGTCCACATTCAGGTAGCGCACCGGCTGACCGCCGACCACGTTACCCAGGTATTGCACGGTGTAGGTGCGGTCAAAGGGTTTGTCCGGGGTAGGCGCGTTGATCAGGCACACGAGGTCATCCAGGTCGGTGCCCACGTAGTTCTCGAAGAAGTCCTGCGGGGTGATCTCCCCGTGGCGGTGGAATTCGCCGTCCTGGTCGCGCCACTGCCAGTTGAAGCTTTGCGGCGGCTGGCCGAGGTGAATGACGAGCATGTTGTATAACTCTGAGAGGAGGACGTCTTTTTCTTCGCGCAGGGCTGCGGCGTCGGCGCCGTCGGCGTGCATGGCGCGCAAGCTGGCCGCGCCTTTGCGCAGTTTGGTGGTCAGCATGCGGTTCATCACTGCCGAGGTGCGGCTGCTGAAGGTTTCGGGCATGAAGGTTTTGGGTACCACACCGTATTTCTTGACCAGACTGACGAACATATCCCATTGACCGCCGTCCCCCAACGGGCTTTTGAGCAGCCACATCATCAGGCGTCCGTCCAGGGGCTCATCCAGTGTGGCGATAATGTTCTCGAAGAAGAAATTGGATTTTTCCAGCTTGTCCCAGAACATGAGGTAGGATTGTGAAAGCTCAAATTTTTTGATGTTCATTTTCTCGCGTGCGTCCAGACGCAGGCGGTTCAGACCGGCAAACAGCCAGCAGCGGCCGCTTTTCATCTGGTTGGTGGCCTTGGGGGTCTTGATCAAATGGGAATAGCTGTGCCGTGTGCGATTGAGCAGGTCATTGTTGAGGGCTGAGGCTTTGAGCCCGTTCTGGGTGACCGCGTTGCGCGCCACAAGGTTGGTGGGCTCTTCGTCGAACAGAGATCGGAAATAGATGATATCGTCAAATTGAATGGATTTTTCCATGTTGTAGTGTCCTTTGATGTGAAAGATATTGCAATTGTACACCTTTCTTTTAAATCTTCACGCAAAGCCGCTTCGCGAAGACGGCCCCTCCCCAATCCCTGATTCCCGATCAACGGATTGACTGATTGACTTTTTCATTGTGCATTGTCTTTTTTCTTGTCGCTGCTCGCTTAATATGATAAAATCCTTTGGCGCATCGGGCATCCGGAGGGATGACCGAGTGGCTTAAGGTGCATGTCTTGAAAACATGTGTGGGTTCACGCCCACCGAGGGTTCGAATCCCTCTCCCTCCGCCTTGATGTCCCAAAAGGTGCGCTTACCAACTGAACATGGGGAGGTGCCAGAGTGGTTGATTGGGGCCGCCTGCTAAGTGGTTGTCGGGTGTAAAGCCCGACCGAGGGTTCGAATCCCTCCCTCCCCGCCATGTGAAGAAAAGACCGTTCATTGCGAACGGTCTTTTTATGTGTTTAATATTTTAGTGAGGTTGGTTTTGTTTAGAGCAGGTATACAGTTTACGGGGGGACAGGTCCGCTATAGTGACAATCTGCAAATCAAGATTGGCAGGTACAAGAGCATTCCAGGCGATGGATCATGCCCCCAACAGCCTGCCGGTGATGCTGGCCGAGTTCTGCATCACTTCCCAGGGGCTGCCGGTAGCGACGATATAACCGCCGGCGTCGCCGCCCACGGGGCCCATGTCGATGATGTAGTCCGCCTGGCTGATGAACTGCAGGTTGTGCTCGATGGCGATGACGGTGTTGGTCTGGCTAAGCTTCTTGAGGATCGCGATCAGCTTGGCGATGTCTTCCAGGTGCAGGCCGGTGGTGGGTTCGTCCAGCACGTAGACGCTGCCGGAGGTGCGCGATTGGCTGAGTCCCTTGGCGAGCTTGATGCGCTGGGCCTCGCCGCCGGAGAGGGTTAGGGCGGACTGTCCCAGCTTGATGTAGCCCAGACCGACGTCCATGAGGATGGAGAGGATCTTTGCCAGTTTTTTGTTCACAGTGAAGACCTCAACCGCTTCGCAAACTTCCATTTCCAGCACGTCCGCGATGGTATGGCTTTTATGGGTTATTTCCAGCACCTCTTCCTTGTAGCGTTTGCCGCGGCAGGCGGAACAGGTGGTCCAGATGTCATCCATGAAGCCCATTTTGTGCTGGATCTTGCCCATGCCCTTGCAGGCGGGGCATTGGCCGCTTTTGTTGTTATAGCTGAAATGGTTCTTTCCGTAGCCACGTGCTTCTGCTGCTGACGTGCCGGCGAAGATGCTGCGCACGAAATCGAACAGGCCGGTGTAGGTGGCAGGGGTGGAGCGCGGTGTGCGGCCGATGGAGGACTGGGTAACGTGGATCACTTCGCGGATATCTTCCAACCCGGTGATGGCATCGTATTCGCCGACCTCGCTGATGCTCTTACCGAGGCGGTTCATGATCGCGGGGGATAGCGTTTGCGAGACGAGGGAGCTTTTGCCCGAGCCGCTGACGCCGGTGACGCAGATGAAGCTGTCCCGCGGGAAGGCAACATCGAGGTTCTTCAGGTTGTTGCAGCGTGCGCCAGTCAGCCTGATGGTTTCGTGGCTGTTCAGTTCAAAGGCCCCAGGGCGCATGTCCAGCGCGCTGTTGTTCAGATATTTGCCAGTGATGGACTGCGGGGCGTTTTTGATCTCATCCACCGTACCGCAGGCGATGATCTCACCACCGTATTTGCCCGCTCCGGGGCCGACGTCGATGATGTAATCCGCGGATTGGATGATGTCCTTTTTGTGCTCGACCACGAAGATGGTGTTGTCCTTGGCGCACAGCTCCTTGAGCTTGCCGACTAGGGACTGGTAGTCGCGGGCGTGCAGGCCCATGGAGGGTTCATCCAGCACATACAGGATATTGGAGAGGGTGTTGTTGAACTGTGAGGCCAGGCGCAGGCGCTGTCCCTCGCCGCCGGAGAGGGTGGTCACGGCGCGGTCCAGGCTGAGGTAGGAGAGCCCCAGGTCGATCAGCCGTTCCGCGCGGGTGAGGATGCCCCCCAGCAGGAAGAAGGTCTTTTCGCGTTTGTAGCCCGGCAGGGTGGCGATCAATTTCTCGATCCAGCTTTTTAATTCAAGAATGTTCATGTGGGCAGCGGCGGGATAGCGCACCGAGTCGATGGTCACCAGGCGGCTTTCCATGCCCAGACGCTCACCACCGCAGACGGGGCAGGTGGTCTTGCGCAGGAAGCTTTCCGCCAGGCCGATATTATTACTGGTGGTATTGCTGAGCAGGCGGGTGATGATGTTGTATGCGCCTTCCACGGGGCGGGTGATGACGCCTTTGCGCCCACCTTTGTCGTATTCATAGGAAACTTCCCGTCCGTCGGAGCCGTGCATCAGCTGGCGGCGGAATTCTTCCGGCAGGTCCTTATAGGGCAGCGCCAGGTCAACGCCCATCTCGATCGCCAGGGCCACAACCTGCCCTTTCATCCAATTGGCGCTTGGTTTCTTGATGTAGTTGCGCAGTTTTCCCCACAGCCGCGAGGCCCCGTCCAGGATGGAGATGTCCGGGTTGTGCACGATGAGGGATTCATCGGGGGTGAGGGTCTGGCCAAGGCCCTTGCAGGCGGGGCACATGTAGTCAGGATTGTTGGCGCTGAACATGGATTGGGTCATATCGAAGAAGATACGCTCGCAGTGGAAGCAGTACTCCCTGGTCTGCAGCAGGTAGTCCTGCTGACCATTGATATTCACTACAATCGCGCCATTGCCCTTGTCCAGAAAGTCCTCGATCAGGGTATGCTCGCCGGTGTAGGCACAGCCCAGCTCTTCTATGGAGAAGGGGTGCAGGGAGACGCTGTTATCAGCGGCAAGGGCATCCAACAGGCGGATGATCTCGTGAACCGGCAGGGCCTGGATGGGACGGTGGCAGGTGGGACAGTGGCGCGTGCCAATGGCGGCGTACAGTACGCGCAGCTGGTTGGAGATGCCTGTGACCGTGCCTACGGTGGAGCGCGGGTTGCTGCCCAGGCTGCGCTGCTCGATGGACACAGCGGGCATCAATCCACTGATCTGCTGCACGTCGGGCTTCATCACGGGGGCCCCGCCGTCGCTGCCCATGATGTCGATGTACTGGTGTTGGCTTTCTTTATAGAGCGTGTCGAAGGCCAGCGAAGATTTACCCGAGCCGCTCACGCCGGTGATCACGGTGAGCTGGTTGTGGGGGATGTCCACGCTGATGTTCTTGAGGTTGTTTTCGCTGGCCCCGATGATGCTGATGCAGCCTTTCTTTGCTTGCTGGACGGGAGCGGCCTCAGGTTGTTGATAAGCACCGTGTCCATTGCCCACCATGCCGCGCAGGATCTCGGCATCGGCGGCGGAAAGTTTATCCGCGGGGTTCAGGTCTTTTTCTTCGGCAAAGTGCACATATTCCGGCCAGTGCTCTAGGTGCGGCGGGACGTAAAGATCGGGGATGTTTTCGATAGCGGGGGCATAGGGCAGGGCGTCGAAGATGTGCGTGCCCTGAAAGCCGTCAAAGCCTTTGATGGCGAGGGTGTTGTGGGTGGTGTCGCAGTCCAGCACTTTGACGACGGTGGTGGCGATCAGGTTGGGGCGCACAGGGGAACGCGTGGCGAAGACGCCGCATTTGGGCGCGTTCTCGTAGGGTGGGTTGACCTGCAGGGTGCGGCGCAGCTCTTTGCGGTCAAATCGGTCGAACCACCACAGGAGGCGCACGTGATCGCAAGCACTGAGCGTTGACAGGTCAAAGCCCTTATCGAAGACGATCTCTTCCTGCTGCGTACCTTCGTTGAACCCGTGTGTGCCGATGGAATTGATGGGCAGGTCTGCCTCTGGCAGGGCGGGCATGGGTGCGGCGAGAATGTCGCTCAGGCGCGATTCGTCGAATACGATGGGGGCTTCCGCCCGACTGAGGTCTGATTGCACCCTGTCCTCGCAGGGGATGTATGGTTTGATGTCGTAGAGGGCGGTGTTCTCCGGCACGTCCAGTTTGCCGGTGATGACGCCGCCGCGTTTTTCATCAACGTGGACGGCGCGGGTGATGTGATAGGTAATGCGCCCGGCTTCGTTGAGGAAGACGAGTATGTGGCTGAAAAGGTCCAGGTTGAGCAGGGCCTTGTTGTATTTCTGTGCGAGTCGAATAATGCTGACGCCGCCATCATGGGTGATGACGCCGATGGGGATCACGGTTTGTTTTTGCATGCATACCTCCTATTTTACAAGGGTATGATAGCAAATTATGGGGAGGAATACTTTTCCATTCTTGCTGTGTTGGGGGAAATAAATTGTAGTAACGACTTTAGTCGTTATAATCCCGCGTAAGCTCAGACTTTAGCTTATGGATAATCGTTATAGGTATCAGGGGAAATTACTGAAGTCGTCAGCTTGCCGTGCAATTATGTTATTTGATAGGAACACACACATTCACTACCAATTTGCCCTGCGTCGGAGCAGTGACGTCCCTTGAATACCGCTCAAAGGGCAGCCTGTCGTCGAAGAGGTAGCCGCTCTCTGGCAGCCACTGGAAGAGCATGTAGTTCCACGCGCCCTGGTAGTCCTGGGGCGAGACGACGAAGCGTCCTACGGCATATTTCCCCCCGTCCAGGGCCATGATGTTGACTTCCCCTGAAGGCTGAACGTGGCTTTTCACGTCTACACACACACTCAGACGCAGTTTATCATCGATGGTCTGGTCGCTCTGGTCGTGGTACAGGCAGTAGGCGGATGCGTTTTCCTGGTGGATATTATTCTTGCGTGCCCAGCGTTCCAGTTTGCCGAACAGGGAGCGGAAGAGTTCGGCATTGCCTTTATAGGAACCAGTATGGCGCACGTAGGCCACGCGTTTTTGTGGCTGCTCTTCGATATGAATGAAGAGCGGTGCGATCATCTCCGGCGGCTGGTCGGTCTGTCTGAATTGAACCTCAATGGGTGTGGGGTTGCCCCGGAACTGGCTGGCGCTGATCCCGTATTGCAGCTTGAAGGCTTTGGCAAAGGAAGAGGAGGTGGCGAAGCCGACATCCAGAGCGATGTCGGTGATAGAGCGTGCTGGATCAGCACGCAGCAGGAAGGTCGCTTTCTCCAGGCGGATCCTTTTGATATAGCCGTGCAGGGTTTCCAGGGTAACGTAGCTGAACAGCCTGTGAAAATAGAAAGGCGAGAGATGCACAACCCCCGCCAGTTCATCCACCGTCAGCGGTTTGCTGAGGTTGCGTTCGATGTGATCCTGTACTTGATGGATGGTTCTCAGGTGTTCATCCATTACCTGGTTCATTTTTACGGCTCGAAGTGATACGCACGGCGGCGTAGATGCCCGCCGCGGCCAATAGGGCGAAAAAAATTGCCACGATCATCATCTGCGGACCACTGGCGTCATAGATCTTTCCGCACAGCCAGGGGAAGCTCATGGAGCCTATCGCGCCAGCCCCGTAGAAAAGACCTGCGATCTTGCCATTGACCTGTATACGGTTATCGGCGAAGGTCATCCAGGTGGGAAAGATGGGGGCCATGAAAAAGCCATATCCGATAGCGCCCACCCACAGCGCGGTGAAGGATGAAGGCAGGGCCAGGATGACGATCAGGCTGGCGATGGCGCCCAGCAGGTCGATCAGCAGGAGCGTGCGCGGGCGCAGGCGAACGGACAGCGGCACTGCTGTCAGTCGTCCCGCAGCCATGGCGGCAAAGAAGGCAGAGGTGAGTATGCCTGCGCCGGTGAGGGCTTCGGGGTGCAGGGTGATGGTGTAGGTATACAACCAGCCGCCGAAGCTAACCTCGGCGCTGACATAAAGGACGAAGAACAGGGCAAAGGGCCAGATCTTGCCAAAGTTGATGCCCCCGCCCTCATCCGTTTCACTTTTTGATTTGCGAATGGCGGGGCTGGGAATCAAAAGGGCGTAGACACCGAAACTGCCTACCAGGAGGGCCAGAACCCAAAACGCCCAGCGGATATGCCCTGTGGCCGTCAAAATGGCAGTGATAAGCACCGGCGCCAGCAAGCTGCCAATTGAATTGCTGAAATTCATCCCGTTCATCCAGGGCCCCAGGTTGTCTGGATGCACCCAGGCCAGGAGGGCATTGCTGCCTGTACTTACCAGCCCCAGCCCCAAACCCATAACAAAGATCATGACCAGCAGCAGCCAAAATTGATTAACCAACGGGATGAATACAAATACGGCCGCGATCATGAGCATCGCGCCGCCCAACAGGCGGTGGCCCGGCAAACGGTCAAACAGATGTGCGCCAAGCATTGAGAAGGTGAACACGCCAACTGCCCGCGCTGTGATGACCAGTCCCATGTCTCCCAGGTTGGTGCCCGTTTGCTCTGCGATGAAGGGCAGCACCGGCCCCCAGGAGGCGACCATGATGCCAAAAGAGGCCAGCCCGGCAAAATAGACCAGTGTTTGTGGCCAGGCTTTGTTCTGTTGTGTGGGTTTTGTGTTCGCCATGAAACTACTCCGTTATTGGTGCGGGTTTTGTGCGTCTTACAATCGCATAAATAATGCCTGCCATCAGCAGTGCTGACAAGATCACGACCATGGTTGCTCTCGGACCGCTGACGTCAAACGCCCAGCCGCATAGTGCAGGAAAGGTCATCGCGCCGACAGCGGTAGCCGCATAAAAGATACCGGACACTCTGCCGGTGATCTTGATGCGCCGTCCAGAGAAGGCCATCCAGGTGGGGAAAATGGAGGCCATGCACAAGCCAAAACCAATTGTACCCGCCCACAGGGCAGTCAGTGAGGAAGACAGGGTCAGGATGACGATCAGGCTGGCCAATGCGCCGGCGAAATCGATCATCAAAATGGTGCGCGGACGCAGGTGATTGGACAGGGGGATGGCGGCCAGCCGCCCCAGGGCGATGGATGCC
>Ga0180435_10003181_pt1 | contig 16557 bp, 10 predicted proteins | sample SS_ome_3_FD_132467 | JGI IMG/M metagenome (GOLD analysis project Ga0180435, IMG submission 132467) | Hypersaline lake sediment archaeal communities from the Salton Sea, California, USA - SS_3_S_1 metaG | ecosystem: Environmental > Aquatic > Non-marine Saline and Alkaline > Hypersaline >...
CGTCGGCGCCGGCCGTCACACCTGTGCATGGGACGGACACACGGACTCTGGTTCTCTCGCGGCGTCGGGCCAGTACTTCTGCGTGCTCACGGTCGACCGCGAGCGCAGGACGCAGAAGCTGATACTCATCCGCTAGCCGCCGGTCATCGATCGTCGTCCGCGTGCGGGCCGGCCGGCACACGCCACGCGGCGCACGCATCATCCACCCTGCACACAGGCGGATCGTTTCTCGCCCCGGGGTCTCACGGTCCCGGGGCGTTCCTATGGTCCGGGCGTTCCTGCGACCCGGCGCGAAACAGGGTTGCGCGCGGCCCCGGCTCTCGCTAGTCTGAGGCAAACGAGGCTCGCACAAGGAGCTCCAGTGGAACGCTCCTCCAGCAGACGGCGCCGAGGCAGGACCGCATCTCTCCTCATCCTGTCTATCGTGTTGCTCGCCGGTATCCACCTGCCATCCCGCGCGGAATCGAGGCACCGCGATGATCCCGAGCGCGCCGCTCGTCCCGAGCGCTGCGGAACACCGTGGGCCCTCGAGATACATGCCGCCCTCGAGCACCCCGAGCTGCTCTCAACGGCGGAGCGTGACGCGTACGAGAGCGCGAGGAGCCGCCCGCTCCTTCAGGCCTCGCTCGACACCGAGCACTTCCGCATTCACTACGACACCAGCGGGTCGGACGCGGTCCTCGGGTGGCCCGACACCGGGTATCTCGACGCGGTCGCCGATGCGCTCGAGCGATCGTGGGCGATCGAAGTCGACACGCTCGGCTTCCGTCCCCCGCCAAGCGACGAGAACGATCCCGACGGTGGTGGTGGAAGCGGGCTCTACGACTGCTACCTCCTCGATCTGGGCACGTCGTTCTACGGAATCACGCATGTAGGATACGCTCCGCCCGGCGGCCCACCGAACGATGTTACGAGCTACCTCTTCATCGACAACGACTACGACGACTTCGGCTACGCCGACCCGACGGTTCCCATGCGTGTGACCGTCGCGCACGAGTTCAACCACGCCTGTCAGTTCGCGCACGTCCTCGACGCCGAGGATGTCTGGTACATGGAGTGCTCTGCCGTCTGGGCCGAGGACCTCGTCTACGATGACCTCAACGACTACTACCAGTTCCTGCCCTACTACCTCGGCTACCCGTACCGCTCTCTGGAATACAGGGGGGCCGCCATGTACGGCTCCGCCGTATGGAACTTCTTCCTCGCGGAGCAGTTCGGCCGCGGTGTCGTCCCGGCGGTCTGGAGCGAGATGGAGAGCGGGAGCGGCTCCATCGACGCCCTCGAGGCCAGGCTCGGCGCGCTCGGCACGAGCCTCGAGGACGAGTTCTTCGAGTTCACCGTCTGGAACTGGTTCATTGGCTCGCGCGACGACGGGACACACTACGAGGAGGGCGCAGCATGGCCGGACGTCGCGGCCACATGGACAACGTCGAGCTACCCGGTTGTCGATGTGATGGTCAGCACAGGGGTGCGGCCGGATCATCTCGGTGCGAACTACATCGTCTTCGACAATCCCAATGACATCTGCGAGTCGATCGAGATCGCCTACGACGGCCCGCTTCCCCAGCAGATCCCGAACCGCGCCGCGCTGATGACGCTCGACGGCTCGGGTGCCGTGGCATCGCAGACCGAGCTCGTTCTCGATGGAGTGGGCGACGCGGCGCTCGAGTTCGCGAACTGGGACACGCTCTCATCGATCGTCCTCGTCGTCGCCAATGCCGCCCCCTGGTTCACAGCCGACAACATGGAGTACGCCGTCTCGGCGGCGCAGGCCGCTCCCTACAACGGTGCGTTCACGGCGGCGCTCGTCGACCCGCTCGCCGTGTCGGTGAGCTGGACACTGGACACGATCGAGGCGCTGACGTCCATCCGCATCGAGCGCGCCACGTCGGAGGACGGAGCGTTCGAACCGGTCGGTGCGAGTGATCACCCACCGACCCTGCACGGCTCGGTCCTCGATGAGGACGTCGTCGCGGGTGATGACCTCAGATACCGCCTCGTGCTCGTCCGCTCGTCCGGGAGCGAGACGACCATTCCCGGGGGCGATGCTCGTCTGAGTGTGCCCGGGAGCCTCCCGCTCTCGATCTCGCATGCGGTACCGAACCCGTTCATCGGGTCGACCTCGTTCGAGCTCGCGCTCCCGGAGACCGCGGGTGAGGTCACCGTTCGTATCTACGACGTGGCGGGACGACTCGTTCGGCAGGTCGCGTCCGAGCGTCTGGCGTACGGACGTCACCTCGTGAGCTGGGACGGAAGGGACGAACTCGGGGAGGGCGTCTCGTCCGGCGTCTACCTCTGTTCATTCGAGTACGGAGACACGAGGCTCACGCGCAAGCTGACGCTGCTGCGGTAACCGGCGCGGCGTCACGCGACCCCGATGCACCGCGAGCCGGCAGCACCCCGACAAGGAGGCCCACCATCGAACGCGTCGTCCTGTCCTTCTGCATTCTGAGCCTCCTCGTTCTCGCCGGACAGCTCATCCGGTTCCGGGTCCGATGGTGTCAGCGGATGCTCCTCCCCGCGTCCGTCATAGGCGGCATCATCGGTCTCGTGGCTATCCAGCTCATCCAGCGGTACATGCCGGACGCGACCTTCCTCGCCGACGCGACCACCGGGTGGAACAGGCTCCCCGGCTTCCTCATCAACATCGTCTTCGCCACGCTCTTCCTCGGCGCGGTCATCCCGCCGATCAGGAAGGTCTGGCACATCGCGGGTCCACAGCTCGCCTACGGGCAGGTCGTCGCGTGGGGCCAGTATGCTGTCGGACTCGGCGTGACGCTCATCATCCTGACACGGCTTTTCGACCTCCCGCCGATGTTCGGCGCCATCATCCCGGTGGGGTTCGAGGGCGGCCACGGCACGGCGGCCGGACTGGCGCCGGTGTTCGCGGAGAAGGGATGGGCCGCGGGAGCAGACCTGGCGATGGGTTCGGCAACGGTGGGCGTCGTCAGCGGTGTCGTCATCGGGATGGCGCTCATCAACTGGGCCGCCCGAAGGCGGTACTGCCGAGCGTCGGAGGCGGGCACGGAGGCCGCCTTCGGGGACGGTGTCGTCCCCAGAGCCGAACGACAGCCCGCGGGACTTCTGACCTTCCGGACCGAGTCGGTCGAGACACTGACCGTCCATCTCGCCGTCGTCGCCGCCGCGATCCTCATCGGCCTCATCTTCAAGAAGGGTCTCGCCGGGCTGGAGACGCTCTGGCTCGACAACCCGAAGAACGCGATCCTCGGGAGCTTCCCGCTCTTCCCGCTCGCGATGCTCGGCGGCGTCATCGTCCAGAAACTGTTCGACCGGGCGGACCGCCACGACGTCATCGATCGCGGACTGATGCAGCGACTCCAGGGGCTCGCCCTCGACTATCTCGTGGTCGCAGCGCTCGCCACGCTCAGAATCGAGACGATCGTCGCGCACATCGTCCCGTTCACCGTGCTCATGCTGGTCGGGCTGGGGTGGAACGTCTGGTGCGCGATGTGGCTGGCTCGCAGGATGCTGCCTGACGCGTGGTTCGAACGGGGCATCGCGGAGTTCGGACAGTCGACCGGCGTGACGGCGACCGGCATCCTGCTGCTTCGGGTCGCGGACCCGAAGCTCGAGACCCGTGCCCCCGACGCGTTCGGCTACAAACAGCTGCTCCACGAACCGTTCATGGGTGGCGGCCTCTGGACGAGCACGGTCATCCCGCTGCTCTACATCTTCCGCGCGAACCCGTGGCCCATATGGTTCATCACGCTGGGCGCGATCGTCCTCTGGCTCTTCGTGAGGTTCGTGCTGTTCCGGAAGGCGTGGGCCCCGGGAGCCTGATCGCTACGGCGCATTCCTCACGGGCGCGAACGCTAGCTGCCGGGCAGCTGCTCCGATGGCGGAATCCGGATCTCACCGCAGAAATTCGTGTGGATGAGCGCACGGACCGCATCGACCGTTCCGGCGCGCCTCAGCGCCCACATGAGTTTCGTGACGATGCACTCCGTCCCCATGTCATAGCCCTGGATGGCGCCGACGTCGAGCAGACGGCGGCCGAGGGCGTACGAGTGCATCCTGGTGGCGCCCTGGAGTCCCTGCGTGGTCACGACCACCGGGATGTCCGCCTCGCAGGCGCGCTCGACGGCCGCGAGATGCTCGTAGGCGACGTTCCCGGTTCCGAAGCCCCGGAGCACGAGCCCCTTCACCCCGCTGTCGACAAGCCCCTCAAGCACGTGAAGCGGCATCCCCGGCGCCAGCGTGACGATGGCCACGTTCGTCTCGAATCCCTTGCGGAGATCGAGCGTGCTCTCGTGTCGCGGCTTCGCCTCGTCTGTCAACCGCAAGTCGACGCGGATCTCTCCGAGCAGTCCGCCGTTGATCCCGTCGAACGCGTCGAGCTTCGACTCCGAGACCTTGGTCGCGCGCGCGCCGAGGATGATCTTCCTGTCGAACGCAACCATCACGCCGGACACATCCGTCGTGGCCACTCGAACGGCATTGACGAAGTTCCGCCGTGCGTCCGACTCGATCTGCGAGCCGGGTATCTGCGAGCCCGTCAGCACGACCGGCTTGCCGAGGTCGCCGAGCACGAACGAGAGTGCGCTCGCCGTGTAGGCCATCGTGTCGGTCCCGTGCGTGATCACGAACCCGTCGTATTCGTCGTACTTCTCATCGATGAGCTCCGCCACGCGGTCCCAGTGCTCGGGGCGAATGTTCGCACTGTCGATGTTGTCGACGTGCGCGACCTCGAGTTCGGCGAGCTCGCCCAGCCGTGTCTCCATGCTCATGAGGTTCCTGATGGCACGGTCGAGTTCCGGCGTGACCAGACTCCCCCGCTCATCCCGCTCCATCACCAGCGTGCCGCCGCAGAAGAGCACGAGGACGCGCTTGTCGCTTCCAGTGTTCATCATCACTCCATGCTCCGTCGCGGGTCAGTCCCGGAATCTCCTGAGGTCGGTATATGCGAACGGCCATCCGCCCGCATAGAACCGACCGCTCGACCTGGCCCTGTGCCAGTACTCCTTGATGAAGCCACCGTCGTGAACGACGTGGAAATCACGCGCCGGCAGGAGCCCCTGCGCCAGCATGAACATCCGCCTCCCGTCACGGTTCTCGGCCACGTCGAGGACGAGCATCGCGTGGCCCGGGAAGCCTCCGACGATGAAGAGGTCGCCCGGCTCGACGAGCGCCGGGTTCTCAACCGCCTCAAGTTCCTTCTCGAGCGAGTGCGTCCCGGCATACGTGAAGACCGTATCGAGATACCGCCGGAACGACCCGTAGCTGCCGTCTGGAGACGCGGAGCGCGACCACGTGACGCTGTTGCCGCGAACCGTCGGCCGCATGCCGTCACGCCAGTCGGTCCAGCGCGCGAGGTCGCCGCTGGTGAAGTGGAACGCGATCTCGTCCTCGCGTCCGACGACGCGGAGGTACTCCGCCCTCAGCCGGATGATGGAATCGGCACACTGCTGCAGGTCGCTGCCGCCCACGTCGAGGGCGACCACGGCGACGTGGTTTCGCTGGGTGCGGGCTCTCGACCCGTCATACATGGTGATGACGCCTCGTCCCGGCTCGAGCGGAAGACCGCGAAGCCACTCGGCGAAGCTCCCCCGCTCCACATCGAGCCTGCTGTGGCCGAACGGAGTCCGGAGACGGGACGCCACGGAGCCCTGAAACGAGCCGTCGATCCACGGGTAGTCGGGGTTTCGGCCATCCGCACCCGGCTCACCGGTCCCGATGAGACGCGGCTGGCCGCCCTCGGCTCTCGCATCGCGGCCGGCGAAAGGGCCGCAAGCGATGCCGGGAAGCGCGAGAGCCCCCGCAAGGATGGCCAGAGCCGCCCACGCTCTCAAGACGGCACGCACGGATGTTGCCTTTCGGATGGTGGTCATAGACAATGAGTGTAGTCTGCAGCAGCCACCTCGGCAAGGAGAGGTCTCATGCGCAAGGGTCTCCTCGGAATCGTCGCCATCACGCTGCTCCTCGCAGCGCTGACCGTGACGCTGAGCTCCTGCGGCACCATCGTGGGCACGGGGCCTGGCGGGCGCACATACTTCATGGGATTTACACCCTACCCGCACGCCAACGCGACTTCGGCCGTGCTTGACGCGTGGGACGTTATCGCCGCCGACGGCGACCTTGCCGCGATCCACGAGGACGGCGGCATCCCGTGGCAAGAGGCGCTCGACGGCACCGCGTACGACGCCTCGTACGCCTACTGGCTGAACTTCCAGGCGGACAACATCCCCGCCGGCCACGCCGTCTACCTCGCCGTGACACCCATATCAACCACGCGGAACGGCCTCGCCGGCTACCGGAACGCCGGCAACGACCAGCCTCTCCCTCCACCTTGGAACACGTACGCCTTTGACGAGCCTGATGTCATCGAGGCGTTCACGAACCACTGCCTGACCATGATCGATATCTTCGATCCGGACTTCTTCGCGTACGCCATCGAGGCGAACATGCTGGCAGACCTCTCCCCGGAACTCTGGGATGGATTCCTCACGCTCGCCGAAAGCGTCTACGACTCGATCAAGACCGAGCACCCGTTCCTACCCGTCTTCGTCACCATCCAGGCGGACGTATACCACGCGGACCAGGCGTCGCAGATCGTCCCGATCTCCAACCTTCTCTTCTACAGCGACGCCGTCGCCGTGAGCGGCTATCCGTACGGTCGTCTGGTCGGCGACGTCGATGCGCTCGAGCCGGGGTACTTCACCGATCTGGCGGACCTCGCTCCCGGGAAGCTCTTCTGCATCGCCGAGACCTGCTGGCCGGCCGAACCGATCGACCTGCCCTACCCCGTCTACATCCCCGCGACCGAGGCGACACAGCGTGCGTACGTCGAGCGCATCCTCGCGGACTGCGACGCGCTCTCAGCATCGTTCGTCTGCTGGTTCCTCACGCGCGACATCGATGACTTCTGGGAGTCCGACTTCCAGTACTACCCCGATGCCCCGACCATCCGCTACTGGCGCGACTGCGGCCTCTACGACGGCGACGGGTTCTCCCGACCAGCGCTCACGATCTGGAACGACTCCCTCTCCGAGTAGTACCCGCGCGATTCCTCTCTACGGCACCCTTCTTGCTTAATAGCATGCGACTGTTTGGACGCAGTGGGCTGGATGCGCAACGCGCCGGTGGACGCTGGTGCGGTACTCCTGAAGGAGGAAAAGCATGGTTGGGAAGCGGTGGATGATATTCGCGGTGCTCGTCGCGGCGTTCGCGCTGGCGTCGTGCAGCAGTACCACATCAGGTCCGAGCGACGATGACGACAACGGCGGGACGAACGGGCTGCCTGAGACGACCGTCACCGGCACGGTCGTCCTCCCGGCGGGAGGCTCGACGGTCGACGAAACCGATCTCAGGGTCGTCTCGGCCATCGCTCAGACAGATGTTGCGGCGGACGGGTCCTTCTCGCTGTCCGTTGTCGATTCAGACACGTATCAGTGGCTCCTTGTCGTCACGAAGAGCGGCGGCGACATCGTGCTCATCGGCCTGTACGAGCCGGGTGCACGGAGCGTTGTCGCCAGCACGGCGACGACCGCCCGGGCTCTCGCTGCCGGCGTGCCGCATCTGATCTACACCGGACACTCGATGCGCTCGGCCTTCCACACAGCGGTGCAGGCGGACGCGTCGTACACCGATCTCATTGCGAACCTCGACGCGGCTCATCTGAGTGGCGCAACGTATGCTCTGGACCCGGCAGCGAACCCGACCGCCTACCAGCTCGCCATCGAGATCGCGGAGGCCGCATTCACGAGTCTCGGTTCCGCCGCGCGTCCCGCGCTCTACCCACCGCACATCGAGGACGCCGCCGGGGAGGACATCGTCTTCGTCAGCGAGCGGGAGATCTGGTACGTGGCGGGAATCTACAACACGAACGGTACGCTTCTCGATGCCGTGACGGTGGACGGCGATGACGCCCCTGCGTACGCGTGGGGATGGCCTCCGACCCTCACGACGACCGAGCAGCAGACGGACTACGCTCTCGGCGACGGAGCATTCGGGATCACGCTTCACAAGGGTGACGACTTCACGAAGACCGACGACTGGGATGATCCGATCGGACGGGCCACGGCGCTCAACACGGCCCAGGGTGCGCTCTGCATCGCCGAACTCGTGATCGGATACGACGCCGATGTCAATGCGGCTGTTCTCTCGGCCGGCATGTCGATCCCTTCGCTCTACGCCTCCGAACTGCTGCTCGACATGCGGCAGGGACGCACCGAGATGTTCATCTCGCACTTCTGCGGACTCCTCGGGAACGAGGCGGGTGACGTCGCGGACTGGATCCACGACGGGACCGCCCCTTCCGCGTGCGAGGCCTACATTGAGGGCACCGCTCACATCACTGAGCACATCGCCTACTATCTTGACATTCTCGGCGCCGCGACCGCGACCGGTCCATTCTTCTGGGACTGGCTCGGCGCAGATGTCGACCTTGGGTACGACGTGGTCCAGTCGGGGGGCACGGTCACACAGAACGGCACCTTGCTGGCACCGGTGTGTGATTTCACGATCGCCCCGCCGGCCGGAGTCGTCGGGACCAACTTCGATTTCGACGCCTCGAGCACGACCGACGACAGCGATGTCATCGGTGATATCGAGTTCCGCTGGGACTGGAAGAGCGATGGCTCGTGGGACACGTCGTGGTCGACGACGGCGACGGCATCGCACGCCTACAACTCGGGTGGCGCCTACACGGTGACGCTCCAGGCGCGCGACACGGATGGCCTGGTGAGCGCCGTGACGCACAACGTGAATGTCGGCGGCGGCGCCGGCACCGCCACGCACATCAAGCTCTTCCGAGACTCCCTGCCGTGGGGGCTGAACTCGACGGTCGAGATCATCGAGAGCCTCGGCTTCGCGCTTGGGACGGGGCCGAACACGTATGAGATCCTGAGTTCGTCCGACATGGCGACCGCCAATCTCGTGCCGGGGGACGATCTGGTCATCCTCTGCAACGACCAGCCGCAGGCGTTCTACAACAACTACGCGGCCAGTCAGGTTCGCTTCAACAACTTCGTCTACATGGGCGGGTCCCTGCTCTGGGAGGCATGCGACCTCGGCTGGAACTACGGATCGATGGCGGATGCAGGGGTCGTGCTCCCCGGCAACGTCAATGCCGTCTACGAGTACTGTCTGAACAACTACATCCCGAACCCGAGCCTTCCGCTCGTCTCCGGGCTGCCGACGACCATGGACCACAACTACGCCAGTCACGAGAGCTTCTCCAACCTGCCGGATGGAGCGACCGTCTACTGCGTGGATGATTTCTCCAATCCGACGCTCGTGGAGTACAGTCTCGGCGGCGGATGGGTGGTCATGAGCGGGCAGCCCCTCGAACACCAGTACTACTACCTGGTCGGCGCTCCGGACATGGAGGAGCTGCTGCCCCGTATCATCTCGTACTTCACGGGCGTGGCGCTTCCGGGCCCGGCAAGACACGAGCTGGCGGAGTCACCAAGAGCGACCGGCAGTCGGTAGGCTCGACGAGAACCAGCTGTGGTGGACGGATGCAGGTTCATCCTCCGCCATCAGGAGCACGAACGGGGCGCGCCATCGGCGCGCCCCGTTCCCATATGTGTCGGTTGTTCGAGTCGCTGATCCACGCACCCGACCGTCGCCTGCGACCTGCCTCGTTCCGATCGACGTGTCGGCCTACCTGAGAACGACCGCCTTCCGCTCGGCGGTCCCCAGCGGGGTCGTCAGCCGGTAGAAGTAGATGCCGGAGGGTACATCGCGGCCGCGAGCGTCCCGGCCGTCCCAGACGACCTCGTGCTCACCCGCAGACCGCACGCCGTCGCCCAGGTCACGGACGACCCTGCCGGTCACATCATAGACCGTCAGGCGCGCCGAGACGGGTTGCGGGAGAAGGAAGCTGATGTGCGTGCTCCCGTGGAACGGGTTCGGCGTCGGCCGCGCGAGGGAGACGCGGGACACCGCCGGCTCGTCCACGCCGGTCTCGCCCAGCGGTACCGGGAAGTACTCGGGCCGCTCGACGTCGCCGTCACCATCGCCGCCCGGGGCTTGATCGTTGAGCGCTCCCGCATCACCGGTCCCGTACGCGGTCGCCGCCACGAAGATCGTGTCGGGAAGCGTCCCGTAGAGCCCCGCCACGTTGATGGCGCCCTCGAGATAGGTGCCTGACGCGTTCGCGACGTTCGCACTCGCCATCACGGCCTCGACCCCGTCGAACCAGCCGAGCCAGGCGTTGTCACCCTCCTGCGCAAGGTAGTAGTCGCGTCCCGCGACCGTCCCCGACTTCGCCCACGGTGCGCTCGCGCGCGCGGCCGGGTCATCATCGACAAGCACGAAGTGGTCGTTGCCGCCGTCCGCCGGCTGGGTGGCCATGTACAGCCACTCGCCGTCGAACGCGGCGTAGAGGTCCATCGTGCCGCTGCTCCCGACGAGTTCCGCCTCGACATCGAGCTGACCGTCCATCTCGAAGCCCGGCTCGCCGCTGCTTCCACCGGTCACCGGCACGCTCCAGTCGCCGCCGCCGTTGCTGTCCCAGTTCCCGGCGCCGTCGTTGAAGACGAACTCGACCGACGTCGCGACGCTCGGGATGGAGTACGTGTAGCTCCACGCCTCCTCGCCTGCATCCCACGCCATGGCCGGGTCCGGGCTCAGGACATCCTGCCAGCTGCTGTGGCCGATGTGGATGTAGACTGGGTCCGTCGCCGACGGAAGGATGCCGCGGCAATCGACGTCGTAGTACACCGTCACGGTCGAGCCGGCCTCCGGCTCGACGGGCGTCCACCAGACACACGTGTCACCCGGCGCACTGCCGCCCGACCCGACCCAGACGTGCTGGATGGGCGACCGTTTGACCAGTCCGAGTCCGTCGGTCGCTTCGACGTAGTAGTCGAGGAGCACATCCTCGAATCCGATCATGTGCGCCGTGTACTGGTCGGCGATGTAGTCGGGCATCACGAAGAAGTCGAGTTCGGGGTCGTTGTAGACATTGCCCGCCGGGAATGTTCGCTGCGTCATGGCCATCGTCTGCCACGCGCCGACTCCGGCTCCACCCGCGAAGGTCTCGTTCTCGTCGTCGCTCATCGGGTTGGTCCCGTCGGCATCAACTCGGTACTTGAGGTTGACGCTCTGAAGGCCCGAGACATCGTAGACGAACGTCCAGACATGGAAGTCCTGGGTCATCATCGCACCCGCACCACCCGGGTACCCCCAGAGCGACCCGCCTCCGTAGCCGCCGGGGTTATACGGAAGCCGCTGCGGAAGCCACACGGTCGGTGCGACCGTGTCGGTCCCGCCCGCGATGACGGGGTCGGCGAAGTCGCACGCCTTGTTGCTCGCGATCGACGCCTTCACCTCGAAGTCGAGCGCGTTGCCGTAGTACATGTACCCGCTCTCGTAGCCCGCGAGCAGGAAGTGCCACGCGCGCTCAACGCTGTCGGCGCCGAGCGACGGGTTCTGTATCCTCACGGGATCCGCGGCACCACCGATGGCCTCGGCCGTCTCGACGCGGTTCTGCGCCGCGGTCAGCACGGCCCAGTTGCGCGCGTCGACCGCCCATCCGTTCTCGATGTCGAACCCGCCGCTCGCCTTGTAGAGCGGCCAGTTCCAGTTGATGTACTGCGGGCTCCCGAAGTCGCCGTCGGCGTTGACCCACCCGCCGTCCTCGACGTGGACCACGTCGTTCCAGTCGATGGGGTGGTCGGCGAGGTACTCCGCGACGACGGTCGGCTCGTAGCCCTGCGCGACGGCCGCGTGCGAGAACTGCGAGACGTTCTCGTACCAGTACGAGTAGCCGCCGGACCACGCGTTGTCGCCGTCGTGCGCGAAGAGGAAGAGCATGGGATGGTCCGGGTCGTTGTACGATGCGATCGCATCGATCTCGCCGGTCCCGTAGAGGCCGTAGCCCTCGTTCCATGAGGCGGCGTTCGCGGCCGGAACCACGACGATGCGGGACTCGTCCCCGGTCTCAGGATCGACGTACCGTGCGTAGTGAGGCTGGAATCCGTACGGCGCCGGGACTCTGAGCGTCACACCGCGCGGGATGGTCTGCGAGTAGTAGTAGCCCTGCGCCGGGTTGACCTGGTCGGCGGGATTCGGCGGATCGCAGTTGTCGAGGTTGGCGCTGTACGGGTAGTCGACGCAGGCGCGAGCGATGTGCAGGTCGGGCACGACGCTCCACTCGACACCCTCTTCCTCGAGCACTGGGATGAGACGTTCGGAGAAGCACATCTCCGCCGGGAAGAACCCGACCGAGTAGTTCGCATCCCCCCACGCTCCGGGGTACGCCGCCTTCTGGATCTGGATCTCCTTACGGAACGCATTCTCGTCCATCAGCGGGTTGATTCCGTGGTGGTGACCGACGAGCACCATGTCGCACCGGCTCCTGCCCCCCGAAGTCGTCCAGCTCCTGGCCTCGCGGTACTGCGCATACCAGTTCGGCGCGTAGACCCCGCCGTTCCAGCCGTTGTCACCGAGGCTCGAGATGTTCTCGATGAGACTCCCGGCAAAGCTCACCTGCGCACCCGCGTCGGGGATGTCGAGGATGGAGTTGATGGCGTCACGTGGGTAGTACTGGTAGTCGCCGATGCGGTCGGCCTTCCCGAAGATCTCCGCCTCGTCGTTCTCGGAGTGACCGAGCACGATGGTCTCATACGCCTTCTCGTACTGCCCCGGCGTCGAGGTGGACTCCGCGGGCCAGTAGATCGGTTGGTGCATGTGCCAGAGATAGGTGGTGTGGATGGGTGCAGCGACGGCCGGGCTCGCGACGAAGACGGCGGCAGCCATGAGGCTCAGCGCAGGAAGGATGGTGCGGAGGCGGCTCGAACCAGGCATGGGATCTCTCCTCAGGATGTGCGTGTGCGCCGCTCGGTCCGGGCGATGCCGGAGACTCGTGTCTTTCTCCATTATACAACTTCGGCACTCTCGAGGCACTCATGCAGGCAGCCGGCAGCAAAATGATTGACGGTCACGCATGTATCTTGGTATCCTGTGGGGGCCGACGCGTCCGTTCCGGCTGGAGCCGCGGGGAACCATGCCCGCAGCAGAGCCGTGACGGAACAGACAAGGAGGACACCATGAGACCGAAGTTCGCGCTTCGCATCCTCGCCGCATTCCTCATCGTCGCCGCGATCCTCTCCCCTCGCACGTCGCCTGCGGCGATCGACTTCGCCGTGACCGACCTCTATCTGATCTGGGAGGACGACAGCTTCAATATCTACGCCGAACTCGTCGTGCAGAGCGCGGCCGAGAGCGACACCTACACTCCCGAGATGTCGTACTACCTCGACGGTGCGTTCGTGGGCAGCAATCCCATCCCGATCGAGGTCATCGAACAGATCGACTGTGAGCAGAGCCAGGACTGTTCGCCGGCGTGCGACCCCATCATCATCGGATACCAGATCTCGTTCGGCAGCTGTCTGGCCTTCGCGGGCGACGGCTGCGGATGTGCCTATGCATACGTGGACAACAGTGGTCCCTACCCCTACACCGGCCAGGGCACCTGCACGGCCGTCATCGACAGCGATGCGGTCTACACGGAGATGGATGAGGAGAACAACGTGCAGATGATCGAGATCAGCGGCGTCCCGGTCGAGCCGCTGTCATGGACGATGATGAAGGCGCTCTATCGCGCGGAGTGATGCCTTCCGGTACCGCGGCGGCGGACATCCGCGCGGGGGCGGCCGTCCCGCTCTCAAGCCGTACCAAACAACCAGAGGGGCCGCCTCTTTCGAGACGGCCCCTCTCTTGTGTTCTCCGCCGCCGGTCTGCCCGGGACGCGTCCCGGTCCAAACGCACGCAGGCGACCTGTGTCCACCGACGCGCGGGACGGCGCGGCTTTCTCCTAGTACATCCCCTCGCCCGGCATGGCCGGACCCTTCTTGTCGTCCTCAGGCTTGTCCGTGAGGATCGCCTCGGTCGTCAGAAGGAGGCTCGCAACACTGGCAGCGTTCTGAAGCGCGGAGCGGACGACCTTCGTCGGGTCGATGATGCCGGCCTTGACGAGGTCCTCGTACTCCTGCGATGCCGCGTTGTAGCCAAAGGTGTCGGACTTGTTCTCGCGAACACGCTCGACAACGATCGAACCCTCGACACCCGCGTTCGCCGCGATCTGACGGATCGGAGCCTCGAGAGCCTTGATGACGATGTCGATACCCGTCTGCACGTCGCGGTTCTTCTCCTTGATCTTCTTGAGCGCCTCGGTCGTGCGAAGGAGCGCAACACCACCACCGACCACGATGCCCTCTTCGACGGCGGCCCGCGTGGCGTGCAGCGCGTCCTCGACGCGCATCTTCTTCTCCTTCATCGAGGTTTCGGTCGGCGCGCCAACATTGATGACGGCCACACCGCCGGCGAGCCTCGCCAGCCGCTCCTGGAGCTTCTCGCGGTCGTAGTCGGACTTCGTCCGGTCGATCTCAGCGCGGATCTGCTCGATGCGCGCCTTGATGTCGGCCTTCTTGCCGCCACCCTGGACGATCACGGTCGAGTCCTTGTCGATCACGATACGCTTCGCGCGACCGAGGTCCGTCAGCTGCGCACCATCGAGCTTGAGGCCCTTCTCCTCGGAGATGACCACGCCACCCGTCAGTGCCGCCATGTCCTCGAGCATCGCCTTGCGGCGATCGCCGAAGCCCGGAGCCTTCACCGCCGCGCCGTTGATCGTGCCGCGGAGCTTGTTGACGACCAGTGTCGCCAGAGCCTCGCCCTCGACATCCTCGGAGACGATGAGGAACGGCCTGCCCTGCTGCGCGATCTTCTCGAGCACCGGCACGAGGTCCTTCATCGCCGAGATCTTCTTGTCGTGGATGAGGATGTAGGCGTCGTCGAGCACGACCTCCATCCGCTCGGCGTCCGTCACGAAGTACGGCGACAGGTAGCCGCGGTCGAACTGCATGCCCTCGACCACGTCGAGCGAGGTCTCGATGCTCTTCGCCTCTTCGATTGTGATGACGCCGTCCTTACCGACCTTCTCCATGGCGTCGGCCAGAAGAATGCCGATCTCCGCATCGTTGTTCGACGAGACGGACGCGACCTGCGCGATCTCCTTGCGACCCTTCACGTCCTTGGAGATGTCCTTCAGGGCGGCCATAGCGGTGTCGACGGCCTTCTCGATACCGCGCTTGAGGTACATCGGATTCGCACCGGCCGTCACGTTCCTGAGACCCTCGGCGACCATGGCCTGGGCCAGGACGATAGCCGTCGTCGTTCCGTCGCCGGCGACGTCGGCGGTCTTCGTGGCGACCTCCTTGAGCATCTGGGCGCCCATGTTCTCGTAGGGCTGCTCCAGATCGATCTCCTTGGCGATGGTGACGCCGTCGTTGGTGATCACGGGAGATCCGTACTTCTTGTCGAGCACGACGTTCCGGCCTCTCGGACCGAGCGTCACGCGGACTGCGTCCGCGAGCTTGTCAACGCCACGGCGGAGGTGATCGCGTGCTGTGGAGTCAAACTCTACCTGCTTTGCCATGCTGTACTACTCCCCGTCTTGGCTCGATCCTAGAGGATCGCCAGGATGTCATCGTCCTTCATGAAGAGATACTCCTCGCCGTCCACCGTGATCTCACTGCCCGACCACTTGCCGAAGAGCACCTCGTCGCCCACCTTGACGTCCATATCGATCCGCTTGCCGTCGTCGGTCATGCGGCCCGGGCCCTTGGCGACGACCTTGCCGCGCTGGGGCTTCTCCTTGGCCGAGTCCGGAACGATGATGCCGCCGGCGGTCGTCTGGAGCTCCTCCTCGAGCCTCTTGACGAGAACCCGATTGGACAGCGGCTTGATGTTCAGCTTCTTCGCTGCCATCTCTCTCCTCCTTCATGCATGTGACCCGTGTCGCGTTGCCTCTGCACTCCACACCGTCGCCGCCTCCCGGCCGCGCACGCCCGAGCCCTCGCCGGGAGATGCGGGACAAGGCCGTGCGGCCGGTTAGCAGTCGTCTTATCGGAGTGCTAATCTAACCGAAGCGCATCGAGGGTGCAAGCGGTTTTTCGAGGAGGCTCGCTACTGCTCCGTGACCTTCTCATAGACGAGAGCCAGCCCCATGAGTGTGAGATCCGGCTCGACCCGCTCGATGGTCTCCGAGAGCGGAGCGATGGTCGGAGCCAGCCCGCCGGTGGCGATCACCAGGGGCTTCTCCCCGATCTCGGCCGAGAGCCTTCTCACGATAGCGTCAACCTGCCCCGCCGCTCCGAAGATGATGCCGGCGCGGAGCGATTCGTCGGTGGAGCGGCCGATCGACGATTCGGGCGCATCCATCCTCACACCGTGAAGGAGCGCCGCACGTCTGAAGAGGTTCTCGCTCGACGTTCTGACGCCGGGAGCGATCGCGCCACCCGCGTAGTGGCCGTTCGCGGTGATGACGTCGAACGTCGTGGCCGTCCCGAAATCGACCACGATAGCGGCCCTGCGCGTGAGCTTCCGCACGGCGACTGCGTTCGCGAGCCGGTCCGCCCCGACCTCCGTGGGGTCATAGTAGTCGATGATGATGTCGAGCTCGAGATCGGAGCGCACGACGACGGGCGGGAGCTTGAGCGCGTCCCGCGACATCTGCTCGAGCGCGCCCGTGATCGGAGGAACCACGCAGCAGATCACGACACCGGAGATCTCCTCGATACCCGCGCA